>Ga0315274_10007076_pt1 | contig 16299 bp, 15 predicted proteins | sample YL17G02_20_MG_FD_203700 | JGI IMG/M metagenome (GOLD analysis project Ga0315274, IMG submission 203700) | Sediment microbial communities from Yellowstone Lake, YNP, Wyoming, USA - YL17G02_20 | ecosystem: Environmental > Aquatic > Freshwater > Lake > Sediment | place: USA: Wyoming | collected...
GCTTCCTCCGCACACCGGACGGCTCCTCACGCCTGCCTTGCCAAGGACGCCGGGTCCGGTGCGGTGAAACGAGAATCCAATCGCCCGTCAGGGGATTGAGGCGCCGGTGCGGTCGGCTGAAGAAATTCGATAATGCAATCGTCAATGGTTGATCCCTTAAAATTTGGGCAATAAAAGTATACGCATTTCCGGAAAAATTGTCAAGGGTGTTTTTCGACCCGTGCCGAAACGGCTTCCGAACGGCGGAGCGGTCACGGGCGAAGCCCTGTTCTGAAAAGCAAAGAGTGGGGTCAACCAGAGGCCCCACTCTTCGTTTTAGATCCGTTCGAACTGCTTACTTCTTTTTTGCGGTCTTCTTCACCACTTTCTTCTTCGCAGCTGCTTTCTTGGTCGCCATTTTTTTCACCTCCTTTACGTGGTTTTTGGATACCCCGTCCCCGTTCCAGGTTCAGGTGGAACAGAGTGTTTGAGTGCCCGTTTGATTCACCTCGTTTTTTTCGTGCGAATGGCGCGGATGCGCTTACGCACGGTTTTGATTTCGCTTTTCAATTCACGTTCGTATTTCTGCAACGAGTCGAGGCGGTTCCGCTTCACCGGTCTTCTGGCTCTCGCGGCGTGCCGGTAACCGCCCGTGCAGAATTTATTGAGAAGTTGACGGAAATTCTCAAGTGCGAACTGGTCCAGTGAATAAGGAATCCAGTAACCTTTCCGCTCGTTGCGGACGAGTCCTGCCAGTTTTAAAATTTTGAGATGCTGGGATATTGCGGCGGGGGTGACGCCGATTCTTTTTGCGATGATGTTGACCCCGAGGGGACCTTTGGTTTTCAAGAGTTCGATGATTTTGACTCGCGTTTCAACCGACAATGCCTTGAATATGTCGGAAGGTTCTTTTTTCATGCTGTCAAACGTAAATCGAATTCGCTCCATTCCCAATGATAAGTGATTAAGTCTATGCTTAAATATAGGATATTAAACAATCATCGTCAAGTGTTTTTTTTATTTTTGCAAAAATATTTTTTTCAGTCATCAAGAAGAAATTTAGAGTTGCATTCGAAAAACTTTTTTTTCCAGCAATCATTTTTGAATTTTCCTCGATGCGTCTGATTCTCATCCCATATAAATATAATACAGAATTTAATTTAATACAACATAATTCTATTAGGAAAGAAATACTTGAAATCCGATTTTAAATTCCGTAACATTCATTTGAAAAATTACAGCGGGGAAGATTCATGACTGAAAAATCGCGACTGGTGTATTCGACAGAAAAGGGACGTATTTGCCGCAGGTGCGGAAACGCGGCGGACGCAAGCGCCTGCGGAAGCGAATCCGCGAAAACAAGGAACGACGGCATCGTGAGGGTGAGGCGAGAGGTGAAGGGAAGGGCTGGAAAAACGGTGACCGCGATTGAGGGCGTTCCACTTAGGGGCGAGGCGATCGAGACGCTCGCGTCGGAACTCAAACGCCGGTGCAGTGTGGGCGGATCAGTGAAAGAGGGAGTGATCATTCTTCAGGGCGATCACCGGACGACGGTCGTTCCGCTGCTGCAGGCGAAGGGCTACAACGTGAAACTGGCGGGGGGATGACCTGAGAGCCCGTACCCATTGAAGGAATCGAGACCGGGTTCAGCGCTGGTTTTCACTTCACCGCCTAAGCCTGCTGTTTTTCACGACCGGATTTTTTCCGGAAAGGCGTTTTCCCAGTTCCCGCTTGAACCGCCCGACATCCGGCGCTGCGGCTTTCATGATTTCTTCAGCGCGATGAAATTCAAGGATCGAAACATTGACGAGCGGCGGCCTGCAGTATATGTCGGGAGGGAACGCCCGCCTTTTCTCCGACACCACCGAGCCCTGCATGATGTCGAACGTGGACAGGATGCTCTCCAGAGGCATGGGTTTCTTGTCCCGCCTTTTCGGAATCTGGAAGCTGGACACATCGACGGCGACCAGGATGTCGCACTCTCCGCGGAGGAGATCGTAGGGAACCGGATTGACCGCGCCGCCGTCGATCAGCACGGATCCGCGCACCTTGACCGGGTCGAAGATCGCAGTGATCAAATTTCCCGAATCGAAAACGACTTCGGACCGGTTCCAAAAATCCGTCGCCACCACCTTCAGCGGGATTGCGAGTTTTTCAAACGTGCGGACCCGCAGATGTTTTCGCATGAACTCCTCGATCCCCCTGCCCTTGAGAAGGGCCGTCGAATGAAACAGGCCATGGCCTTCAGGTAGGCGATCTGGCAGAAGCCGCGGGCTCCGCCTCCGCCGAGAGCGATGCCGATCCGCTTCGGCATTTTTTTATCCTGTTCCTTTCAATTACTGCTGAGAGCGCATAATAGTGAACAAAATAATTGTCGATCAGACCTAAAAGAGGCTTACAGATTTGTTTTGGTGCAATCTATAAAGCGCTCTCAGTAGTAACAGCCGTCCCCGGGACAACGAGGTCCAATTGAGAGGGAAGGATTTCGATGAGGAGTTCGGTCCCCTCCACACACAGCGTCTCACCGTCCGCGTGCGCTGGAAGCGCTCCCTCCTGAGCCGTCACTTTCATCCGTTTGAACAGTCCGGCCCGGATGGCCGGGTGGGAGAACTGCGTGCCCTTCATGAAACGAAGCATCAACGGGACGATGCGCCGCTTGCTGACCTGGCCGGCAATGCAATAGTTGAGCGATCCGTCCCCCGGATCCCCCTGCGGCGCCATCAGAAAACCGCCGCCCATGCGCCGGCCGTTCATCAGCGACACCATCAGGGACGGCTGGGTCCAGTTCTGCCCGTCGCATTCGATCAGGACGACGGGCGCCTTGTCGTATAAAGAAATCGTTTTGAGTGCGGCCGCCGCGTAGGACGCGAATCCCTTCAGCCGTTTCATCTTCAGCGCCTCGAACCCAACCACCGCGTCGAAACCGATACCCACCCCGTTGCCGAAAAACCGCCCGTCCGGATGCAATCCTCCGGTCACCTTCCCGACGTCTATCCTCCGGGTGACGTTCTCGGCCAGCGCGCGGCAGCCATCCTCCAAACCGCCCGGAATGCCCATCCCGAATGCAAAGTCGTTACCGCGGCCGACACAGAGCACGCCCATGACAGCCCCGTCGGCGCCCGCGATCCTGGCGGACATGATCCCGTTGAGCACTTCATTGACCGTACCGTCGCCGCCGGCCGCGACGATCACGTCGCCTCCGTCGAGCACCGCTTTCCTGGCGAGCTCGGCGGCGTGCCATGCGCGTTCGGTGCGGATCAAAGCGAAGCTCAATCCCAATTCGCGCAGGATCCTCTCGATCTCGGGGATGGATTTTTCGCCGCGTCCCCTTCCGGAGACGGGATTGATGATGATGACGATTTTTTTCATGCGGGTTGCCTCCTGTCCGAACTGTGTGAAATTCCTTGTAAAATAGGGATGGATTTATCAATTTCAAAGAAAAAATTTATCGGCATCCCAAAACCATCCGGATGGACACGCCGTTTTCCCTTGCATTTTTGCCCCAATCCGGCTAAATTTCACCATGGATTTTTTATCAGGATTCGAAAGGACTCGAGGAATGAAGCGCTTTCTTGTTTTTATCCCCATTTTACTGACGATTTTCATCGGCCGGTGCGCGTATGTACCGCCGACACCGGAACGGAATCTCGGGCCCGACATCCGGATCGGTCTGGTGACGGGAAAAACCGTCATTGAATTTTCGCCCTCCCGGCCTTTTAAAATCCGCACGACGGACGGTCAGTTTCTCGCCCAGGGGGATTCGGGCGAGCGCTGGCTGGTCGCGGTGCAGACCTCCAATCCCGGCAAAATCACTTATCGGCTCGTTGCGGGATCGATGAGTTCGCGCGACAGCGCGCGCAGCAAGGCCAGGGAAGTGGAGGCCTTCGGATACGACACCGAAATCATTCCGGTCGGACACGGGCCTGCCGCGGTCTCCGGCCCCAAGGTGGATTTCGGCGACAAATTATACCGAGTCTACTTGAAAAAAGAATTTGCGACCGATACGGCAGCGAGGACCTTTCACGATTCGATCCGGTTCCGATTCGACACGTTTCTGGTCAGGGAAATGCTGAAGGAGCCGAGCGGACTTCTCACTCTGACTAATGAAACCCGAAACCTGCAGTTTGAATCGGACAGGCCCGTGGCGGTGATCGGATCCCCCGTGACCTTGCTTGACGTTCCCATCGGCGCCGGCTACCATTGGGAGCAGAAGGAAGACCGGACATATCCGGAAACCGTGAGCTTCCAATTAGATTCGGAGGGCAGGTTGGCTGCGGTAAACAGCGTTCCGGTCGAAACGTACCTTGAAGGCGTGGTGCCGTCCGAGATGCATCCGAATTTTCCGGACGAAGCGCTCAAAGCCCAGGCCGTGGCCGCCCGGAGCAAAACGTTGGCCAACCTCGGGTTTCTCCACACGGCCGAGCCGTTCGATTTTTGTTCCGACGTGCACTGCCAGGTCTACAGCGGGCTTTCGAGGGTCTCGCCTTCCACCAACCGCGCGGTGAAGAAAACCGCGGGGCTGGTGCTCTTGGAGAACGGCCGGATCGCAGACGCCCTGTACAGCGCGGTCTGCGGGGGACACACCGAGGACGTGGACAAGGCCTGGCAAACCGTTCCAAAGGATCATCTTCAGGGGATTCCGGACGGGCCCAAATCGCTCAACCGATACAGACCGCTCGACGAAGAAACAAACGTCAGGCAGTGGATCCTTGACAGCCCGCCCGCGTACTGCAACATGACCGGTAGGGACGTACCGGACGCTTTGAATTACTCGAAAAAATATTTCCGGTGGGAGGTCACGCTTTCACAGGCGGACCTGCGTGGTCAGGTCGAAAATCGACTCGGCCGCGGCATCGGCTCCATCCGGGAACTGCTGCCGCTGTCGAGGGGAGACTCCGGCCGGATCACGAAGCTGAAAATCAAAGGTTCGGAAGGAGAGCAGGTCGTCGAAGGCGAACTGGCCATCCGCAAGGCGCTTTCGGCCACGACGCTGTGGAGCTCCTGCTTCATCGCCGAGAAAAAAGACGGCGCATCGGACGCGCCGGCATTCACGCTCAAGGGAGCCGGATGGGGGCACGGCGTCGGCATGTGCCAGACCGGCGCCGCCGGCCTTGCGCTCAAGGGCAAGAAGTTTGACCGCATCCTGAAACATTATTTTCATAAATCCCAGATCAAGCGGATGTACTGACAGAATGTTCCGAGTTTCGGGTTTCGAGTTACGGGTTATCGGTGATGGATTATTAGATTTTGGTACGAATTCCGAATTCCGATTCGCGATGCCCGAAGCACGATGAACGTTTTCAGGGGGAATAGGTTATGGGTGATAGGTGATAGGTAATAAAAACGGGATATCGAACCCCGAATCCCGAATCCCGAACTCCGATTTCCGAGTCGGCTATGTCGCGATCATCGGGAAGCCGAACGTCGGGAAATCCACCCTGATGAACAGCCTGCTGGGCACGAAGCTTTCCATCGTCACGCCCAAACCGCAGACGACGCGCCGGCGCATCCTCGGCATCAAAACCGGCGAGGACCACCAGGTCATTTTCCTCGACACACCCGGCCTTCTCGAACCGAAATACCTTCTTCAGAAAACAATGGTCCAGTCCGTGCAGGAAAGCATGGGAATGGCCGATCTCATCGTGTGGATGGCGGATGCCGCGTCGATGACGGAGCAGGATATAAAAATTTTCGAACTTCTCAAACCTCTCAAACAGCGGAAAATTGCCGTCATCAACAAGGTTGACCTGGTCGAAAAAGGATCCCTCCTCCCGCTGATCGAGCGGCTCTACGGCCTGGCGCTGTTCGAGGAAATCGTACCGGTCTCCGCGTTGAAGAACGACGGGCTTGACCGGCTGTTCTCCCTCATTCAAAGCCGGCTTCCCCACGGCGAGCCCATTTATCCGCCCGATGTGATGAGCGACGAACCCGAACGGTTTTTTGTGTCCGAAATCATCCGCGAATCGGTGTTCCTGCTGTACAAGGAGGAAATCCCATACGCGACGACGGTGCAGGTCGAGGAATTTCTGGAGAGGCCTGGGAAAAAGGACTACATCCGCGCCGTGATTTTCGTGGAGCAGGACAGCCAGAAGGGAATCCTGATCGGGAAGGGCGGTCTGGCGCTGAAACGGGTTGGACAGAAATCGCGGGCAGCCATTGAAACCTTTCTTGAACGGCCCGTGTTTCTCGAACTCTTCGTCAAGGTCAAGCCCAAGTGGCGGAGCGAGCCGGGCGCGATGCGGGAATTCGGTTACGCATGAAAGTCATTTTTCTTTTCATCGACGGACTCGGCCTTGGAAGTTCCGATCCGGCAGTGAATCCCTGCGTGGATGCCAGTCTGGTTTTGCTCCGCATTTTTAATGACGGAGAATCCGTACGCGAGGCGCCGAACGGCGGCGTACTGATTCCCGCGGACGCATGCCTCGGGGTCGAAGGCCTTCCGCAGAGCGCCTCGGGCCAGACCACTCTGCTGACAGGCGTAAACGCGCCCATGCTGCTCGGCCGGCACCTTCCCGGGTATCCCAACGAAATTCTTCGTACGGTCCTCAAGAGCGATTCCATTCTCAAACGGATTTCGGAAGCCGGATTTCGGGCCGCATTTGTGAACGCGTACCGTCCCCTGTTTTTCAAACTGAAGGAGAGCACACGATGGCGGCTGTCGGCCACCACGGTGGCCACACTCGCGGCGGGCCTTCCGTTTTTCAGCACGGACCGTCTGCGCAAGGACGAATGCCTTTACCACGATTTAACGAATGAAGCGTTGATCGAGCGCGGCTTTGACGTGCCCCGGTGGACTCCCGAACAGGCGGGAAAAGTGCTCAAAGGCATCAGCGATTCCTACGATTTCGTTCTTTATGAATATTTTATGACGGACAGGGCGGGGCACGGCCAGGACATGCAGATCGCGCTCCAAGAAATGCAAAAACTTGACGCCTTTGTGATGTCCCTCCTCGAATCCCTCAATCGCGAGGACACGCTGCTCCTTCTCACAAGCGACCACGGCAACATCGAGGATCTGTCCGTAAAGACGCACACCCGGAACCGGGTTCCCGTCATCGCCTGGGGAAAGGGCCGCCGGCAGGTCGCGGAAAAGGTACGTTCCATCCAGGACGTGTCGCCCGCGATTCTCGAGAGGTTCGCAAACTCTGCTCCGACGGGAGAGAACTCATGACCCGGCTGCGCCGCACGCTGAAAAGCCGCATGGAAAAGGGCATCGTCGACTTCCGGATGATCCGTTCCGGAGACCGAATCGCGGTTGGCGTGTCGGGAGGGCCGGACAGTCTAAGCCTGCTGAACCTGTTCCTCGACGGCTTCGGATACGTGACGAACGATTTCACGCTCCTGGCCGTCCACATCGACATGGGTTTCGATCAACCCGAGGGCCCGAAGAACAGGGAGGTGCTTGAAGACCATTTCAAGAGTCTCCGCGTGGATTATCGGATCGTTCAAAGCGCGATCGCGGATGAAATCCTCTCCCCGGAGGCTAAAAAGAATCCCTGCTTCGTCTGCTCGCTTCTTCGACGCAAGCGCGTCTACGAAGTCGCGCATTCGGAACAATGCAACACCATCGCATACGGGCACCATCAAGACGACATCATCGAGACGCTCCTCCTCAACATCCTCTATGGACGGAAGATCGGCACCATGTATCCGGTTCAGTCCATCTTCGAGAACCGGATGACCCTGATCCGGCCATTCGTGTACATCGAGGAGGCCCGGTTGAAACGGTTCGCGTTAGAAAGCCGGCTTCCGCACCTGCCCCGGCTCTGCCCCATGGATGGAAACACCCGCCGCCAGCGGGTGAAGGAAATCATCGCGCAACTTCAGAAAACGGAACGGTTCGCCGACATCCGAAAAAACATCTTTAAGTCCATGTACCACCTGGAATTGGAAGATTTCGCCACAATTTCTCGGCACTCAAATTTCGCTTGATTTTTTCATTTTTTCTCGATATCCTTACATGGATAGGAAAGGATTTCCCATCATGATTGTATCGGTACGGGTTGAGAGGGTCACTTTGGACACGGAGAACAACCGGTTCGTCGTGATCCTCAAAGACGATCTTCACCGCCGGTGGCTGCCCATCGTTGTGGGGCCGTCCGAAGCCCAGGCCATCGCACTGCAGCTCGAGAACATCCAGCCCCCGAGGCCGATGACCCACGACCTCCTGAAAAACATCCTCGATTCGATGCATGCGGGAATCCTTCGCGTCATCGTCAACGACCTCAAGGACAACACGTATTTCGCCGAAATCGACATCAAGCGGAACGGCGACCAGTCGAAGATCGACGCCCGGCCCAGCGACGCCATCGCCATCGCCCTGCGCACCAGCGCGCCGATTTTCGTGAATGAAGAGGTCATGAAGAAGGCCTCCATCACGGAGGAGACGGGGCTGAACGGAACGCCCGACCTTCCGGACGAGGGTGACGAGATGCACAACATGCAGATCGAGCTGCAAAACGCCGTGAAGGAAGAACGGTACGAAGACGCCGCGCGGCTTCGCGACGCGATCAAACTCCTCGAAGAAAAACCGAAGAAAAAGGTTTAGCCTGAAAAATTCATAAATTTATTCTAATTTATATTCCTGCCTGAAAACCACGAATCCGAAGAATTTTTCAGGCATATCCCGAATCCCTGCGCTTTCCCGTTCTTTTTTTCGGGAAAGCGAATATTGATGAATAGATCGGGATAGACAACAATTTTATCCTGTTGACTCCCGCGTTCACTCTTCATTCCGCATGGCGGAATGGGGAGCGAACGTTTTTCATTTTACAATCCAAGTATTTTGATCGAACCGCAGCATTTCGTGAAGATTCGAATAATCGGTCCCAAAGGGACAAATCCGTCTTGTGATTCATCCTTGCATTCATTAAATTGCTATCGTCTAAATACAATCAAAAAGACAACTCAAATGGAGAACCGGTTTGAGCGTATTGACTAAGCCCATATACATGGATTATGCAGCCACGACGCCGGTGGATCATCGAGTCTTCGAAGCCATGGAACCGTTCCTGCGCGAGCGGTTCGGCAATCCCTCCTCCATACACTCCTTCGGACAGGACGCGCTGGAAGCGGTGGAAACGGCCAGAAGACAGGTCGCTGCACTCCTGAACGCGGATCCCTCGGAGGTGGTATTCACCGGAGGCGGTACCGAGGCGGACAATGCCGCGCTGATCGGGGCGGGAAACGCGTTAAAATCCAAAGGCAACCACATCCTTACCACCTCGATCGAGCATCATGCGGTGCTCGCCTGCTGCGAGTTCATGGCCGAAAACGGATTTGACGTCACCCCCGTTCCCGTCGGACCGGACGGTATCGTGTCCATGGCCGAGATCGAGAAAGCCGTCACCGACCGGACCGTTCTGATTTCGGTGATGCACGCGAATAACGAGATCGGAACGATCCAGCCCATCGCGAAAATCGGCGCGTTCGCCCGGGCCCGCGGGATCGTTTTTCACACCGACGCGGTGCAGACTTTCGGCCACGTTTCCCTCGACGTCCAGTCGATGCACATCGACCTGCTTTCCCTTTCCGCCCACAAACTCTATGGACCCAAGGGCGTGGGTGCGCTCTTCATCCGAAAGGGCACGCCGTTCGAGCCGCTGATCCGGGGGGGAGGGCAGGAAGACGGGAGGCGCAGTTCCACGCACAACGTTCCGGGCATTGCCGGACTGGGCAGTGCAGCGGAGATTGCGGGCAAGGAGATGGAGAGCGAAAATCACCTGCTCCTTGAATTGCGGAGGCACCTCTTCCGGAACCTTCTTGCGAACCTGAAGGGGATCCATCTCAACGGCCATCCGGAGCACCGGCTCGCGAACAACCTGAACCTGTCGGTCGAACACGTGGAGGGCGAATCGCTGATCATGGCCCTCGACCTGGAGGGCGTGGCCGCTTCGAGCGGATCGGCCTGCAGTTCGGGATCCGGCGAAACGTCGCACGTGCTGAGGGCGCTGGGCGTTCCGCCGGATAAAGCGCGCGGCAGCCTCCGCCTCACGCTCGGACGGTTCACCACGCTGGAGGAGTGCGACCGCACCATACACGCGATCGTCAAATCGGTGGAACGGCTCAGAAAGCTCGCTTCCTCGGAGATTCCAGCATGACGGAACGGTCCTCAATCGTTGACAACATCCTCCAGCTCAAGGACGAAAGACAGGCGCTGATTCTGGTGCACAATTACCAGCGGCCGGAGATCCAGGATATCGCCGATTTTCTCGGTGATTCGCTCGAACTGTCCAGAAAAGCGGCAGCGGCCGATCCGCCCGTGATCGTGTTCTGCGGCGTGCGGTTCATGGCCGAAACCGCGAAGATCCTCTCGCCGGGCAAAACCGTCCTGCTTCCCCGGCTTGACGCGGGATGCCCCATGGCCGGAATGGCCGACGCGGAGACGCTCCGGAGGATGAAAGCCGCCCATCCGGAAGCAACGGTGGTCACATACGTGAATTCCACGGCCGAAGTCAAGGCCGAATCCGACGTCTGCGTCACGTCCGCCAACGCGCTTCAGATCGTCCAGAAGCTGGACGCGAAGGAAATCCTCTTTCTGCCCGACCGGAACCTCGCGGCTTATGTCCAGCGCTTCACCGACAAGAAAATCATCCCCTGGCCGGGCTTCTGCTACGTCCATGAACAGTTCGGCAGTGGGGAGGTCCTTGACGCCCGGAGAAACCATCCGGGGGCCGTGCTGCTCGTTCATCCCGAATGCCGCCCCGAAGTGATCGATCTCGCGGACGAGACGCTTTCCACCAGTGGCATGCTGAAATTCGTCCGCGAATCCGCTTCAAAAACCTTCATCATCGGGACTGAGGAAGGCATCCTGCACCGCATGCAGGCCGAGAATCCCGGCAAAACGTTTCTCGCCCTCGGTTCCGTCAAGACCTGCGTCAACATGAAGAAAACCCGTCTCGAAGACCTGCACCGCGCACTGCTCTACAGCCGGCACGAAATCGTCCTCCCGAAGGGCCTCATGGACCGCGCGAGGATCGCGCTCGAAAAGATGCTCTCGTATGCATAGGGAGCGCGTCGCCGTGGCCATGAGCGGCGGCGTGGATTCCTCGGTTGCCGCGGCGATTCTCAAGGAGAAGGGGTACGACGTCTTCGGCCTGACCATGCAGCTGGCCACCGGGCCGAGCCGCTGCTGCTCGATTGAAGACGTGCAGGACGCGCGTTCTGTGGCGTACCGGCTCGGCATTCCCCATTACGTCATCCCCATGCACGATCCTTTCCGCAAGGCGGTGATCGACTATTTCCTCCGCGAGTACGAGGCGGGACGGACGCCCAATCCGTGCGCGATGTGCAATCCCAAAATCAAGTTCGGAACTCTGCTGGACCGGGCGCTCGAGCTCGGCGCCTCGAAACTCGCCACCGGGCATTACGCCGTCGTGTCCCGCGATACCGAAACCGGACGGTTTCTCCTGAGGCGGGGGAAGGAAAGAGGCAAGGACCAGTCGTACTTTCTCGCGCGGCTTTCGCAGGAGCAGCTTTCGCACATACTGTTCCCGGTCGGGAATTTCCCGAAGAAAAAAACGCGCGCACTGGCGGAACGGTTAGGGCTTCCGGTCGCCTCCAAGCGCGACAGTCAGGAGGCGTGTTTCATCCCCGATTCCGGGGTGGCGGCGTTCATCGAAGCGGAACGCGGTCGGACCTTCCCGTCCGGCCCCATCGTCCATGAGGACGGCACGGTGCTCGGCTCGCACCGCGGCATCATCGGGGTGACGGTTGGCCAGCGCAAGGGGCTCGGGATCGCGACGGGGCGGAAGACCTATGTGATCCGCATCGACGCGGAGAAAAATACGGTGGTGGTCGGGGAGGAGACGGATCTGTATCAAAAGGTTCTTGGGGCAAAAGAAACGCTCTGGGTGTCCATTCCGGAAATCCGGAAACCCGTCCGGATGAAGGCGCGCATCCGGTACAGGCACGTTCCGCAATGGGCGGTTGTGAGTCCCGAATCGAATAATCGGGTACACGTGGTTTTCGACAAGCCCCAACGGGCCATCACGCCCGGCCAGCTCGTGGTGTTCTACCTCGAAGACCGCGTGGCGGGGTCCGCGTGGATCGAGAGCGCGGAGGGAATTTGAAAAGGCATTTCGGATTTGGGATTGAAATGAGCATTTCGGATTTCGAATTGCGGATTTCGGATTTAAAAGAGTAGAGTCATGTACGCTGATACCGCAGACATGCAACTATTCTGAAATTTGTCATTCTGAGGAGCCCTTCACGCACTTCGCGCGTATCAGGGTAAACTCCACGACGAAGAATCTCATGGCAACGCGGATTGAAAAAACATTCTCTGGTTTCCAAGTTAAACTTGGAAACCAGAAATGAAGCACTGAAGTTCGAAACAACTCTTAAATTGCCCGCCCCTGGATCCCCGATAAAAAAAATTCGGGGATGACACCGCCCCCCCGATTCATCAAGACCATTGTCATTCCCTCATTCTTCCGGTTCGGAGTCCCGGATCTTCGACGGGAATCCAGGAGGCGGAATAGAATGTAAATGAACTGCTCCACGCCACGCTCCAGGATGATTTTGGAAAGCTTTTTAACTCCGGTTTACAAGTATAGCTTGGAAGCCAGAAAGGAACCCTCACTTTCCCGTCGTGAACATGTACCCCGCGCTGCGAATGCTTTTGATGAAAATGGGGTTTGCCGGATCCGGCTCGATAATTTTCCGCAGGCGCAGGATAAAATTATCGACCGTCCGGGTCTCCACATGGCCCGGAATCTGCCACACGTTTTCAAGGAGCTCCTTCCGTGAAACCACCTTGTCCCTCCGGTCGATCAGATACTTCAGCACCATGGCTTCGTGCGGCGTCAGCCGAATCATCCTTTCTCCGCTCCTGAATGTCATCTCTTCAAAATGGATTTCGTTCCTTCCCAACCGGACCGACGGCGCCGAGCCGACCGAGGAGCGGTACCATTCCTTCCGCCGGAGCATCCCCCGCACGCGCACCAGCAGTTCCCTGAGATGGAACGGCTTGACCATGTAATCGTCCGCGCCGATTTCCAGCCCCTTCACCCTGTCTTTCGCAGCCGTCCGCGCGGTCAGCATCAGAATCGGTATCTGCGGTGACCGTTCCCGGATTTTTTCCGCCACTTTGAACCCGTTCAGGTAAGGCAGCATGATATCCAGCACGATCAGGTCGAACTCGAGCGACCGGAAGCATTCGAGGGCCTCTTTCCCGTCCGAGGCCCGCGTAACGCGATATCCCTCCCGAGTCAGGTTGTACTCCAGCCCGACGGCGAGAGACTCCTCATCCTCGACCAGCAGAATTTTACTGCCCTTGAACACCGTTTCCCCCTTCCTCGGAGCCCGTCTCACGACGTCTCCTCTGGGTGACTTTCAACAGACGGTTGACATACCGTTTCTTGGCGGTATTGTAAATCGGCAGTTCAATCCGGAAGACCGATCCCTGGTTTTTCCCTTCGCTGGACACCGAAACGCGTCCGCCGTGGGTTTTGATGATTTCCCTGACCCAGTACAGACCGAGTCCGGTGCCTTTCACGCTCGGTGCGTTGCTGTCATGGACGCGGTGGAATTTCTCGAACACCCGTTTTTGCTCCTTCGCGGAGATGCCGACTCCCCGGTCGCGGAATTCAATCACCAGGTTCTTGTATGAGCATTTGAAATGGACGAGGATGTCCGGCTTTCCTGTGGAGTATTTCACCGCGTTGTCGATGATGTTATTAATGACAATTCTCAGCGCGTCCCGGTCCGCGACGCATCGGCAGGGCGCCGAACCGACGATCCGGACCCTTTCGGGCGGAAGCTTGAACTGTTCCGCGCCCTCTTCGACAAGCGATCGCAAAAGGGGTTCCGCCGTGTGCACCTCGAAACAGTATGCCGCGCTTTTCTGCTCGAGTCCGGCAATCTCAAGAATTGAATTGATCAGGGTGTTCAACCGGGCTGAATCCATCATCATCCGGCGGACGAATTCCTCCTGCTTTTGCCGCGGTACGCGCCGCTCATTCAGGGTTTCGAGATAGAGTTGAATGGAAGCCAAAGGAGATTTTAATTCATGGGTCACGTTCGCGATGAAGTTGTCGTAAAGCTGGGTGATTTTAAGCTGGCTGTTCAACCAGGCGAAGAGCAGGGACATGCCGACGGAGACCGCGACCAGAAGAATCAGGCCTCCGACGAGGGCCACGACGTTGGCGCGTTCGGATATCATCGGATGGGGCTGTGCGCTCCCGGCCTCGGGATAATTGATTGAAAAGTACCGGTATATCCAGAGTCCCAGAAGCGACAGCCAGGCAATCTGCGCCAAAATGAAGATTAATATGTATTGAAGGGACTGATGCTTTCTCATCGGGCGTCCGTGAATTTTACAGTTCTTTTACAATACTTTCACTGAAATTTGCGTAAACTATCGGGGTTAAGCCGTTTAATCCGCCGAGTTCCCGGTGGAAAGTTACGGGATAAAATCAAAATAATAAAGAGAAAATTTATTGAGGAGGATACATCACCCATGCAAATGCCTGAGCTTCAAATCGGTCATCTAAGGGCGAAACTGCCCGTCATCCAGGGCGGGATGGGGGTGGGCATTTCCCTGTCCGGACTCGCGTCCGCGGTCGCGAACGAAGGAGGCATCGGCGTGATCGCCGCTGTCGGACTGGGCATGCTCGAGCCCGACTTCGATACGAATTTCAAGGCGGCGAACGCCAGGGCGCTGAGGAACGAGATCCGCAAGGCGAGAACGATGACGAAGGGGATCATCGGCGTCAACATCATGATTGCCCTTTCCGACCATGAAGACCTTCTGCTCGCGTCCGTGGACGAGGGAGCGGACCTCGTCCTTCTCGGAGCCGGCCTGCCGCTCAAAGTGCCGGGGATCCTGACACCCGAACGCATGGGGTCCGGGAAAACGCGTTTCGCGGGCATCGTGTCTTCGGACCGCGCGGCTGTTCTCATCCTCAAATCGTGGGAAAAACACGGCTGTACGCCGGATGCGTTCGTGGTCGAGGGCCCGCTAGCCGGCGGGCACCTGGGATTCAAGAAGGAGCATATCTTTGATCCGGATTTCCGGCTGGAGAAGATCGTACCCGAAGTGATCGCGGCGGTGGAGCCCTTCGAACAGCAGTTCGGGAAGGCCATCCCGGTCATCGCCGCGGGCGGCATCTACACGGGAGAAGACATCCTCACGTTCCTGAATCTCGGCGCCGCGGGCGTGCAGATGGCAAGCCGGTTCGTGGCGACGAACGAGTGCGATGCTGACCTGGCCTTCAAGATGGCCTATGTGAACGCGAAACAAAGCGACATGATCATCATCGACAGTCCCGTCGGCCTTCCGGGCCGCGCCATCCGGAATAAATTTCTGGATGACGTCACCGCGGGAATCCGGAAGCCGTTCAAATGCCCTTGGAAATGCCTCAGGACGTGCGATTTCGTGAATGCGCCCTACTGCATCGGAATCGCTTTAACCAATGCCAGACAGGGAGATCTCGACAACGGGTTCGTGTTCGGCGGTGCCAACGCCTACCGGGCCGAGAAAATCACCTCCGTCCATGAAGTCATCCAATCCCTCATCGAGGAATACGATGCCGCCTCGAGTCGAAACGAAAAGGAATCTGTTAAAGTAGGAACGGAAATTATTGAAGCCGAGGTTTGATATCTTTCAAGAGAAAATTTTACCATGCTGGAAATTGGAAGAGCATAAAAATTATCATGAAATGGAAAGGATCACCGAAAAAATTTATCGAAAAAAAATGCCTTAGAATATTAGTGCTTCCCATATTTTTTCACTTTTAAATCGTCTTGAAATAACACCTTCCGAGACACTAAATTTTACTGCAAATCACCCATGAAACAGCTTTGATTATCAGTTCATCAACATTTTCATTATATTTTCCTTAAATCCAAAATGCGCGGATTTTTCCCTTGCATTTTTTCAGAAAATACGCAATATTAATCATTCCACCCCAATCCGGAGGCTTCATGATCGTTTCGAATGTTCACATCAACTCGTTCAGATCCATCCGCGACTTGAGTTTCCCCGTGGATCCCAAAATCACGGTATTGATCGGACCGAATGAATCGGGAAAAACCAACATTCTCAAGGCCATCCAATCCTTTCGAAGCGAGATCCCACTGACCGTTGAGCAGACCTGTCAGTATTCTGAATTTTACCAACTCGGAAAGCCTCCTGAAATCGGGATTGAATTCAACATGCTGATCAAGGAGGAAAAAGCGCGACTCGGAGGCCTCTATGAGGGATTCCGGGACATCGAATCGTTCATTCTCGTGCGGGAAGGTCCCAAAATTTCCGATTATAAAATTCAAACAGGGGACAAGGTCTTTTCGCTGGGAAACGGCAAGCCGCTGTTCGAT
>Ga0315274_10007080_pt1 | contig 16285 bp, 16 predicted proteins | sample YL17G02_20_MG_FD_203700 | JGI IMG/M metagenome (GOLD analysis project Ga0315274, IMG submission 203700) | Sediment microbial communities from Yellowstone Lake, YNP, Wyoming, USA - YL17G02_20 | ecosystem: Environmental > Aquatic > Freshwater > Lake > Sediment | place: USA: Wyoming | collected...
CTTTATCAAGAATTTCTCTTGCAACCTCAATTGGCAAGTAAATTTGAGTATCATCATTGCTATTCCCTATTTGGGTAAACGATCCTACAATTTCAAAATCCCTTCCTTCTATTTCAATTTTTTTACCGAGGCCGATGCTTTTTTCAAATATTTTTCCTTCTATTATGAGATAACCAACCATCACCTTTTCCTTCTCTGTTTCTTTTGGATATCTTCCTTGTGCGACCTGTACTGACTGCATTGACTCCATTAGTTCTTTGCCTTCATCAATAGGCATACCTATTATGTAAAAATATCTTTGTTCATCCCCATAAGCTACTCTTCCTGCTCCGTAAACCATTCCTGTTATCTTTTCAACACCAGAAATTCTGTTTATTAAATCCTCATCATGTTCTGTTAATGTCGAACTTGTACCCCCCATGAAAGAGCCCATTAGTGATGAGCCTGGAACAACATATATTTTATCAACACCCATTTGCTTGAACTGTTCATCAATTTTTTGCTGCAAGCCAGTTCCAAGCACTACAAACATCACTACAGTTGACATACCAATTACAATTGCGAGTATAGTAAGGAAACTCCTTATCTTTTGTCTCTTAAGATTCCCAAATGCTATTTTCAGAGTTGTTTCAATATTCATTTTCTCATAGCCTCTACTGGACTAATTCTAGCAGCAGCTCTTGCAGGTAATGCTCCTGAAATTACTCCAATTAAAAATGAAAATGATAGTGCAAAGATAATAAGTTCTGGTGAAACACGAGCTTGCAGTAAATTCATTCCAGGGCCTGCTGCAAGAAATTCAACAGCTTTTCCTAATGCAACACCTACGATAACACCAAATATCCCACCAACAAGTCCAAGGAATCCAGATTCTATAATAAAAATTATTATAACATCTTTATCGGTTGCACCAATTGCTTTCATTACACCTATGTCCCTTGTCCTTTCTCTTACAGCAGTATACATGGTATTTGTAATACCAATCGCACCAACAATGAGCGATATCCCTGCAATACCTGTTAACCCAAGTTCTATTGTGCCTATTATTGAACCTACTGTTGCTATCACCTGTTCGCTTAATATCACACTAAAATCTTCTTTGCCTTCTTCAACATTCCTTGTTTTTCTTAAAGCATCTTCAACATCTGCTTTAACTTCTTGAGGTGATGCTCCTTCTTTTATCTGGACAAAAATCATTGAGACTTCATCAGGTTCATTAAATGTTTCTCTTGCAGCATCAAGAGGCACTCTTACTAATCGGTCATACATTCCCCCACTTGTCTTGTATATACCCACAACAGAAAAAGTATGTCCATCAAGTTCTATATTATCATCAATGCCAACCTCTTTTTCAAAGAGTCCTGTGCTAATCGTCTTGCCTATGGTTGCTTTGTATTTGTCACCATCCTTAAGAAGACGGCCTTCCTCTATTTCAAAAAAGCCGATTGTCTTTATTATGTCCATAGTCTCCTTGTCTGTTGGCATGCCAAAAAGACTTACATACTTTGTCTGATCTTTGTATTTTATTTTTATAGTTTTGCTCAAAATTCCAATAGCATGCTCAACACCACGGACATTTTCTATGATCTTAACATCTTTCTCTGTCAATTTCGCTGCAGTCATGCCTCCTGATTGCGGACCCATAAATCCGCCTGGTGTAACTATTACCTTGTCTGTGCCAATTGTAGAAAAAATGTCAGTTACAGCAGATTGCACTCCTTGGCCGATTGATACCAGCGCAACAACTGCTGCAATACCAATTAGTATACCTAAAACAGTGAGCCAAGTACGTAATCTCTTGTGTTCAAATGTCTGCAAAACAAAACTAAAATAATCAGAGATCATTTTATTTCTTCTTAATCCATTTTGTGTAAACAAACCATCCTGCAATTGCAAGTATGGCTATTGCTGCCACAATGACTACTGTTGAATTTCCATTGTTAAGATTGTAAGATGACATTTCGCTGTCTGAATAAAGTCTAAGCTGGACATTTTCAGTTATACTGTATTCTTTATTAGTGCTATCAAGATACTGGAGTTTAACAGGGATGTCAATAGTTGATTTTGAATTTGGTTTAATGTAAAAGCTCATGTCAAAGCTATCTGTATCATCTGATCCTAATTCGCCTACGTAAAGTTTACTTGGCGAGGTTATGTCAAAATCATCTGTTTTTTCAATTTCAACTGTTAGGAATTTTATACTAGTCAACCCTTTGTTGATTATTTCAAAAGTTACTGTACCTGTTGTACCTGCTTTTTTGATTGTTGTTTTATCAAGCAGCATCTCAATGATGGGCACATTTCCTACAACAATACCCAATGTGTCTGCTTTTGTGTACTCTGTTCCCAAACTGTCATAATATGAGATTTCGAAAGGAACTTTGTAAATTTTCGATTCTGCATTTGGGAATGTGAGAATGGCGAATGAAACAGTTTCATTCTTTCCTGAGTCTATATTGGAAATCCATTTTTCAGATGAAGAATTGACAACAACAAATGGCATGCTTTCATTGCTTAAGTCAAGTTTTACCTTTACATCGCTTAAGAAAGAGTCTGCCATGTTCTGAAGTTCAAAAACCAAACTTCCTGTTTTTCCTGGAACTAATGTATCAGGTTCTGTTGAAACTCTGTTTATTGAAAGGATTGCATCATGTGTCTGGACAGATATCTCCATTCTTTTTGTAATCCAGTCAAAACCGCCATATTTGTACTGGACGTCAAGGAAATTATTGCCTTGCACAGCATTCTGGTCAACTCTTACCTTAAACTTCATGACTGCTTCCTGTCCGCCAATAAGAGTTCCCAAGTCTTTGGTTGCATTTTCATTTGGGTCAATTGAAAATGGATATGACGGTGATACTCTTACCTGCACATTTTCTGCAGAACCGCCACCTATATTCTGTACGCTTATCCACACATCAATATATTGTCCTGGTTGTGCAGGGTATGGTTCATATTTTGAAATATCCACTGAAATTCCTGTTAAAGCTGCATTTGCAAGTCCTAAGACAAGAAATGCAAATAGAAACAAAAACGCTAATCTTTTCATTTAATCACCTACCACCTGTCCATCCTTTAGTTGTATTATTTTATGCAAGCCCTTAGCTATATTTAAATCATGCGTTACAATAATAACTGTCTTTTGGTGCTCATCATGCAACCCAATAAGCAATTCCATTATTTCTTTGCCTGTCTTTGAATCCAGGTTGCCTGTTGGTTCATCTGCTAATATTATTTCTGGATTATTTGCTAATGCTCTTGCCACAGCAACACGCTGGCGTTCTCCTCCGCTAAGTTCTGCTGGATGATGATTTATCCTGTTGCTAAGATTGACAAGCTTGAGAAGCTCAGTTGATTTTTTCCTTCTTGTATGTGCATCAATGTTCTGAAAAACCATTGGCAATTCAACGTTTTCTCGTGCTGTGAGCGTTGGAATAAGATTAAATGTCTGAAACACAAATCCGATTTCCTTGCCTCTTAAACGAGCAAGTTCAACATCTTTAAACTTTGAAATATCTTTCCCATTTAACAATACTTTTCCTCTTGTAGGCAGGTCTAATGTTCCCATTAAGTGCATGCATGTTGATTTGCCGCAACCAGATGGCCCGACGATTCCAACAAGTTCACCTTTTTGTATCTTTAGAGAAACTCCGCACAAAGCTTGCACATTTACTTTATCCATTTTGTATGTTTTCCATACATTCTCAAATTCTATAATAGGCGCGCCATAAGTATGATTGTGCATGAAAAATCAAAGAAGATTGTTTTTATTAAATGTTGCTTATCAAAATAGATATTAACAATAAGGCAAACCTGTGTCTCCGCCTTGACAACCTGCTGTACAACCAGTGCCGTCTGAAAACGTAACTGGACATGAAACGCTAATTGCTGCATTGTTACAACCGTAAACTTTACTACTGACACCAGTAATTGTCCAATTGTTGCAGTATGCTCTTGGAGCAGCACTAGTATATGCTGTAGGCTCCCATCCAGGATGGCTGGCTGCGCGGGTTGCTTGTCCAGCTGCCCACTGAACTAAACCAACACATGCAGTATTGCAACTGTTTCTTACCTGCTGTGGAGACATTGCTGCTGTTGCTGAAGTTCCCCCACTTATAACAAATATTATAGCAAGAATTAATACAAAGATACCTACTGCTGCGAGAACAATGAAGTTTATTGGGAGTCCTTGGGATTTCATTTATTACACCTAACTAAGCCTCACATCCTGGATAACCTGCATAACCCGCTGAAGGATCACACTTTACTTTACAACCTGTGCCGTCTGAAAATGTTACAGAACATGACACTCCAATGTCTGGACATTTTTGAGGTGTGCTGGAACCTGTGATAGTATAACCAGTACAATAAGTCTTTGATGCATCAGTACCATATTGGGATGCAGCAAATGCGTGTCCATTTCCAAGAGAGGTGGCACGACCAGCTGCCCACTGAACTAACCCCACACATGCAGTATTGCAGCTGTTTCTTACTTGTTGTGGAGATAGTGCTGCTGTTGCTGAAGATCCTCCACTAATTACAAAGATAACTGCTAAGATTAAAACGAAAATCCCTACTGCTGCCAGGACAATGAAGTTTATTGGAAGTCCTTGGGATTTCATTTATTACACCTCACTTTAATGTTCTATTAGACATGGTTTTAATTAAAAAAGGTTTGCCTAGATGTTTTTAGAAAATTAAAAGAAAAAGAAATAGTTTAGACGCACTGTGCTGTGTCACCGGTGCATTTTACTCCGCATGAACCGCCGTCTTGGAACATTACATTGCATGATGAACCGAGTCTTGCATCACTACACGTAACATTGGTTCCAATACCCTGTACTGATTGCCTTAGCGTGCAGTAAGTAGAGTTAGATATAGCTCCACTGGATCCTGGCGATGTAGGCATTGTAGATCCGATGTTATTTAATGTCTTACACGAATTTTCACATGCATTTTTTGCTTGTGTTGGACCAAGTGCTGCTCCTGTTGATGTTCCTCCACCGATGATAAAACCTGCAGCTAGAATCAATATTAAAATTGCGAGTGCTGCTAGAACGATAAAATTAATTGGCAATCCTTGTGCTCTCATATATTCACCTCACTTTTGAATTACTTATTCGAGGTATTTTAGCTTAAAAAAGGTTTCTATAACTTCTATGTGCATTTAGCTTTAGTCAATTCACATGTTAGTATGCATGTATCATTAACCTTGCAGCTAATAAGTGCATCACATTGTTTTGCGCCCAATCCTGGAACATTATAGCTTACACTGCAAAATGAAGAACCTGTCTGCGGATATGTGCCTCCGGACTGTGCATATTGTATTGCTGCACTACATCTTGAGTTGCATGCATTGTAAGCAGCCTGCTGGCTTACCCCACTTGCCTGCTGGCTTCCACTAAGGAAAAACAGCATAACTAATAATAAAACAAATACTCCTAGTGCAATAAGAACAATAAAACTTATTGGTAAACCTTGCGCACGTTTTGGCACGCACTGCGGTGCGATTGATAATTTTTGAAAATTCATATTAACATACCTCTTATACTGGAGTGCACTTACCTTTGGTGTCACAAGCACCTGAAGGTGTAGCACAGTTTACTTTTAGTACGCATTTACCATCTTTTGTTGAACAGCAGCTATCTGCTGGGCAGCCGCCAAATGTAAGTGTTGCTGCACATGCATCAACTGACTGGTTTGTGCTTAGGTTCAAAAACGTTCCTGTTGCCTGGCCGCTGCTTGACTGTGACATGAAAAGGAAAATAAGAATCACTGCCAGGCCTAAGATAGCTACTGCAATCAAAACAACTGTTGTGATTGGAAGTCCTTGCGCTTTTCTTCCGCAAGCGCTTCTTTCTAAGAAGGGTTTAAACAAAGGATGCTGCACCCCCCATCAATTGACTTAAAAATCCTTTTGCCTGTTCTGAATAGGTTACACCCAAAATAATTACAATTGCTGCTATTATTATCATAAGTATCAATATTATTATCTGCCTGCTTGTGAGCTCAATTGAACCTTTCTTATTTTGAAATATGCTTCGCATCTTCATCATGACCCACCATGCTTGATTAAATTAAGCCTGTCAAGGACATTGCCAAATCCGCTTGATGCAGTTTGTCCTGAAAACAAAACGAGCAAAATAACTATTGCAAGCCCGACAACAAGAAGTATTATGCCTATTATTGTTGCTGAAATTCCACGCCTGTTAAGCAAATGCAATATATTTTTTATGTTTACCATTTGAATAAACTTCCCCATTGTGTTATGTTTGTGAATGCTGATGTTGGTTTTTCAGCCTCGCTTGAAAAATATAATATTATCAGTATAACTAAAGCAAGTCCTACTATAAATATAATCATTATCATTAGTGTGCTTGGCGCTTCCATCCCCTTTTTCTTCAGTTCTTTCAAAAAGTTTAACAGGTTCACCATATACATGAACCTCCATCAATAAAATTAGCGCATCCATAAGCACATGTAATCTCTTTTTCAAAACACCAGTAAACACGGTCATTGTTTGTTGCTGAATTATCATCCCAGTCTGAATCAATCTGACAATCTTCACTTCCCCAGTAACCATTAAGATTGTCACCGTATTTTATGAAAATTCTTCCTTTCTCAAAAGTCTTAGCACGGTCGATATTTGGCTGTGGTGTAACAATCTCACTGCCAATTTCATCCCAGTAGGTTTTCTTAGATGAATAATTGGTTCCCTTCATGTAATCTATCATCTGATTAATTGTAACTGGTTGTTTCAATTTGAAACTAATAACAGAACATGTTATAGGATTTGGCGGGGCAATTCCAGTAAGAGGGTCAAATTCTCCTGCAGTGTACATAAACCAGCAGTCAACTGAACGGTCTGCAACCTCGCGAAAAAAGGAAACATTTGAAATGCCCTTATTGTAATCACCACAAAGTCCTTCGTCATATGCGCGCATTATTGTAGGATTCGGGCAATAAAGCATTGGTATACCTGATGTAACTATATCAAAGAAAATTGCTAGTGTTGCTGTGAATATTGCAAAAGCAGCAAGACATATTGCTGAGCCTATTGGAAAATTTTGGCATGTGCTACCAAATGCGAGCATTACAAGTCCAACAACCATAATAACCATTGCATAAAGTATCCATAACCAATGTATTAAGAATCCGCGTATCCATGATGCGCCTGTTGTTAGTGTTGTGCATATCACTGTCTGGATGCTTGAAATCATGCCAGTTGTGAAAATCAGCACTATTGCAATTGCCAATGAAATTGCTATAAGTATCAAAGCAACTGCTGTTTCAAGCGCAATCCCTTTTTTGTTATGCTTTATATTGGTTCTATGCACCATACCATTGCATCAGCTATATCGCCGAAATCTCCTGCATCTATTATACCATTGCACACTGCTGTGCCGTATGCGACAAGGTCATAATCATGCTTATCTCTAAACATGATATAAATTCTTGCCTTATCAAATGAACATTCTCCTGCCCAATCAGCTGGATTATTGCCGAGGTTTTGGATGCTGCCTGGGATAACACAGTAAGCAAACAATTTGCTGTTACCAAGAGGCCAGCTTTGGTTGTAAGCAGCATACAGGTAATCATACATCTGCTTTGGGCTTGAGGGTGTTGTGCTTACAATATAAGATTCAATAGTCCTGCATTCCCTTGGGTTCGGAGGGTCAATTGCAAAAAGTGGGTCCATTGAACCTGCACCATACATGTTCCAGCAGTCAATTGTTGAAGCTGAAACCTCGCTAAGGAATTTTTCTGATGTTGCTGGGTTTGACTGTGATCCAAGATCAATGGTTACAGCAGGACAAATAAGGGGAATGCCTGATGTCAATGGAATTATTGCAACGTAAACAAGAGCTACTGTCAGGGAAAGAAAACTTACTATTGAAATCACTCCTGCAACAGCACCCATTGCAGCTGCCTGTTTGAGTATCCTTGAGAGAAGTTTCGTGGAAGTCTGCTTAAGCATGTATGCTCCTTTTGAAGCGCCTGATATTGCCAGGACAACTGTTATTGCAATGCTTGCAATAGTCCAAATCCATAGTATAATCCCGATGAAAATTCCTCTTGAATATGATGATGCAGTACACATTAATCCGTAAAACTGCATCTGGAAAGTACTAAGCATGCCTGTTTGTAAAAGTATGTAAATTATAACAATAAGAAAAACTATCCCTATTATCAATGCGACTGATGTTTCAAGCGCAATACCTTTTTTGTCCAGAATCAATCACCCTTCCCGAGCATTATATCATAAATATTCTTGCCAAAATTAAATGCAGTTTCATTAAATTTACCTGAGCCAACCGCTGGTATCACTAAAATTATGAGTATTGCAAGCAGGACAAGAAAAATTATTATTATTGCAGCCTGGTCAGTATTAAAACGCACACCTTCTGATTCAATTCCTTTCTTATTATGTCTTAAACTTGGGCATATGTAAGGCATATGCCATGTGTCCTTATGTCTCATGGGTATGCACACACACTATCATTTGTAATAGTCTTATAATTGTCAGGAAGGTCCTTTGGAGGTTCTGAATATTCTGTCTCATTAAGCCATGCAGAAACTACAGTCTGGTTATCAGCAATTTTGGTAATATCATTAGGAGGAGTGGCAGTATCTTTTACTGTGTATGAATAAGAATCGCATGTTTTTATTGTTCCAGGTTGAATGTTTTTACCAGAAACATATTTTGAAGTAAAAGGCGAAGTGCAATTGTATAACACTGAAACTGGCCAGCACTGTCCTAATGTTTGTCCCTGTGAAAATGTTGTAAGCCTTGGTGATGTACCCACAGTTACAGCCTTAAGAGTTGGTGTTACTGTGCCATCCATGCTTCTTAAGGATAATGACACCTTAAAGTATTTCCCGTAAGCAGGTGTTGAAAGAATATAATTTAAATTGTTAATTGCGCTAATAGTACTATACGAATTCCAGGTAGTGCCATCTGTTGAACGGTGATAACCAATAATCTTAACATAAGTATCTATTGGAGTGTCTATACTCATATTTATATAAAGCATTCCAACATCACGGATTGGAACTGTTGCAAAGCTCATAGGTGGAGTAGTATAATTTCCCATATAATAGTATTTATTTGGCAAATCCGCAACACATGTCCACTTACCTGGATTTGACGGGTCAGTACATGTCCATGTGCCACAAACTACACCATCACCAGTTTCATCACATGGAGCTGCTGCAGTGGTGCCGGTTGGGTTTGCAGATTCACAGCACCTATATTCATTAGTTACGCCATCATACTTGCCTTCCATACATACACCTGGTGATTTACAGCATGCATTAAAACCGTGACACTTCCCGTTAGGATCTTTCTTAGTGTCATAACAATAACATGCAGTATTACCTTGATTAATTGCAATATAACATCTATCTGAATTTGAGGGAGGAGATGATTTTGAACTACCTAATTCACCACCTTCCCATTCAGGATACCAAATATGACAAAAGTTTTCTTCACAGCATGATTGATCGTCATCACAATGAGTATCCCAACACAAAATATCGCTATCATCAAAATTTTCGTAAGACATGCAGTATAGACTAAATCCTCCTCCACAATAAGAATCTTCCACATAACATCCACAGCAAGTAGCTTTTGCTTGTTCTAAAAATACAATAAATACTGCTACAAAAATTATTCCAAGTATCATGATATTTTTGATTATGGACCTGGACATTTGCTTCCCTCCAGAGTTACGTTGGCTGAAGCAGGTGTTGTATTAAAAGATACATTGCCCAGAGCTCCGAAATCTATGAATGTAAATGTTGGGTAATAAGCTGTAAGGTCTTCGTTGTTTACAGTTACTGTTGTGTCATTTGTTGAATAAACATAAAATATCTTTGGTTTTCCATTTTCCCAACTTCCATCTACTAGGTCCAAGTATTTGTAACCCCAATCAAACCAGATATCTGCCTTTGAGCAGTGTCCGCCAGAAGTCTCTGAATAAGTTATATTCTGGTGTAGCGGAGTTACGCCATCTGCTTTTGTGACATTAAGAAGATTGCAGTTAGGGGGCAGTGCGATTGGGTCACCATAAAATCCTGAGAAATCAATTCTAACCGATACAAGCTCATCACCTGTTATTGGTGTACCAATATCATTCATCACAATAAATTTTGTCCTAAGATTGTATGAATCACTAAGCCACTGGTTGTTGTCAGCGCGTGTTGCATTAGTGTCAATATCAAATGCACAAATCTGGCCTGAACTGTTCACTAGTTCTGCAGTAAAGTCATTTGTACCATTCGCTCTTATCCAGAATTGTCCAGCAGCTCTTGGACAAAGATTATAAACATCGCTCCCAGTCACTGAAACATTTGTCTGCACACTGTTCCCAACATAAGCGAGACTTAGCACGCTTACATTAATGTCTTTTGCAGGAGGCGAGATGCAGAAGGTTGTGTGATTTGACCAGTGTCTAGAAGGAACTCCTGTTGCTGCATCTGTTGCTGTAAATGTTACATTAAGATCAGCTTCGCATGATGTTGTTTTTACAAATGTTTTTGAAAATGTATAGAAATCACCTGCATTAAGTTTTGACGGTGTTGATTCGCTAATAACCTGGTTAATAGCGCCTGTGGCTGTTTGGTTTTCTTTACCAATTATGCTGACCTTTGATTCGGGTGTGCCAAAGTACTGAATCTTAAACTCATATGAAACATATTCTATGCCTGCTGCGAATTTGGTGGCACATTTACTATTACATTCTGTTGCCCGCGCCTGACATGTAGCATCACAGTCTGGTTTAGTGGGGTCTTGGCATTTTGATTGGCAGTCTGTCAAGTTTGTTCCTTCAGTTGTTACGTTTATTATATTAATGCCTGCATTAAGAAATTGTCCAGGGTTTGGTCCAAGCAAGTACCTGTTTTTCGATATGTCAATGCCAGCATAACATGCAAGAGATGTGTATGTGTAAATAACTCCTATAAATATAAGTGCAATTGCTATCCCGCTAAGTATCAGAACAAGAATTACATCAGTCATACCTTTCTTACTTTTTTTGTTATATGACATTTAAAACTCACCAGTCGCTAGACCGACATATGCAAAGCATATGTCATACTCTTCATATATTTGTTCGTTGAACATTAAAACTCACCCAATGCAACTGCGATCTTTGCCAAACCTGCAAATGCGATTGTAACTCCCAAGGCCACAAAAAAATAAATGATTACTGCAATTATAAGGTCTTTGGAGATAGAATCAAGCTCCTGGATCTTGTCATCTCCGTATTCAATCTTGCTTGCAAGCAGTGTTGATACGATTACAATTTCAACAAGGTAAATCCCAACTATTAGCTGGAAAACCGGAAGAGGGATTGTATTGCTTAATTCAAAAAATCCGAATGCTGCCAAGCCACCTGCTCCTGCACCAAAGCCGCCGCCTGCAGTACCTGTTGCGCCAGTTGCTGCAGCAATCTTCTGTCCAAGTGTTGCAAGTATTATGAGTATCATTGATGTCAATCCGACAATTATACCTGAAATCAATGGTGCAATAAACGAAGACTGAAACTTGAGCGTTGATAATGTTTCTGAGAGAACATCCTTTATCTTTTCTTCAATATTGTGCACGTTCAAAAGATAATTTGAAATGTGTGTCAATGATGCTGCGGCAATTACCTGCGACTCTCTTGTTGACTGGATAAAAATTTTCATGACACTGCGGATAAGAGAAGACGGATAAAGTATTATTGCACCATACTTTGGGTCAAAAATTGCGCGCTTCAAGTCAAGCCCAAGCCTTGCCATATTATCTGCTATTTGCTTGATGAAGTTCGAGATATTTGACTGCTTCATTATCTGTGCTGTCTTAAGCATTGCAATTTCTGCTGGAACTCCTTCTGACAGGCGGTTACCTATCTGGAAAACTGCATATGAAAAATCTTTTTCAACAGCTTTGATTTGTTGCCTTATCTTTACCCTTACCCCAGATGCGAGCTTTGAATAAACAGAGACTGCTACTCCTATTGCAAGAATGAAAAACAGCGAGAAAAGTATGTCATTTTCATTTGGGTTTGTTGGACTTTGAATAAATGCGGCATACCAGACATAAGGCGATGCAAGAATAATAAAAATGATTACTGCGGGTATTGCAGCATGAATAGTCCTTCCCATGAACTCAAAATGATCCTCTGGTGGGACAAGCGGATGATTAGTAAGATCAATTTGTGGAAATGCTGTTGGTCTTGTTGAAAGAATCTGCATTATGATTACAATAACAGCAAGCGGAAGCATGACATCATAAAAGACAAATAGTGTTTCTGGGTTCACTGCACCTGCCATAAATGCGCCAATAAGTGGAAGCATAACAAGCCCCATAATAGGTAAAGTAATACCAAGCATGAAAACTGCTGAGATTGGTGTTCTCAGGTCATTGACATAATGAACCATCATCTCATATGTGCCATCGAGAATGCGTTTCAGTGCTTGCTCAAGCATACCTACTCTGCTGTCTTCGGAAGTCTGCACAAGCGAAGTCTCAATCAGGTAAATTGAATCAACAAATGCTTCATTGTACTTTTTCCACTGCTGAATGTAAGTGTTCAATGATTCCTGAACATCAGCATATTTCTTTGTCTCAACATCCCACATAATCTTTTTAAGGTCGCCTGAGAGCGGACCCTCGAGATTTTCTGCTGCAAAACGTATTGCTGATTCAAGGTTTGAAACAGTTTTCATGTAAATGACAATATAAAGTACTGCAAGAATTATTTCTGTTGATGCTTTTGCACGTCTAATCCCAACAAGCCTTGCAGGATAATTTCTGAAATAAAGGAACCCGAAAAATCCTACAGCAATTATGACAATACCGAACAGCATGCTGAAAATCAATGTGATTCCGCCGAAAAGCATGCTAAACACAAGTGCAAGTATCGCAAAACTCTGGGTATCCTCAGCAGTTATGCTCCCCATGTCAAATGATTGCAGAATATCATCATACTCACGTTTCTGGTCAGGAGGCACACCCATCTTGAAAATGCTTCCAGAAATCTGACAAAGTCTTTCGTAAATACTTGATGCAATTGTTTTTTTTGCAACAAATGTTTGAAACTCTTTTGAAGTAAATTCTTCCTTTTCCCGTGGTTCTGCCTTCTCAGTCTTATACTGTCTGTAAATTCTTGCGGCTATCTCTTTTTCATCAGTTGTCGGCATTATTATACCTCGTCAGTCCCTTTCTTAATTCTGTTTTTAAGCCAGTGCTCATATTCAGTAAGCACTGATTTTGAATCAGGATAACCTGTTTCTTCTTTTAGTTTGGAAAATATTCTGTGGAACATGTCATTTGCCTCAACAACAAAATCTGCTTCAAGCAGGCCATTAGGTCCAGTGATTCGTTTGGTTTTTTGCGCATAATCAACAAGCATTTTTTTCGTATTTGCACGCAACAGTATATTGTCCCAAACAGCATCCCAGTTTCCAACCCATTCTTTTACACGGCCTGCTATTGATTTTACAATCTCTGATTCACCTTCAATGAGGTCGCGTGTTGGCTTAACTATGTCCTCTTTCGCATCATACTCCATCAGATTCATGAAACCACCTTCTGTGCTCGGGTCCTCCTGCCATGTTTTTCTTATTTCAGTTATGTGTGTAAGTCTTCTTATTTCGCGCAGCTGGTCTGGGGACCTTATCTTGCCTGCAATTATTATTATGTCAGTTGCCTTGAATGAAGTCCTTGGAACACCGAGGTCATTCACGACACGATCAAATACACCATAAGGCGAATCACCGTGGATTGTTCCTGCTACAACATTTGCAAGAGCACCAATTCTCATTGATTCGTACAATGCGCGGGCTTCTGTGTTATGTAATATTATCCCCCCAAAGCCTCCGATGAAATTCTGTGTTGGGTTGAGAGATAAGTCATAAACTAATTCTGGCTCTTTGAGGATGATTTCTTTTATGTTTGCTATTTTATCGATGAAAAACTCTCCTTTTGCGAAATCGGTAATGTTGCCGCTGCACCTGCCAAGCTTCTCAATTATATCCCTAAGATAGTATTTACTGCACTTACCAAAGCGCCTGAGGTGTCTAAATGCACGAGGTAATCTATCAATATGTTTAGATAGTTCATCTTTAGAAAATTTAACCATATTAACCTGTGAATGCGACCATCCTTTTTTGATAGATTTCGGTTGTTTATGTACGAAACCAATTTTATTCAAAAATGTTTCAACTTGGTCCCTTTGCTTAAATTCGACACAATGAACTGTATTTTCATTTTCCTTTCGTTTTCTTTCGTGTATCCTGCCGATTATTCCAAATGTGAGCAAAATGTACATTACATCTTCTGCTAATTTCCTTGATGTTGTGTAATATCTAACACTATTCCCGGAAGACTTGCTAGCAGTAAAGCTACCGTCCCCGCTATATAATGCCCTAAGAAAAGATGCTATCTTATCTTGGCTTAGACCGAATATCAGTGATGGGATACGTTTTTCTGTGCATGTCCTGCCACAGCCAAGCTTTGTTAAAAGATGTGCAAGTGGTGCGCAGTTTACTGCAATCTGTTTTGCATAGCCAAGACCTTTTGTTTCACGAACGTATGGATTAATGCCAAATGCTGATTTTGATATATTGACTATATCGTCAACAATTTTCGGATTTGAATTTGAGAATATTACAGCTGTTTTATCTTTAGACACATAACCTTCGGATACATAGTAGCCAAGTAAACGGCAGAATCCCTCATTTATTTTTATTTCTGCGTTAAGTTCTGTGCTCGTTCCCTTCTTAATTTTAAGTTCTGCCGGGTTGAACTCAATCTCGGCAGCCTGCATGAGTTTTACAAACTTGTCAATTGGTATATTTGTCCGTTCATTGCCTTTCCTTAAGTATTGGTAAATATCATTCGAAGTTTCGCATATCTCACTTGCTTTCTTATAACCTAATTTTTTAATTGCTTCTTTGATGTACTTATCAGCATTCGATATTCTAAGCTTTGGGAATAAACCAACAAGATTTATGGAATTGACATCATTGTAACCACATGGCATAGATGAAGGGATTATTACTGGGTCACCTTTTTTTAGTTTATTGCATTCTATTGGTGATATCTGAAAATTATTTGCAGTGAAAACACTGTGGTCTTCTGTTACAGTAACTTTACGCCCTGTTTTTGTTGTTATTTCTAGCAGTTTTTTCCTTCGTGGGTGCTTTACAAAATCTTTAAGCGGATGAAGCTCAATTTTCAAATCTTCATTCAGTGTTGGAACTTTAATATCTGTAATGCAAAGATTTTCAACATCTTTTATAGGGATTCGCTTTGTTTCTCCATTTTCAACTATGAAAACTTCTTCATTACCACGTATGGAGGAACGTACTTCACCTACAATAAGCGCTGAATCTCCTAAACGCAATGATGTTCTGATCCCGTCATCTGCAGACATTTCTGCTTTTTCTCCAAGAATTGCTGAGCGTACTTTCAACGGGAGTACATTATAACCAATTTCCTTGAAGTATCTGGTAGGTATTTCAAGAGTATCTTCAACAGTTATGATCCTGAACTTCCTCATTATCTCAAGCATCATTGCACTAAGCAATGAGGTTTTACCAGAACCTCTTGTTCCTGCTATGAGCATTGTACGTGCGCCATCTACAAGGAAGGACAATAGTCCTCCAGCAGTTGGTGACATTGACTTATAATGTATAAGCAGTGGTATTGTCCATGGGCGTTCTCTGTGATGGCGGAATGCAAATGAATAACCGCCTGGTGAAAGTGGATTTTGAATTACAGCTACACGCGCATCTGCGACACCTGGTATGTCAAGTTCTGTGTCAAGAACAGGATTCGCTTCATCAAGCGGACGGCCTGAGATAAGTCTGAATCTTGATGCCCATGAATCTGCTTCGCGCTTGTTCGGAATTATGTTTGTCTCACATTCTCCAAAGTCAGCATGCTTGACAAAAATTGGCAGCACACCAATTGGTGCATTAACATATATGTCCTCAACTTTTGGGTCATCAAGAAGAACTTCAATCATGCCAAAGCCGACTGTAAGGCGCACAAGAATATAAGAAAGCTTTTCTATTTTTGAATAGCTTAGGTCCATGCCACGGTCTTTTGAAACCTGTGTAATCAGATCTTTTGCAATATTAAGAAAAACAGCACGCATTCTTCTTGGATCAATAAATTCTTCTTCCTTTGGCTTGAATTTTGCCATGATCTCACGAGTCTCATCAAGAAGGACATATTCATCCTCATCAAGCTGGAACTCTGGTGGAACAACATGATACCTTAAGCGTACCT
>Ga0315274_10007082_pt1 | contig 16279 bp, 14 predicted proteins | sample YL17G02_20_MG_FD_203700 | JGI IMG/M metagenome (GOLD analysis project Ga0315274, IMG submission 203700) | Sediment microbial communities from Yellowstone Lake, YNP, Wyoming, USA - YL17G02_20 | ecosystem: Environmental > Aquatic > Freshwater > Lake > Sediment | place: USA: Wyoming | collected...
ACCAAACGGAACAACCAAATTGATGGGCTTGTTGGGATAATCAAGCCCCCATACTGGTGAAAGGAAAAGAAAATTAAAAGAAAAGATTATCAAGAAAAAACTAAAGAACCTGTTTGTCAAGAATAATGTTTTCATTGAATGCCCCCTCCCTATCCAATAACTGTGATAATATTAAACGTTAAATTGTTCCATTTCCCAGGCGATTCGCATTTTCGAATCCGAGCAGAACGTTGCTCGCTTCAACATCCTACTCAACCCTTTTCCTTAAGTATATGTCTCCTAAATATACATTTTTCTCATTAAAGATGTCTTCTATGATCACAGGATGGTATCCTTCAACCTCAATTTTCAGAGAGTAAGTCGATCCTGCCTTAAACCCCTCAAATTCGAAATCTCCATAGTTATCGGTCACGGTTGTAAAGACTTCGCCTTCGGGTTTCTTGATAAGCAAGACTCTTGCACCCTCGATGCAGTCGTTACTAGCATTACAATACGCAGTCCCAGCAATAAAAGTTTTAGGCAATCCTATATAATAAACTGAGGGTCTTCTCCTGTATTCGGGATGAAGTTGCTCTGCCTCAGCTATTACATTAACAAATTCTGCTCTTTTTCCAAATCTAAGAGCTTGAGTTGGGCACACTTCAACACACCGCGGTTCTTTCCAACCCTGATCCAGAAGGTGAGCGCAGAAAGTACACTTCTGCGGAATTTCCAATTCCTCATTCCAGTAGATACTGCCGTAAGGACATGCCTTCACTATCTGTCTTTGTCCTTTACTCTTCTGCGGGTCTATGATCACCACCCCGTCCTCCCTCTGCCATACCGCGCCGTCCTTAGCGATTTTGATACAAGGAGGATTCTCACACTGCATACAGAGTTCCGGAACATAACAAACCTTCACTTTAGGAAATTGCCCTCGTTCTATCTCCTTAACCGAAATCCAGGCCGGTCCCATATCTGGTTGAGCCTCACTGTAAGGCAACCAGGAATGGTCAACAAACTCATCCTTGCAAGCAATGAAACAGTTGTAGCACGCGACGCACTTAGTAACATCTATAACAAAAACCATTCTTTCCATTTACTATCCTTCCCATTTCTCTATTTGAACCAAACCCTGGGTAACTTGGCCAGGTGCATTGGCTGACATCATTCGGGCTGGCATTAGAAGATTCACGGCACCTCCCCTGTCAAGAGAGCCAACTTTTCCCGGTTCGACTGGGTCATACCCACCTGCGGTAACCGAGTGTAGAGTACCTGGTCTAACTCTTTCGGTGACCCTAGCTATTAGGATAACTGCTCCCCGGTCATTGTATGCTCTCACCAAATCACCGTTCCGAATTCCTCGAGGTTCAGCATCAGACGGGTGTATTTGAATTGGCCAGTAATTATAATTATCCTTGTGGACTCGGTGCAAAGGAATCGCCCTTATCCATGAAACATTTTCACCCTGGGTATGGAAGGAATACCTTGCATGAGGAACTAGAAGTTGCAATGGATATTTCTCCACGAGGGGACTTGTTGAACCTTCCCAGGAAGGGATAAAATGAGGTATTGGTGGTCTTTCTCGGTCCTCGGGAAGATATTTTTGAATACGCTGGGAAAAAAACTCTATCTTACCCGAAGGTGTCTCTAACCCCTCCCCTTTATTATAAAACGCCCTGAAGGCGGGCTCAGGTTGGTAGTCCTCAGAGAACGGTACTACAAAATATCCCTTCTCCCTAAACTCCTCGTAACTTATGTAATTGGGAAGCGAACTCTTCAAAAAGGTCTTCAGAATCCAATCCTCCTCAGTGTTTCCTTCAGTGTATTCCTCCTTGAAACCAAGCTTCTCTGCCAATAGTGTGAAGATTTCATAATCGGTTTTGGATTCATAGAGGGGCTCAATACATTTCTGCTGAAATACGATAATCCGGTAGTTAGTGCCTTGTCCCTTTTGGAATCTTGCCCATTCGCTTATGTCATCGCGTTCAAAGTTCGTGCATGCTGGTAGTAGAATATCTGCAAACTCCGTTTCTCCCCCCCTCCAAGGTGTTTGGACTACCACGAACTCGATTTTAGGACTTTTGTACATTTCCACCCACCTATTCCCTGAAGGTAGAGTGCTAAATTGCTGGCTACCCCATCTATACAACATTTTGATTTCGGATTGCCCTGGGGATGGATAAGTGAACTTTTTGAATTGATAATCGGGGCCTAACAATTTGCATAGAGCACCAGCCCCCGTCCAGCTTGTTGGAGGATTAAGTATGCTCTCCGGTATTAAGAGTCTGTAGGCGTATTGCTCTACAGGATTCTTTGGAACCTTTCTCGCAGCAATTATCATGGGTGTTTCAGGCAGAACATAGGAAGGGAAATAGAATTGGTTGTTTTGCGGAGGGCCTGAACTTCCGGTCCATAAGTTTACACCGGGCTTCCCCAATCCCTGCATCGCCTGCAAGAGAACCATCATCCTGGCCCATTCATGACCATAAGGCGCCCGACATGCCCCTCCATATCTTATAGCTAGGCATGTCCGCTTCGAAGCCCACTGTCTGGCAAGAGCCCGAATCACTCCAGCTTTAACTCCCGTAATGTGCTCTGCCCACTGTGACGTCTTTGGCAGCGAGTCATCATGCCCTAGAATGTAATCGCACCATTTGTCAAATCCGCAGGTGTGCGTTGCCACATATTTTTTGTCAAAAGTCTCTTCGACAATCCATGTATAAGCGATAGCTGCCGCCATCGCTGTATCTGTCCCCGGCTTCGGAGAAATCCACTTATTGGCTCGAAGTCCAGCAGAATAGTTACAATATGGATCGATAAAAATTTGCTTGATCCCTAGTTCCCTAATCCATAACCGCCAGAGAGCACTATCCTGTCCTGGATAACCCCAAGAGGTTTTTTCAGGATCGTTAGACCACCATATAATCAATTGGCTGTTTTTCAAAGTATCTTCTAGCAAGTCCTCCTGGGTTGGAAATCCCATACTATTCTGGAAACCAAAAACATGAACCGCTCCCCAGAACCATCCCTCCCAACTGTTGGGGTTGGTTACGGGCACAGTTGTTCCTAACATGTCAAAAAACCTAATAGGGGGGCCAAATGCATTATGGATACCCCCCCACATGAAGTGCCCTCTATACATTGGTAACAAGGCTGCAGGCCCAAATGTTTCTCTCAATCTCTTAATTTCTTTGGCTACAGTTTCTAGTGCTTCTTCCCAGCTTATCCTTACAAACTCACCTTTGCCTCTGTTTTCCGGGCTACTTTTACCTCCAGGCTCAAAGCCAACCCGCTTCATGGGATATCTCAGCCTGAGGGGGTTATATACACTCCTTCTAGATGCTAGAGAGTAAGGTGCCACGGTGACTCTGACAGGTGGCTCAAAAGTCTTCTCCCCAACCTTTATCTTCCACCGAGATCCTCGTATGTCCTTTTCTGACAATTGCAATGGTCTGAGCCTAACTATTTCTCCATTATTAACTTCAACCTGTAAGACCCCTCCCATTGTACACATCGTGCAAAGCTTAGTCTGTCCACTGTCGTTTCCTCTCTTAACTGTCACGGGCATAATTATTTCCCTTTTTTCTGGGTTGTTTATCTCTCAAGGTTTAAAAATAGATCGTGATCTCTGGTCTTTCTGCTTCATACCAACCTTCTTCATTTCCTTGAACAGGCAATCCAGGTTGATCGGTCTGGGACCAGCATGATCCTTCATTAGCTCTACCAATCTCCCGTTTTCTGTATCAACTGTTACTTGGTAGCAAGTATATCGCTAACCACAAATTGTCTTACTCATAATCCGGACTATTTAATTTCCTAAGACTAATTCTTGATCCTGTAAAGAAAACTAGATGAGCTCGTTTAACATTTTTTCTCTTTTTGCCCATTTGACTGTACTAAGGTTGATAACGTCAGCGGTAATAGCTTTACACGTCTCGATCAGTGGACTCATCTGAGTTATGTACATAGCAGCGGCCTCCTGTCTGGTATCGGCCGCCCTAATGATTGCAGCCGATGCGATAACTCCACTTTTCAGTGCCGTACCAATCCCTTCACCCGAACCTTTTTCGGTGGGTACAGCTACGCCAGCGGCATCGCCAACCAAGAGAATATTCCCTTTGGCCGGGACAAACTTCCCTGTAAACAAGGCCTCCCGCAAGATCGCTACTACTGTACCACCCGTCCAAAGTGACTTATTCTTTTCTTCAAATCCCCATCTTGTCGCCAAAACTTCTTTTGCACGTAACATTGCTTCCCTAGGATGCCTTACTCTGCCATTCACCTCAATTACAAAACATCCTTTTTTGTGAATAACGTCAAACCAGTCATTGGTTGGCACCCTACGTGAACTGCCAAATATATGAAAATAATCTCTATCAACATCTAACGCTCCAGAATGACATTCGGCGTATACCGGAATGTAGCGAATATTCAGGCTTGGAAACAAACTTCTCCTGGTAACAGAGACCGCACCATCGGCCCCTACGACAAATCTTGTTCGTATTTTCTGCTGCCTCTCGAACGTTTTGACCGCTAAAACAATCTCGTTATCCTCTTGGACAACAACGTTAACACGTGCTCCTTCCCATATCTCTGCCCCCGCTTCTCTAGCCTTTTGATTCATCCAATAGTCCAACTCACTTCTCCAAACATTTATAATTCTTATCTCTTGGCGCTCATCCCCGTAGTCTGACGTATGCCATTGGTAACCAGAGAGATTACAAGGATCAGTCAAAACTACATTCGGGATAACACCAAATTCGCTGGCTATGAGAGCGTGCGACAGATTGCTAATAATCATGCCTGAGCAAATCTTTCGGCGCGGTAGCATGCGCTTCTCCAGCAATAGAGTGGACATTCCACGTCTTGCGCAGTTTTTGGCAGCGGCAGACCCGCTGGGGCCTCCACCAATAACTACAACGTCCACTTTAACCTCTTTGTTTCCCCCCTCTCCAAATACTTCCTTGGAAATCAACCTTTCACTCCTTTCGTGCTCCGTTATTTTTAATTCTTTTGCCCGATCATCAAGAAATGTGTTACTTCGCCCAGGTTCTGTCGATCATAGCAGCCCTCAGTAAGATCCTTCTTTTCAGCTTTCAAGACATCCTTTTGAATTTTACCTGTGGAAGTCGTAGGAAAATCAGTACGAAATTCAAGGTACCGCGGCACCTTGAAACCCGCCAACCTTTCGCTACACCAGTTTATAATTTCCTGAGGTGTTACCGACTCCCCTGGCTTCAATCGGACATAGGCTTTGATTTCCTCCTCCCCAGTGCCCAGTCCAGAGGGGACACCGAGTACAGCTGAATCTAAGACTTTAGGATGTGTAGTAATTACCGATTCTATCTCAGCCGGAGAGATAAGTTCTCCTCTCCGCCGAAGAACATCTTTTTTTCTTCCAACAAAGAAGAAGTAACCATCTTCATCCTGGTAACCCAAATCTCCAGTGTAAATCCATCCATCCCGTTTCGTTTCGGCCGTTTTTTCAGGATCCTTAAAGTAGCCAATCATTACCGCAGGATTTCGGACAATAATCTCTCCTTGTACTCCTCGTGGAACCTCTATCCCTGCTTTGTTAACAATCTTAGCCTCATTATAGACCGATGGATCGGGATGCTGCGCAGGAATCCCAATCCCGGGGGTCGGTTTTCTCTGGAGCGTCCCTTCCCTCGGAGCTGTTATACAAAATGGGGCTTCGGTCAAGCTATACCCCGTATGGAGTTTTAACTGAAAACGCTTTTCGAAATCCTCATAAATTTCTGCGGGGACACCCCCTGTTCTCAGAAGTCTCAACGGATTATCCCAATCATCTTCTTGTGGCGGTCGACTCCAAATCATTGCCGCTGCAGCAGCTACAGCCACCAGCACTGTTGCTTTGTAATGCCTTGCCTGCTCTAAGATATTCGAGCGGCTAAATCGCTCAAGCAATATTAAACTTGCGCCAGCTGCTAAGCTACCCATAGTACTGTAACATTGGGCGTTAGCATGCGAAAGTGGATTCGAAGTCATAATCCTATCATTTGGACAAATGCCGGACGTATAGGACCAAGACTCTCCTGTTAGCACCCAGTTTTTGTGAGAGTGCATAACTCCCTTAGGAGATCCGGTGGTTCCCGAAGTATATATGATTACGGCTAAGTCATCTTCAGATAAGGAAACCGTTGGTACCACTTCAGGCGCATTTGCAACGTAATCCCAGAATGATATACTTCCTGGTGGTGTCTCACTCCCTATCACGACGCTGTGCCTTAGGAAAGAAAGATCTGTCCGGATGTTTGATAAGAGCGGGAAGTAGTCATGGTGAATAACAATGGCCTTGGCCTCAGAATGACTTAGTATGTATTTGACTTCCTGAGCACCCAGTCGATGATTTATGGGAACCTCTACTGCTCCGATTTTATTCAAACCAAACCAAGTATAGAGAAACTCCGGGCAATTGGGGAGCATGATAGCAACGTTATCTCCCTTCCGTATTCCCAGATCCCAAAGACAATGAGCAGTCTTGTTGACCTGTTTATTGAAATCTTCATAGGTAATTTCCTGCTCTTTAAAATATAGGTATATCTTCTCGGGATTGTTCTTGACCCTATTCTCCAAAAAATCTCTGATATGCATTTATCCCTCTCTAGGAGATTCTCTCTCCACCAACTCTACCGAGATATTGTTTGTCTCTTCAGGGCTTACAAAAGCAACCCAAGAGCCCGCAGCTCCCCTTCGAGGTCTTTCATCTCTTAATCTAAAACCCATCTTCTTCATATCTGTTAGCATGGTTTCCAAATTGTCCACTCTATAAGCTATGTGAGTAATACCTTCTCCATGTTTTTCTAAGAACTCAGCGGTTCGCCCTTTTCCAGGAATTAGGGGTTGCAACAACTCTAGCATGACTTCTCCAACTGGGATGAAAGCAATCCGCACAGATAGTTCTTCCATGGTTTCAATGTGTTTAGCTTCTAGGTGAAATAACTTTTCGTATCTCTTTAAGGATTCATCAATGTTGTAAACTGCTATTCCTATATGATCAATCTGTTTGAGCATCTTCTCCTCCTAGTGAAGTATTTGATTCGATGCTCGCTCCTTTTAAAAAGATTAGGAAAAGGGAGCTACCTGCTATATCCCGCCAATCCCCCGATCTTGTCTTCGACTGATAGCTGTTCGGATTTTCCTCCTTACTCTCCAGATAAGCTTTGCCTTCCTGCGTTGTATAGGGGGTACTTCTTCTATGCCTGATAACTGCGTGATTGTCCCCGTCGTCTTCTTCGTCTCTCACGGTTTGCTGTATAGTCGCCTTTCCACCCAAAACAACCTCAAAATTGTGAACTCAAATTCATCCCATTTTGTCCACTCCTGCTGACGACTCAAACAACAGGGTAATGCTGTCATTTTTTTTGTTTACTAAGCTCCATATAAAATTCATATTGTTCATCAATTGCCTTACTAAAATCCTTAGGCCCCATGAAGTTGGGAATAACGCCGGCTTGTTCTAATCGAGTTTGAACATCTGCTTGGGATAAGGCTTTCTCAAAAGTGTGAACAATCTTCTTCATAATAGGATCTAAAAGTCCTGTTGGGGCAAAAAATCCGTTCCAAAAATCTTTAGAAAACTTAGAATAACCAATTTCTTTAAGAGTTGGAATATCTGGATAATTCTTGTTTCTTTTGGAGCTCATAGCAGCTAAAAGACGAATTTGCCTTGCATCAACTTGGGAAACGATGGGTGTCAGCGCATCAACAAAAATATCGATGTGTCCTCCCATGATAGCAACGACACTATCAGCTGCGCCTTTGTACATTAGGTGGGTGACATCTATTCCCTCCTGCCTCAACAAACCTTCCCAAACCATAGTTATAGCAGCGGAGGCAGACCCTGATCGAAGCTTGCCTGGATTCTTTTTTGCCGCATCAACGAAATCCTTTAAGGTTTCCCATGGCGAATCAGCTTTTACCGCAATATTGACAGGGACTATGTTAGACATGAAAAGTGGTTGAAAATCAGCTCTTTTGTAAGGTAAATTAGAAAAGAGTACAAAATTTGCCGTCATTGTTCCGGCATTCGTTACAAGAAGGGTATAGCCGTCCGGTTTTTGAGTAGCCACAAGACTCGCTGCCACCCCCCCTCCTCCACCGGGCTTGTTTGTAATAATAATGGGAACTTTTAGCTCCTTGCTTGCTACATCAGCTAAAATTCTTGCTTGTAGATCTGCTGGACCGCCAGGGCTAAATGAAATGACTACACTAATTGGCTTATCCGGATAATCAAGACTCTGGACGTAAGAAGGGAAAAGAAAGCTGACAATCGTCAATAAAAGGCTAACTAACTTGGTCACGAAAGATAATGTCTTCATAGAACATCCTCCTTTTTTAATTGTTATTTTTGACTCTTCTAATTATTGAGCGCGAATATTATCTTTACTTTCGTTTTTGAACTCGATCAATCAGGAAGAAAAGTTTAATGTTTGCAAAATCCCAAAAAAGCAAGCCTTCCTGTTGCTAGAAGGCTTGTTAACAGCCCCCATCTAAAAAATAAACCACAAACCCAGTCTTATCGATGTTACACCTTTTAGCTTTTCACGTACCAGTGTACATACTGCTGGAAAACATCACGGTCATACCTATAAACATGAAAATTTAATTTGAAAAAAATATTCTCGATAGTTACCTCGGCTTAAAAAGTGGAAGAACTCAGTATAGTAAATTTAAAAAAAAGACAAATTCTCGATGGTTCGATGATATCGACGATGGCACTCAGGATTCATCCCCATCTCCTAACCCGCTTACAGCTTTTCTTACAAAGGCTATCACATCACTGGTTTTCACACCTGGACCAAAAACTTCCTCAATTCCGATTTTCTTTAATTTCCGAGCATCACTGAGAGGAATGATTCCACCACCGAACACCATTATATTTTCGCCACCCTTCTTACGTAAAAGTTTTATGACCCTGGGGAAAAGGGTATTATGAGCGCCTGAGAGGCAGCTCAGCCCGATAGCATCCACGTCTTCCTGAATCGCTGCACTAACAATCTGCTCCGGGGTTTGTCGTATGCCGGTATAAATAACTTCCATCCCTGCTTCAGCCAGCGCCCTGGCCACCACTTTTGCCCCCCGATCATGTCCGTCAAGTCCCGGTTTAGCAATTAAGACTCTGATCTTTCTTTGCATTCCTCCCCCTTTGCTAAAAATAATGGCCCGGGGTAAACTCTCCATAAACTTCCCTCAGGGTGTCACACATCTCACCTACTGTAGCATACGCTTTAACAGCGGGAATTAAGGATGGTATGAGAGCCTCACCGTTTTCTGCCGCGCGTCTTACTCCCTTGAGAGTTTCTCCAATCTCTAAGCTATTCCTCTCCTTCCTTAACCTCTTGAGCTTTTCTTTCTGTTTCCTTTCCATGGCCAGGGAAACCTTCAGAATTTTAATGGGAAGCTCTTCTTCATCTAAATACTGATTGACGCCTACAATTACTCGTTTACCTTCCTCCATCTCTCGTTGCAATTCGTAGGCAGACTTAGATATCTCTCGCTGAAAGTATCCAGTTTCGATAGCTCGGATGGCTCCTCCTATTTCAAGCACTTTGTTTAGATATTCTTCTGCCATTGTCTCCAGTTTTGTGGTGAGATACTCAACAAAATATGACCCCGCCAGCGGATCAACAGTCTGTTCAACACCCGTTTCGTAGGCAATAATCTGCTGCGTCCGCAGAGATAGTTTTACTGACTGCTCTGTCGGCGTACTGAGAGCTTCATCCATAGAGCAAGCGTGAAGAAAATCGCATCCACCTAAAACGGCAGATAGTGACTCGATGGCCACTCGGATGATGTTATTCATCGGTTGTTGAGCTGTTAAGCTACTTCCTGCAGTAAAACTACTTCTATAAAAACTCAGCAAGTCGGGGTCGGATATGGAATAACGTTGATTAAGGGTTCGTGCCCACAAACGACGCATAGCCCGGGATTTTGCGATCCCCTCAAAGAAATCAATGCCGTTGGACAAAAATACATAGAATTTCGAGATAAATTTCTCAACATTAATCCCCTTGCGGATGGTGGCGTCTATATAAGCAATGGCACTGGCAATAGTAAAACCAATTTCCTGCGCTGCATTAGCTCCTGCTTCCGAAAGATGGTAGCCGCAGACCCCTTGGGGAATCCAGTGGGGATAATGTTCGGCGCAGTAAGCAATCACATCAGTGGCGATACCCACCGATGGTTCCGGAGGAAAAATGTAGGCTCCTCTGGCATAGAATTCCTTAAGGATGTCGTTCTGGATCCTAACATGAAACTTTTCTGGAGGCACCCCTTGCTTCTCAGCGAGCACGAGCAACATCGCTAGCCAAATAGACGGTATAGCATTAGCTACAGAACCAACCGAACGGGGCTTATTTAGAGGGATACCCTCAAAAAGAGTCTCCACGTCTTGCAAAGAATCTATAGCCACTCCTACCTTTCCCACCTCACCTTGGGCAAGAGGATGGTCTGAATCATACCCCATCTGGGTCGGTAGATCCATGGCTACGCTAACGGCAGATGCTCCCTGGTCAAGTAGAAACCGATATCTCTTGTTGGCCTCCTGGGCATCCCCATGGCCCGAATACTGCCTAAACATCCAGAGATTTTGTCGGTAGCCTAACGGGTCTTTCCCCCGGGTAAAGGGATACTTCCCAGGAAAACCAAGATCCCGGGCGTAATCAAATCCAATTTCTTCAAGATCCAGCGGAGTATACAGAGCTCTCGCTTCAATCCCAGAGGCAGTCTGAAATCGCTCCTTCCTTTCCTTCTGGCGACCAAGAGCCTGCCGTACCATATCACGTTCCCAATCTTCTCTAGATGCCTCTAACTCCTTCCCACTATCCATCATTCCCTCCCGCCTTTATCCTCCTTGAACCGAATAGCATTTACGAATCCCAGAAATACTTCTCCGTTGTCATTACACTACTCAATAAATGACACCACCTTTTGGAGATATCCACAAGAGAAGTGTAAAATTTGCCTATCCATGAAACGCCTAGAATCAATCTAAGTACTTTCCACAAAGCATGATAAGCTTCTTAGATTGCTCGATAATTCTAGATAAAGACTATCCCACAACTGTCACTCTTAGAATTTCCCTCTTAATTTTCCTAGAGACCAAACCTTCTTATCAGGTGCATTGTGTCGGTTGTATTCAGGCATATACTTTTCATTCCCCGCATTTGGGTTGATCTCACAACGCAAAGGCAATTGTTTAAGTATCCTCTCCGAGCATATGCCACATCTTATGCATTTCACAAACTTTCTCCCCTGGCTAACCTTATTGACCCATTCTGGATCGGCAATGAGCTGCCTTCCAAGGGATACCATACTAGCCTTACCATCCTTGAGTGCTGCCTCCGCAACTTCAGGATCGTGTATAGATGGCGTAATAATCGGAACCTTAACAACCTTTCTCAGAGTTTCAGCATGACTAAGCATGCACTTGTACCCATCCATCTCCTCTGGAATAAAAATGTTTCTGGCTTCGTAGCAACCATCGGATAGATGAATAAAGTCAATCCCCTCTTTTTCAGCCTCCTGGCAGAACCACTTAACATCCTCATGAGTGAATCCGCCTTCTATATGCTCATCACCGCTTATCCGTATCCCTAAAACAAAGTCCTCTAAGTTATGACCAATTCGTTCTCGAGACTTTCTTATCAAGTTACGCAAAAACCTGAAGCGGTTCTCCCGCGACCCACCGTACATATCTGTCCTATAATTTGAATGTGGCGAGAGAAACTGATGAGTAAGATAACCATGAGCAGAGTGGATCTCTACCCCATCGAAACCACATCGTATTGCCCTTAGAACGCCTTCAACGAATTTATCTTCAGTAGCTATGATCTCATCAATGGTAAGTGGACGTGGAATTGAGCCTTGGCTAAGGTACTCATAAGGTGATATCCAGCCTTTCTTGTGGCAGTACTCTATAGCCCTATTCATATTGTACTTATCTTGCACTGAGAATGGGATTGCCGAGGGTGCTACCAACTCAATCCCCGTAACTTTCTGATATCCTTGGCGTCCAACGCCTGTATTTAGCTGGGTGATAATCTTAGCCCCAAAGGCATGAATTGTCTCCGCTAACTCACTCATCCCGGCAATGTGGTGCCAAGTGGCAAGACGCATATTGCGGAACGGAGAGCTCTCTCCCCCTTCATCAGTGGCGTAGCACCCACCTGAAATGATCAGTCCTGTTCCACCCTTTGCCCTCGCTGCATACCAAGCCAAAACTTGCTCATTCACATAACCACCAGGACTGACAAATTGTGTGCACATGGGTGCCATAGCAACTCTGTTTTTTACCTCTATGTTACCAATTTTGATGGGGCTTAATAATTTTTCGTATGCCATTTTCTGTCTCCTCCTTTTAGAATTTAATACTTATTCTTTTTATGCAAGCATTCTTAAACCCTCTTCCTAGGTTCAATCCCCAAAAGCTTAGCTAAATTTAGTCCGAAGATCTTACGCCTAACCTCATCAGTTATAGGACTAAACCCATAGCCAATCTGCATATCTTCGGGAATCTGGAAATCCTTCCAGCCATCAACCGCGTACTTGATTCCACTTTCAGAATTGCAGTAATCTGTACCCCAGATGCACCTATCCGCTGTGGCAAACTGAATCGCTTCTCCTATCACCTCGGCAGCGCGCCGTGGCGCTGTGATACACCATGGAACCAACAAATTAAAGCCTACATACACATTAGGGTGTGAAGCGGCAATCATATTCAATTCATGGTACCGAGGCCATCCTGCATGAAAGGCAATGATATTTAACTCTGGGAACTCATTTGCCACCTCCTCTATCAACTCGGGAAAGCAGTATTTAGATAGATTTGGTGGGACCCAACACCAACCCACATGGATAGTAAGTGGTATTCCAAGGTCAGACACTTTTCGGTAGAAGGGCCATAGTTGCCGGTCATTTATATAAGTGTCTTCTGCGGGATACATCTTGACAAGCTTGCAATTCCTTTCCTTAACCAAGTACTCCAGCTCCCATAGTGCATGGTTCATGCCTCTGACAGTTATAGGACCAACGTTCCCCTGAAAAATAAATCTATCGGGATATTTCTCGCAAGCAGCCATAATATAACCATTGTTAGAGATCGGTCTAACATGTGTTTTTCCCCAACCCGACTCTGGCAGAACACAAGCTAGGTCGACTCCATATTTATCCATGATCTCAATCAACCGCTCCGGATCATTGGATGGCGGAAATTTTACCTTATCCTCCGTTCCACCTGTCTCACTTACCCGTTCCTTGAGAATACCCCGTATTCTAGCGCTTCCAGTAAAGGCTGTAGATTCCCACCACATTCCAGGTAAATACTTTATGTCACTGATATCAGGCCAAAGATGGGCTTCCACATCAATTTTGAAATAGTCATCCTTGTTAGCTGCCTTTGCTATCATTCTGGGCTCCTCCTTATTCTTTTATCACACTTCAAATTGGCAAAGAGGGGAATGCTTAATCTTTCCATCATATCATTTCTGACTGACCAGTCAGACAAGCGAAACAATTCTATATGAAAATTTATGTTTGTCAAGGATTTTCTTAAGCGTGGTTTCCTAGCGACATCTCCTCCAAATTTGTTGCTTAGCAATTCATCGTTAAAAACCCTTTAGAAGGGGTATCCTTACATGTGCATGACCGGACAATCGGTTGAAGGCCTGATAAAGAACAAATGGGTTAGGCAATTTAACAGAATACTGAAATAAAGAGTGCTCTTTGTGTCTATATTTACAAATAAGTTACACATAATGACTGTTTCTAGTAAATTCAGTTTCTTGAACAGACATGATCGTCTCTCAGTTAGTTGGTGACTACCATTTGCATTTCATGATATCGCAAGGCTTTATCGTCATTAATAATATAAGGCAATTCTTGCTTGTTTAAGTACCTCCCATATAGCATCCTTTGTTCTGCGGGGCGACACGCCGTCTCCTATGGCATAAACTTTTTCAACCAATCCTCCCGCAATATTTACTAAATCATTAACAGCTTGACGGCCAACAACTAAAACAATCAAATCTCCTGTAAATATCCTTTCTCGGCCAGTATCCCAGTTATGTGCCCCCTCTAGGAATTCTTGAAATCAATCCCATAAGTTTTCATCAGGGCCAAATCTAAGCACGATATTTATCACGGGCGGATTCAAAAAAGATAAGTTAATGAATATTTGCCCCACCGGATATGATCACATTTTGGCCAGTTATAAAATCCGCATCATCAGAGACCAAAAATGTTACTAATTTGGCTACGTCTTCCGGTTGTCCGAGTCTGCCCAAAAGGATTTTTTGCTTTGCCTTTTCCAGTAGCTGGGGCACCTGTTGTGAGATCCCTTGAGTCACGATTCCTTCGGGAGAAACTGTGTTCACCCTTATCCCGTAGGATCCGACTTCCTTGGCCAATGCTTTGGTAAAACCAATAACGCCTGCTTTTGCTGCTGAATAGTCGGCCAGACCCTCTGCTCCAATTACCCCAGCAATAGAGGATATATTTACAATGTTGCCAGTATGCCTTTCCATCATATGCTTAATAACTGCCTTTGTACATATCATCACACCCTTAAGATTTGTGCCGATGACGAAATCCCAGACGTCCTCTGTGGATTCGTGAAAAAGGGAAGCCCTTGCTCGCGCACTTCCTCCTGCATTATTCACCAATATGTCTATTCGTCCCAATCTCTCTAGAGTGGTTTTAACCATTTTATCCACTTCCTCACCCTTCATAACATCTGCTATCACCACCAAGGATTGGCGGCCCATCGCCTTAATCTGATCAGAAACAGCTTTGGCACGTTCTGCATTTCTTCCGTTTATTACAACATAGGCCCCTTCTTTGGCAAAATTGATGGCGATCGCTTGACCGATTCCGCCAGTAGACCCCGTAACAATCGCTATCTTATCTTGTAATCTCATTTCCCTGCCACCTCCACTTTTATTTTCCGAAGCCGTCGCCTATTTTACCTCGTTTAATTTGTTAGTCAAGCTATTTGGAGAACTTTACATCCAAAATGTTGATCGTTTTTGTTAGGCTTGCTCAAAAATACTATTGGGTGTTGACAATTAAAGAACAGGAACCTATACTGGGCTCCAAAACATCCTAGGAGTGAGTACCCTTTGCCAAGAGCTGGATTAAAGACGGACAAGGAATAACTATGATTAACAGCGTGTTGGGCCCAATCTCTCCAAATGATCTTGGAAAGACATTGATCCACGAGCATATCACCTTTGGATTTGCGGGATGGTATGCGAATGATGCGATCACACCATTTGACCGAAGAGAATGCGTGAAGGTCTCTTTGGAAACCATGAATGAACTTAAAACCTACGGCGTCAGGACCTTTATGGATGCTACCCCCAATGATTCTGGAAGAAACCCTGAGCTGCTTAAGGAGATCTCGGAAACGTCAGGTGTGAACATTATCTGTTCCACCGGGCTTTACACAGAGGCTGAGGGAGGTTCTGCCTACTTTAAGTTTCGAGCCATCCACGGCGATGTTGAATTTGAAATCTATGAACTCTTTTTAAAGGAGATCATTCAAGGAATTGGATCGACTGGGATTAAAGCAGGTGTGATCAAGGTGGCTACCGGTAATGGACAGATAACAACTTATGAAAAGTCTGTTCTGAAAGCTGCAGGAAGGGTTCAAAAAGAAACAGGTGTCCCGATTATCACCCACACGGTGGCTGGAACCATGGGGCCTGAGCAGGCCGATATCCTTATCTCTGCGGGAGCAGACCCAAAGCACATCGTGATCGGGCACATATGTAGCTCCGCGGATATAAAATATCATCTCACTGTTCTTGAAAAAGGAGTATATATTGCCTTTGATCGGTTGGGAATTGAATCTTCTCAGTCAGATACTGTGAGAAAAACCTGCATTATTGGTCTCATCGCTATCGGGTATGCAGACAAGATCATGCTTTCCCACGATAGCATTGTGCGTTGGCTTGGCAAACCATTCATTAGCAGGACTCCAACTCACGTTTTTAAGAATATCATCCCAGATCTTAAAAAGGCTGGAGTAACTGATGATCAAATAAATATGATGATGGTCGAAAATCCCCGGAGGTTGTTTGGGGGAGGAATAAGTAGCCCATAGTTTCTCTGAACCGTGTGCTAGTTCCATATATAAGAAAGGAAAAACACAAAAATTCTAAGATAAAGAATGTTATTCTTAACACTACAACGCCGGTTAGTTGACTTTTGATTTATCATGGTGTATACTCCGGGAAAACTCTGGGAGGTGCACCATGACGGAAAACGATCTGAG
>Ga0315274_10007084_pt1 | contig 16275 bp, 15 predicted proteins | sample YL17G02_20_MG_FD_203700 | JGI IMG/M metagenome (GOLD analysis project Ga0315274, IMG submission 203700) | Sediment microbial communities from Yellowstone Lake, YNP, Wyoming, USA - YL17G02_20 | ecosystem: Environmental > Aquatic > Freshwater > Lake > Sediment | place: USA: Wyoming | collected...
AAGTGCCCATTAAGTGTACTGGGTGTTCTACTCGTTGCGACTTTGCTGCTGTCTGTGCTAATGTTAGTGCTGGTAAGGAAATCCTACCATTCCCTAGAGAGGAGCAGAAATGAGTGACGACACAAGGAAAAGATTTCTGAGATTTGTACAGTTAACCAACGATTGCTGGCTTTGGACTGGTTTTAAGGGGACTAAGGGATACGGCATGTTTTCGATTAATCATCGGTCTAGGAGGGCACATAGAGTCGCATATGAACTATTTATAGGACCAATACCAACAGGAATGCTTGTATGCCATGACTGCGATAACCCAGGCTGTGTCAATCCTGATCATCTATACGCAGGAACTCAGTCTGATAATATACAAGACTCAGTAAGAAAGGGTAGACATTCGGGTTTGAGATATGGGGAACGTCATTCACAGGCACGGATCTCCAATCGGGAAGTAGAGGAGATACGTATTAGATATAAGGGAGAGAATGTTTCTCAGCAAACTCTTAGTAGAGAGTATGGGATTAGTCAGATGCATGTTAGTAATATCTTAACTGGAAAACGGAGAGGCAGAGGATAGTACAATGGATGATAATCGAAACTACTATCCGTTTGATGATATTATTGAGGGATACAGAGAAGTGCTTCATATCAAGAGGCCAAAGTCTTATGGAGAACTCATAGAGTTTCCTGAGTCTGTAGATGGTATCAGTGATCAGGAACTAGGTAATATGATGCTCCGCCTTACTGCTTATCGTGGGTATGGGATGTACTTATTGTCCACTATCGATGTCAAGTATGCCGGATTGAAATCTATTTATAATGACGAACTTCGAAAGACAATCCGAGAACAGAAGATGGAGACAGCTAAGAGAACACAGACGGCAGTAGAGAATGATGCCATTAACAACAGCCCTCGTCTACAACAGATGGTGGAATTAGTGGAAAGAGTTAAGGCTGAGAGAGACTTACTAGATAGGTTAGTGGGTATCTACGAAGTACAAGTGAATGCTCTATCCCGTGAAGTGACGAGGAGAGGGATGGAGATAGGAAAGAATCTGTGAAAGTATTAGAAGTTTGTAATCCGGTCTTATACTATTACTATCAGCGTGCAGAAAATGATACGGTTATGGGGATGGATCTTGATGGGAATATTTGGGGTACTGCATACACAAAGTTAGGGGATATGGAACTGGGATGGAGAAACTATCCCTGCAATGTATATGAGGAACCGAATATACCAGAGGAATTTTGTGTCCTGGCATTACAGAGGGCAGTAAAAGGATACGGAAGACTATGATTACTTTGGAGGTTGATGCGACCGATCCAATTTGACTTTTATCAGAGATTATGATACAATACAGATTATGAAGACTTGTAAGATCTGCGGAAAACGGTTGCATACGGGAAAAGTGTATTGCAGTGCTAAGTGCAGCAATTCTGACCCAGTAAAAGTTTCAGAGAGGGTTACTAAATCTACGGAGTCTAGGAGCAAACAAACCCCAGAGAGAAAAATAGAGATAAGGGATAAAATCTCGGTGGCCAGAAAGAAACTTCACATAGTTCCTAGATCTGCATTTCAGAAAGGTCACCGTCCTTGGATTGCTGGAAGAACCAAAAATACTGATGTAAGGGTAAAACAGATGGCAGAAAAGAGTTCCATTTCCCACATGGGCCAGACCTCTCTTTCCAAGGGGTTTAGTTTTGAGGAGCTGTACGGAGAGGAAAGGGCCGCTAAAATAAAGAATCAGATAAGATGCACCTTGAGAGGGGTTAATGATGTCTCTGAAATAGTTGATGATTACTACCCAGCAGTATTCCATCAGGTTAAGCATGTAGTGGCAAGGAGAGACGGGGGCATCTGTAAGCTGTGTGGGAAGAATGATGATATATGTGTCCATCATATTAATTACATAAAACAAAACTGTTCATTTTCAAACTTGGTAACTCTATGTAGGGGTTGCAATGGGCGAGTTAATAGAGACAGGAACTACTGGTTATCCCACTTTTCTGAGCTAAGCCCCAAGAGCCTCACTAAATGTAGAGTAGGAGGGATCGACGTAGATAGCCAGCAGTTAACCCTAGTGCTGACTGAGAACAACGAGTTCGTTACACATATACATATTGATGGTGGGAAGGGAACTTGGGAGGATAGGATCTATAACATTGCATCCAAATTTGATCAGCTCATTGATACTGGGGCACTAGATGGTACTGTATTAATAGCAATAGAGGAACCCATAATGGTGCAAAACCCCCTAACCACTATGAAATTAGCAGAGGCATATGCCTTAGTGTGGTTCATTTTGCATAATCATAGTATCCCATACATACCTGTTGGGAACCGTACCTGGAAGAAGGATATGCTAGGAGATGGGAAAATAGGAAAAGACGGAATACGAGAATGGGTAATTTCTCTGGAAAATTTTCCTATCGATATCAAGGAACAACATTACTATGACAGCTGTGTGTTAAGCCTATGGTGTGCTCGATACGGTGAAACCAAGCTAAGTTTATTAGTTGTATAATGTATCAACAGAGAGGGGAGAAATAGATTGGCGAACTGGAGTCCAGATGCGATTAAATTACTTGAGGCTAGATACCTACGAAAGAATGAAGTTTTGGAGTGTATAGAAACTCCTGATGCTATGCTTAACCGTGTAGCTACAGCTGTGTCTGATCCTGAAACGACAAGTGATAGGGAAGCATGGAAGTACAAGTTCTACAAGTCCATGAATAACTTAGACTTTTTGCCCAACTCCCCATGTCTAATGAATGCAGGGTCAGATAACCAGCAATTACTAGCTTGTTTCCTCCTAGAGATACCTGACTCAATCGAGGGGATATTCGATATGGTGAAACTCACCGCATTGATACACAAAAGTGGTGGGGGCACTGGTCTATCATTCTCCAGACTGAGAGGAAGACATACAGCTGTAACGTCTTCGGGGGGCTATGCCTGTTTTGCTGCTGGGACATATGTGTTGACTACTCGTGGTCTTGTTGAGATACAGGACATTACCCCTAATGAGGACTATTCCATTTCTCCTGATGGATCAGAGCATTTGATCACCCATCTACACCAGAACGGAATACAGGACGTATACGAGATTACATTCTCAGATGGTAGAAGTATAGCGGCTACGATTTCGCATAGGTTTTATGGGTTTACGGATAGCGGGGTATTGGAACAAGAAGAAATAGGGAGGATGGTGGCTCGTGGTATTATTCCTGTGTCTTCTCTTACTGATTGCGGTGGCAATAAGACCAAAGGCATTACTACTGTGTCGTTTGAATCTCATAGGAATGTAACGAATAAGAGGATAGTATTAGATCTTAATACAGATATTGCATGGCTGATTGGACTTGTAGATGGAGATGGTTGTATATCCAGAAGCACTCGGAGGAATAAGATTTCCATAACATGCGACTTTAAGAAGCCGCGCGTTGTTGAGAAAGCCATTGCGATATGTGCGAGTAATGGAATAACTCCTACAGTGTACCACAGACCTCTTTTAGGACGCACAGATATTGTAATATCATCAACGAGTATTGTCGACGCTCTTGATTCTGTTGGACTACTTAAGGATAGAAGTTCAAACTGTACACCACCTAAGTTGATAATGCGCTCCCCTATTGAGGTACGTTTGGCCTACGTAGCTGGATTTTTTGATGCCGACGGTACAGCGTCTGGGGGACGAATAACCTTCAAGACTGTAAGCAAAAAGATGGCACATGATTTATTACTCATACTAAACAGTGTTGGGATTCCGACTACCTTAAGACAGCACTTACCTTGTAATGGTAATAAAATGTCCTATCGGGTAGAGGTTATAGGGTCGTTTGGAAGAGAGAGGTTCATAAAGGGCGTAGGTAAATTTATCGTTAAGACCAATCTTTCTTATACTCTGACTAGAGGAAGGGGGAGGAGCATTGGTCTGACCATTAATGCCCTTAAAACCCTTATTTCTGACCCCTCCGAAAGGGCGGAGTTGTCAAAGTATGTTATGCCCTACAATGCAAAATATACCAGCAGGGGTTCCCTGGAGCGTCTTTATAGTGAGTGCAAAAATAGCGACGATAAGAGTGCTATATCGAGTGCCTTGAACCTATATTCTAACCCTATTGCAGAGATTAGATATATTGGACCGTGTCCTGTGTATGATATCACAGTGTCTGATGTCCATAGGTATATTGCCAACGGTATGCTCGTTTCTAATTCAGGTCCCGTCTCCTTTATGAGAGCCTTTGGTGTGGCTACAGATGTAGTTGCTCAGGGTGGTAGACGACGTGGTGCAAACTTGGGATTACTTGATATTGGTCACCCTAATATTATGAGCTTTATCTCTTGTAAGGAATCGACTGAAGACTTCTCATCCTTCAATATCTCCGCGTCAGTAACCGATGAGTTTATGGATTGCCTTCGAAAGGGGTCTCAGTTTACACTAGTAGACCCAAAGTCAGTGTCTGAGACTCAGATAGATCCCCAGGAGATATGGGATGCTCTGATCTATCAGGCGTGGCTAACTGGCGAACCTGGGGTATTCTTTGTAGACACCGCTAACAGGTATAACACAGTGCCGTGGGTAGGAGATATAGTAGGGACTAATCCCTGTGGGGAATCTCCCCTACGGAACTTTGAGTCCTGTGATTTAGGCTCTATCAATATTACTAACTTTGTAGATGTTAAGAACAGAACCTTTGATTATCCTAGGCTGGCTGAAGTAGTAGAGACTAGTATTCGATTCTTAGATAACATGATTACAGTCAACGACTTCACAGACCCTCGCATATCTGATACTACTAAACAGACTAGGAAAGTAGGATTGGGGATAATGGGGTGGGCAGATGCCCTCCTGATGCTAGGGGTTCCTTATGATACCCAGCCAGCCAGATGTCTAGCCTATGAGTTGGCTGGATTCATGATGTCCGTAGCAGAGAGAACTAGTCAGGCACTCGCTGTCGAAAAGGGACCAGCGCCCTGTTACCGTAGGAGAAAGAATAAGTTCCGAAATGCCACGGTAATGTCAATAGCTCCTACTGGTAGTATATCTATCTTGGCTAATTGTTCAAACTCTATTGAGCCTATTTTTAGTAGGGAATACACTAGGAAGGTTCTAGATGGGGATCTGGTTATGTCTAAGAAGTATACCTCTGCCTCAGTAAGGACGGCATTAGAAATTAGTCCTCTTAATCATCTGAAGATGCAGAAGGCGTTTCAGTGTTGGGTAGACCTAGCGTGTTCCAAGACTATTAACCTACCTGAAAGTGCCACGGTAGGGGATGTAGCTAATGTATACAAGCTGGCTTATGAGATGCAGCTAAAGGGTGTCACCGTGTACCGTCAGGGGTCGCGTAAGGACGCCCCAATTAAGTGCGACTCAGGAGTTTGTCCACTGTAGAAAGCATACGAAACCGGTATGGGAGAAGGAGGTTATAAATGACCCAATTATTTTGCAACAAGACTGGATGTTTACATTACAAGCCCCTACCAGAGGGAGAGAAACATCACCTAGGGGAAGAGAAACCTGATCAGAATGTATTCTTAAAGGACACCTATTGTGGTACCTGTGACAGGGACGCAGTATTTTTGCGTGGCAAGAGAATTGAGGGAGCCTCTGGTATCCTTTACAATCTTACTGAGTGTGCGTCCTACTCAGACACTAAGATAAGTGGGCACCTTGACTTCAGTAGGTTTGTTGGTGGAGACCAGGGTAGTAATGTCATTAGTTAGGAGATTAGTATGTGTAGTTCATGTAATTTGAAACCTTGCGATGTCTGTGGAGATCTTACTGCAGGACTGTGGCCGTTTGCTGGTGGGCTATGGAAAGTAAAGTGTAAGTGTGGTTGGGGTGGACCAGTAGCCTGTACTCCAGAAGAAGCTGAGGAGATGTGGAATGACCAAGAAAGTAACTAAGAAAGAAAAGGGGTTTAGAACTAAGTTTAGTGACGGAGAGATTCAATGGGTCAAAGAACAAGTTCTTCTCCACAAAACCTATTTACAGATTACAAGAGAATTCGCAGTTATGTTTGAGGGAAAAACGATATCTGAAGCAGGGATACGAAAATACTCTAAGAAGTATAACTGGGATACCTCCACTGGTTCAGCTATGATCGTAGCAAATAAGGATATTGCCAAGGCTGGTAAGACCATCAAGGAAATGACTGAAGAACACTTACAGGCTTATGATGATATAGCTGATGTAGGAAGATTAAAGGTAGACGTTCCTGTGCGGTCTGGACTTGAGGCAGCACAGATGGTAGACATGGCAATTAAGGGAAAGCGCAATATTATGACAGGTATGGTCGCCGTACAGTTAGTGGGAGACCTAATTGATATCCTAGAGAGACGAGTTACTGATCGTGCTGTAAGGGACGATATCATTAGGGATCTGAGAGAACTCACAGTAAGATATCAGAACTTAGGAATGTAAATATGAGTATGCTTAACTTTGATAAGATAAGTCAGTGGAAGCACCTGGAGTTTAGCCACCATGTTGACGAGTTTACTATCACTCTGTGGTGGTATCGACTCATTATTACTACCCCACGGATACATGATCATTCAACCTATGTGGGAGATAGGATTTTTCTGGAGTATGTAAATGATTACAATTGGTTTGATGTAGGACTGCACCTTAATTCAGGGTGCTGCAGTTTTGAACTCGGAAAGTTTATGTTCTATCTATACAGAATGGGTATTGAAAAGGTCGGCAGATAGTGGCAGGTAAGAAAGAACTCATTAGTATATCTCAGGCATTTGCTAACATAGCAGACGCTCTGGAGACTAGATCTGGAGACAATGTTGTTTACTATCCAGAATATCAGAATAATCCTAACGGATTTCTGAAGGATGTCTTGGGTATTGATCAATGGGAAATACCTAGCCAGATTATTGATTCCGTCTGGGCTAATGGTAGGACTACGGTAAGATCCTGCCATGCTAGTAGCAAGTGTGTAGACGAGAATGAGTGGGTGTATCTGGCTAACGGGAGAGAGAGAGCAAAGGACCTCGTAAATAAATCATTTGATTTATATACCATTGACCAGGGATACCCCAAGAAAACTGTGGCTGGTGCGGTACCGAATGGGATACAGAGATGTTTCAAATTGGAAACCGAGTCCGGGTTCTCATGCACTAGGACATTTAACCATCCTCTCTATATGAAGGAATCGAGGAGATTGTCTCGCGGAGAGTGGAAAGAGATAGAAAAGACAGAAGTAGGGGAGTATGTTGCTGTGGTAGATGAATACCCTTCAGACTGCACGTCTCTTGTTTCTGACGATCTAGTTAAAGTACTTGCGTACATGATCACGGAAGGCTATACTAAGGCCGGGATGTGTCAGTTTACCCAAAACGAGGGGAAAGTATTAGATGACTTTATAGGCAGCTGTGCTAGACTAGGCTACAAATATAACAGGGGCAGCAAAACCATTGCTAGGGATACCTCACAGGTAACCTTTGGGAACCTAATGGCTAAATATAACTTAAGGCAGTTGTCTGATAGGAAGTTTATTCCTGATATCATATTCTCCCTACCTAAGAGACAACAGGCATTATTTCTATCCTGTATGTACTCCTGCGATGGCTGGATTTCTACGGGTAAGAAATACGATACAAAAAAGTCAGGTGAGGGTGTTACGGTTATTGGGTATGTCTCTAAATCAGAAACCTTAGTGAGGGACCTTAAGACGCTACTACTACGATTTGGTATTTTCTCTAGGATCGGATGTTGGAGCCACTCTTGGACACACAAAGGAGAGAAAAAATCAGGTAACTATTGGCATTTGAATATATGGAGAAAGAGAGATACATTACGTTTTAATCAAGAAATATCAGTACTAGGTAAAGAGTACAGACAGCAGACACAAAGTAGACGAGCAGGGTGCAAAGCACAGAAGGGCAGAGGTGATTCCTATTGGTCAATGTGGGGTCTACCGAGCTGCCTCAGGTGGGAGAAAGTTACTAAGATCGAGGATGTGGGTAATAGGAAAACCGTAGCGATAACTGTTCCAGAAACAGGTACGTTCCTATCTGAATTCTATGAACATAACTCGTTCTCAGCTGCAGCTATTGCCCTTACATTCTTACATACCTATCGTCCCTCTACTGTGATTACTACCGCTCCTGGTGGACGACAGGCTAAGGAAGTGATCTGGGCAGAAATTCATGACATCTATCACAAGGCGAAGAAACCCCTAGGGGGAAGACTGCTTCAAACTAAACTGTCTATGAGTGAGACGGAGAAGTGGGTTGGACTTGGATTTGCAGTTGATGAAGATAGACCAGAAACGCTACAGGGCTACCATAACCAAAATATACTTATAATCGTAGACGAGGCGTGTTTCCGATCTGATACTGAGATCCTTACTAATAATGGCTGGAAATATTTTCAAGACCTAACCTTGGGGGACCTAGTAGCAACTAAGGATGGCCCAGGTGGGGTTATGTATTACAGCCAGCCAACTGAATATCATGTGTACCCGTACAGGGGGTATATGAAGGAAGTGGACATTAAGGGGTGTAATTTTTCTATCACTCCGAACCATAATCTATTTGCTGGTTTTAGGACTGCTACAACTGGGGAAGTTAATTGGGCACTGCGAAAAGTAGGGGACATCCCTAACTCCAAGGTCTCTATAATGGGGAGAACTTTGAACTGGACTGGAGAAAAAAGACAGGAATATACTATCAAAGGTTACGCTGGTGTGAGGAAAACATGGGATGACATAACTGTTCCTATGAAACCCTGGTGCAGATTTCTTGGGTGGTATCTATCCGAGGGCTGCTGCGACAGCAGCGGCTATGCCGTATCTATTACGCAGAAGTATAGGGATAAAATAGATGACATAGAAAAGTGTATCACTGATTTGGGTCTGCCCTACAAGGAATACAGCAGAAAAGTACCTGGTGGCAGCACTGAAATAAGGATACAATCACGACCCCTAGTCGAAGAGCTGTCTCAGTTAGGAAAGTGTCTGAATAAGAGAGTACCGCAATATTTACGAGAGCTATCTCCTGAATTAATAGAGGAGTTTTTGGATGCATTTAGGATGGGAGACGGGTATAAGAAGAACAATGTGGACGTATACTACACTTCATCAAAAGAGCTAGCAACTGATTTACATGAACTGTGCCTAAAAACTGGGTATACATCATTTATGCATAAGAGAAGGCTGTTAGGAAAGAGCACATGGATCAAAGATCATACCGTCAGAGCCTCTGTAGATGGATTCGTAGTAACTAGAAGTAAAGAACGATCTAATATTTGGTTACACATGAATAGTGTTAAAGATGTACATTATGAGGGTAATGTCTACTGCGTTTCGGTAGAACCTCATCATCTAATCTTTACGAGAAGAAATGGATACTGTATGTGGTCTGGAAACTCAGGTGTAGCTAGACCTATCTTTGAAGCCATTGAAGGATTGCTGTCCTCTGGTAGGCTGGTAAGACTATTACTTATCGGGAACCCCAATGACGAAGCCACATTATTTGGTGATAGTTTTAGGGAGGGGTCTATATATACTACCTTTCATATCAGCGCCTTCGATACCCCAAATTTTACAGCATACGGGGTCACAGAAGAGGACTTTAAAAATACGACATGGAAAGATAAGATCACTGGCCCTTTACCACGCCCCTATCTTACATCGCCTGAGTGGGCCTACAACATGTATAAGACCTATGGTCCAGACAGCCCTCTCTATATGGTGAGGGTCAGGGGAGATTTCCCACCTATCTCAGAGGACACGTTAATTCCTCTTCCGTGGATAGAGAAGGCTACTGATGCAAAGTTGATAGGAGGTGTTGAAGATAAGACATGGTTAGGAGTGGATGTAGCTCGATTCGGTACAGATGAAAGTGTTCTTACCGTGAGAAAAGGTGACACAACTCTACTACAAAAAGCTTATAACTCCCTAGATGGGTTCTTCCTAGCAGATAAGGTTGAAGAGATCATGTCTGAGTTTGGAATCGATGCCTCTCAAGTTAACGTAGATGAGATTGGTATTGGTGGGTCCCCTATTGACTTCCTACGTCATCGTGAAAAGTATGTGAAAGCCATTAACGCATCCTCTAAGGCATCAGATACTACTATGTATGTGAATACTAGGGCGGAGATGTATTACACATTGAGAAATAGATTTAAGAGTGGGACCATATCTATCCCCAAGTCTGACCTACTTATTGATGAGCTGAGTAAGATCAAGTACAAGTTTAGTAACGGTAAGATACAGATAGAAGACAAGAAAGAAATGAAGAAGCGAATAGGGAAGTCTCCTGATCGGGCCGATTCTATCGCTATGGCCTACTATGAGCCTAAGGGGGCTCCATTGGCAGACCTGGGTTCACTGCAGAGACCAAAGAGTGACCCTAATACAGACCCACGTACAAAGATCTACGATGATGACACCTACAGCGACAGAATGAACAGTCTGTTCAAAGCTGAAGTACCTGAAGATGTAGATAAGTGCCCGAAGTGTGATACTCATATTGGCTTAGAGTATCGTGCTAGGGGAGTAAGGTCTAATGAAAAAGAGGGTATGGAAAAGTTATGTCTTATCTGTCGCACCAAATGGTCGAGAGAGGGGCATACCTGGGTGGAGAAAATAGTTGACTAAGGTGGCTGCGACGTGGTATAATGATAATAGAACAGTCGCAGAAAAGGAGAGCAATGGAAGAAACTAATTTTAGGATGCCCGAACCTGATATCCGTGTTGATTACTTTTCAAATCACAAACTAGTTAGGTCTGCCACAGTATTCTATGATGTTGGTAAGGTTACCTATGGAGTAGTCGAAGATATTAGTGCAGAGTACGCAAAGGAGAGTAAGTAATGCCCCTCTATAATTTCGATGGAGTTCTAAGTTCAGAGTTTGCTCGTTACCGTGTAGTCTACAATAGGGATCAGGATCTGTGGAGAATACTCGATCTTCACCATGAGGCCCTCATGGGTATCAACGATCCCGATTCTGATATTCCTGATAATAGCCCAGCCTTGAAGATCCTTCCAGGTTTGGCTGTCAGGTCCTTACTAGAGGAGATGGACAGGTTGGGTATGGGATCAGGTGTCGTTAATGCTGGAACCACAGCCTTAACCCCTGTGGTATCAGTTGAACCAGTGGACCCTATCGAGTTGAAGAAATTAGCTATGGAAAAGATTTCTGAGATAGTTGAAAAGGCTATGCCACAGGACAAGAGAGAGGTAGCTCAGACTGCTATTGATAGAATTACTGAGTTAGCAGAGGGTTAAATGAAGATAGGTGATGCGATAGTATTACCTTCGTTATCTAGGAGAGAACTAAAACAGATATCCATCAGAGCTAGAATAACGTCTTCCGAGACTGATGGAAAGTGGTCAGTAGCTTTTACTAAGCTAGCTGACAGCGCTAATGAAGTCCTGTCCCTAATGAATGAGTACAACAAGAATAGACCGACGGGAACGTAGGCGGGTGGTAAAATGAAATTAAGTGACTATATTCCTCAGATCAAGATGGTGGACCATAATGCTAGAAACCTGGATAAGTTTACAGATTTTATAGAAAAGTCTGGCGCAATGGGGTCGTCTAGCAATACTAACTATACCCCTACATTTGGTGTGGACGCTTATACCAATGCCTGGATAACTTCTCGTGTTGGTTACCGGAGACAACTCCTGCTAGATCTATGGAGTCTCTACCTAACCACCTCCGAGGTTAGGGGTCCCATTACTATCATTCGGAATGAGGTCTTTAGGAGAGGATACACCTGGTCTCCTAAGTTTGCTGGGAAGTGCTCTACCTGTGGAAAAGAATATCAAGAGATGCCTGAGGGAGGGCAGTGTGATTTAGATGGGGGGAAGCTAGTAGGACCAGACGAGGAACAGAAAAAGACATTCGAAGCCTTTGGTAAGAAAGTAAATATCTTTGAGCAAACCTTTGATCAAGTCATGGGGGGATTTGAGGACTCACTTAACTGGGCTGATGATGGATTTCTCTATCTCGCCAAGGAGTACGCTAGTGATTCTGATGATCCTAACAAGATACAGTCCAAGGTTAATGAGATGCGCGTAGTTAACCCAGCCATGATGGAGATGGACCTGGATGATAGGGGTAGACCCAACAATGCCCATTATGTTTGTTACATGCATAGGGACCAGTTTGAAAAGGAACCTGGGGTATGCAAGCAGTGTCAAAAAGAATTTCATGTAGATAGGGAGTTGGTTCCTGCTCGATGGGTATACTTCCATCAGGGAACAGAACCTAAGTATCTTCTTGGTAGTGAAGTACTCCATCACACTAAGTTTACTCACAGTGAGACTACTGGTGTGTCTCCCTTGCTCACTCTCTATGACGAAATACTCTCGTTGGTTGGAATGAGAAAGACCTGCTTTGATGGGGAGACTGAGGTCCTTACAAAAGATGGATGGAAGTACTTTAAGGATGTAGGATGGGATGACGTATTTGCTACCTACAATGAGTATACCAATTCCTTAGAGTATCAAAAGCCGACAGATGTAATACATGAAAAGTATGAAGGTCCGATGGTTTCTGTTTCCGATAGGGGTATCAATCTATTTGTTACCCCTAACCATAGAATGTGGGTAAAGAGACATCTGAAGGATACTTATAGCGAGACACTAGCTAAGGATATAGTAGGAAAAGAACTGTACTATCAATGTGGAGGAATTAACTGGGAGGGTAAGGAGAAAGAGTATTTTACTCTGCCATCAGTTCCGCGACATATGCAAGGTCCTAAATCGGTCCAAGTTGCATTTGAGTGTTTAGATTGGGATTATTTCTGCGATGTTGTGAGTTGCTACGGCAGGGTGGGTAAGAAGAATGATATTTATTTCAACATTACTGACCAAGATGCAAAAGCGAAATTTATTGCTGTTCTTAATAAGGCAGGAGTAACTTGGGCAAAGCATAAAAACTCTGATAATGGCATACGAGTATTCTCTCGCGCTATTTGTCAAACTATTAGACAGAGTATAACCCCCACGTCAGAAAATGGTATGGTTATAATTATGGAGCCTCCTACTTATTCGCCCCCTATACAAATACCTATGGATCTATGGCTAGAATTTTTGGGGTACTGGTTATCTGAAGGTAATCTAATTGGAAATAGCAGAGTGGAAATAACTCAAATATCTAATAGGGGCAAAGTACAAGTTATCCAGACCTGCTTGGATAAGATGAAGGAGTATGGGTTTAAGTGGCATAGATGTCCTAAGGGGGAGAAGTGGTATTGTCATGATAACAGACTTCATGATTACCTACTGCAGTTTGGTAAAGCGGGGGATAAATTTATTCCTAGAGAATTACTTATGCTATCCAAGAGACAATTACGAATACTTTTTGAGGCTCTCATGTTAGGGGATGGGTATATGGGAGATAGAAATCATTCCCCCTGCTATGTTACCAAATCCATTGCCCTCAAGGACAATATTGAGGAATTATGCCTAAAGTTAGGGTGGTCTACTCAAACTCATTGTAGAAAATCAACAGGTGTGTACACTGTGTGTGTAAGAAAGAGGGCGGACAGAAAATCAACTGCTAAGGAAGTAGATTTTAACGGAGATATTTACTGCGTAACTGTTCCAAATAGTTTACTACTTACTAGAAGAAAAGGATCAGTCGTAACAGTAGTGGGTAATACCTATCGTTACTTCTTTGAGAGAAAACTTCCTGCTGGAATGCTGTTGGTAGCTACAGATGATCCTGATGGTCTGAGACGTGAGAAGGCCGCTATTGAAACCAGAATGAGAACTGACCCAGATTACATGCCGATGGTCGCATACTCAGCCAAGGGCGGAACTCGTGGTAGGGTAGACTTTGTTAAGCTCTACCATAATCTCTTGGAAACAGATTACTTACCTATTCGTGAATACATTACTCAGAGGATTGCTGCGATATGGGGAGTCTCCCCAATCTGGACTAACATGCAGGACAGTGGTGGAGGAATCAGTACACAATCTGTCACTGGGGATACTCCGTTGTTTATCCGTAGGGATGGAAAATATCTTGATATAATACCCATAGGGTCCCTGTATAAAGACCACTCCGATACCTGGTATAATAGGGTACCTCAGGATATCGAGGTATGGACTGAATCTGGATGGTCAAAAATTAAAGGGGCCTACAGGCACAGAAATATAGATGAAATACGGACTCTTGTGATAGGGGATGGATTGGTAAAGGTGACTGGAGAACATTCAGTAAAGGATAGTAATGGCAACTGGAAGAACGCAAGAGAGTTCTCAGTAGACAATAGTGTTAAGATTAATCCATTGGCGGAATCGGTAGAAAGAAATACCATAACTAAAGACCTGGCTTGGGTATTAGGATTTTGGTGTGCAGAGGGTGATATAAACAATACTGGGACAGCAGTGAACTTGAATAACAATGATATAGGGTTGCTAAAAAAGTCCCAGGATATCTTAGATTCCTCCTATCTCTGTCATTCATCCCTCTACAATTGGGATGACCGCAAATGCAAGAGACTTTCTGTCTATGGTAAGGGTACAGTAGAAGATATCAGAAGTAAGTGCTTGTTCTCATATGAACAGAAGTATGGACATAATGGATTAAAGTCTGTGGAGTTCTCGTCTAAGAAGGTACCCGTTGAAGTTCTAAATGGGTCTATAGAGATTAAGGAAGCATTCCTAGAAGGTTACTATATGGGGGATGGCAGGAAAGAAAATAGTATCGAGATGAAATCAGTTGACTCTCTTCTGTCAGCAGGGGTAAAATACCTGTGTAATGTCCTAGGGTACACTACTTCCATGTCTTACAGGAAGGCTGCTGACAAATGCTCCGAGGTTTATACTACTCGTGTGCTAAAGAAGACGCATGGAAATCAGGGGTGCCCAAGACCATCCAACCAAATCAAGAGGATTGAGATTGATGAAACCAAAGGTGTTTGGGTATACGATATAGAGACTGAGGACCATTCATTCGTAACCGCATTTGGGGGAATCGTACTTCATAACAGCCAGCAACTGGTAGTAACTGGTAGGGTTGTTACCTCCGATCAGGACAGATTTAATAAGCTGATTTTCCCTTGGGTATTTGATGCCTTGGGCATTACCGATTGGACCATCAAGTTACTCCCACCGGAGGAAAAGGCAGAGGAGACTCAGTTGCGATTCATGCAACAGAAGGTTACAGCCGCTTCTCAGTTAAGGCAGATGGGCTTTACCGTTAAGATTACCCCAGGTAGGAAGTCAATAGATGACATTAGTTTTGAGGTCACTGGTGAAGCTACTGATATCAGAGATGAACAGGCTGCTGCTCAGGGTGGACAAGCAGATGCTGGCGGTGCCCCTGCGGGTGGTGGAGACGTAGCTGATGTTGCTGCTAAGGGTGCTGGTAAGGAACCTAACAAGGGAGCACAGAAGGGTGACTTGCATTCTCATGGCAGCTTGCCTCCCCATAGCCGTAAAGAGGATCACAACAAGTCTGGTAACCGTAAGGTTAAGCAAGAGACTGGTGGTGAGAAAGAAGAGAGTGATGAAGACTAGATGTGAGTACTGTCCCTACCTAATAGATCTCTCCACACTAGCTGGGATCTGTTATAGGTGTAGAAAGAATCACCCTGTTTGCGTAGAGTATGGAACAAAGGGTGATGACATACAAAAGATATACTCTGAGGATTGTAATGAGTAAGCTCAAGGATCTTCATGACCATCTAGCTAAGGTTGCTATTGATACGGAGCAAGCCCCTAGACCAAAGAGAGATAAGCTCCCTGATCCTGCCTCAGAAGAAATCTATGATTGGGTTGACAAACAGCTCCTTCAACTCGCCAAGGATCACCCAGAGTTACCCTTGAAAAACATCGCTGCTAAGGACTTAGGGGCACAGGCTGAGGAGAAACTCCTGGCTGGTCTTACATCAGAGATTAATGAATATTTTAGCCTTAACCCGACTCCTCTTGGTTACGCTGAGGCTACAGTAGCAGTCGAAAGGATAGTAAGTAACTGGATCAAGACCTCTACCGGAGATGTAGATGAGTACATCGGAACTCTAATGGGGTTAGGTTATCTAGCTGGATTGGAATCCTCCGACATACCCAACATCACGATCTCGGACTTAGAGGTAGTAAGACAGATCTCTGCCGACCCAAAGAGGATCGGAAATAGTATCATTACCTTTAGTAGGGGTATTGTTAACGACTTCCGTTCTATCATCTCAGAAGTATATGGGCCTACTGGTACGCATACGGTAGGGGATGCCGTAGCTATGATGCAAAGTAGGGTAAATGCGGAGGGATGGAAGTTAGCTAGAATAGTAAGGACAGAA
>Ga0315274_10007086_pt1 | contig 16272 bp, 18 predicted proteins | sample YL17G02_20_MG_FD_203700 | JGI IMG/M metagenome (GOLD analysis project Ga0315274, IMG submission 203700) | Sediment microbial communities from Yellowstone Lake, YNP, Wyoming, USA - YL17G02_20 | ecosystem: Environmental > Aquatic > Freshwater > Lake > Sediment | place: USA: Wyoming | collected...
TCAACTTGCCGATGAATTGGCGCGCCAAAAAGAAAACGACGCCGCGTTGGCTGAGTACGACCGCGCGATCAGACTGGCGCCGAAAAATGCCCACGCATACACGCAAGCCGGGGAATTGGCGACGATGCTCGGCGATTTCGAACGCGCCAATAAATATTTCACGCAGGGGCGCAATGTCGCGCCGGACGATCTGGAACTCTTGCTGGGACAAGGCGATCTGACCTGAATATGCCAGACGTAACTCTCTCCACCATCGAGCGCGCGCGCGCCGACATTGCCGATCTGCGGCGTGGTTTGAACGACCTTGCCCAGTGGCTTGAAGACCATCAAGCCAAAATTCCGGACGCGACGGAAACTCGCCAACGCGTCTCCCAACTCGCGCATTTCCTCGAACGCTTGAAGACTGGACTGGAACAGCAAGACAAAGAACGTGCGCAACTGATCGGCTTGTTCCAGGTGAGCCGCGCCGTCAATTCGACGCTGGAACTGGAGGTCGTGTTGAATCGCGCGATGGATACGATCATTCAGGTCACGCGCGCCGAGCGCGGCTTTTTAATGCTCGCCGGCGAAGAGAACCGCCTCGTTTTCCAAGTCGCGCGCAATATGGGTCGCGAGACGATCACCGGCCCCATGTTCGAGGTCAGCCGCAGTATCATCGAACGCGTCGCACAGACCGCGCAGCCGATTCTCACGACGGACGCGCAGCGCGATCCGCGTTTTTCTACGCAGGACAGCATCATCAGTCTCAATCTCCGGTCAATTCTTTGCACGCCGCTGATCGCGCGCGATCGCGTGATCGGCGTCGTGTACGTGGACAATCGCCTGCACGCGGGGGCGTTCCAGCCGGTCGATCTCGATGTGCTGCGCGCGTTCGCCGATCAAACCGCGATCGCGATTGAAAACGCGCGTTTGTTCGAAAGTGTGCGGCAAAAGGTGAACGAGATCAGCGCGCTCAAAACATTTCAGGACAACATCTTTGCGAGTATCGCCTCCGGCGTTGTCGTGACCGATCTGGAAGATCGCGTCACCGCGTTCAATCGCGCCGCCGAAACGATTTTTGCGACGCCTGCCGCGCAGTCGCTCGGACGGCACTATCGCGAAACGTTCGCGGCGCTTGCCGAGACAAACCTGCCGCATCTCGTGGAAGAGGTCAAGCGCGCCGGGACGCAGTACGTCGGCGCGGAAATCAAATCGAACGTGCCGAACCGCGGGACCACCCATTTGAGTTTCAGTATTTCCTCGTTGAAAGACACCGCAGGCAGCCCGCAGGGTGTCACCATCGTCGTGGACGATCTGACCGAAAAGCGGCGTCTTCAGGCAACGCGCGAGATGTTTCGGCGATACGTCGCGCCAGCGGTCGTTGATCGGTTGGAAAGTCACCCCGATCATTTGAAACTCGGCGGGCAGCGCCAAGAGATTACCATTTTGTTCGCAGACATTCGCGGGTTCACAACTCTGAGCGAACAACTGCCGCCCGAGGAACTCGTGGACATTTTGAACGCGTACCTCTCTATCACCGCCGACGCGATTCTGCAGGAAGAAGGGACGCTGGACAAATTCATGGGCGATGCGGTGATGGGCATTTTCAACGCGCCGCTGGCGCAAAGCGATCATCCACTGCGCGCCGTGCGCGCCGCGCTCGCGATGCGCGCCGCCGTCGTGCGGCTGCATCACCGGCTGCCTAAGGAATTGCAACTGCATTACGGCATTGGCATTCACACCGGCGATGCGGTTGTGGGCAATGTCGGCACGGAACAACAAATGAATTACACCGCCATCGGCGACGCGGTGAACCTCGCGAAGCGCCTACAAGAGTGGGCGAGCGGCGGGCAAATCATCCTGAGCGAGCAAACCTTCGCGCGGATTCGCGAGCAGGTCGCGGTCAATCCCATATTGCCATTTCACGTCAGAGGACGCGAAGCCGTGGTGGAGGCGTGGGAGTTGGCAAGGTTGAGGTCAAAAGAAAATGTTTGAACTCTGTTTCTTGGGTACCTCCGCCTCCGCGCCCAGCATCGAGCGCAATATGACTTCGACGCTGTTGATCCACGAAGGTCAGCGTTTCTTGTTGGATTGTGCGGAAGGCACCCAGCGCCAAATTTTGCGGAGCGGGCTCGGCTTCAAAGAGATGCGCCGCATTTTCTTGACGCACGGTCATCTCGATCACATCTTGGGCTTGGGTGGCATCGTCTCGACGTTCGGGCGCTGGGAAGCAATTTCGCGCATCGAGATTTACGGTGGACGTTGGGCGATTGACCGCGTGCGCGATCTGATGAAAGTTGTCCTGCGGGGCAAAGAAGTTGACATGGAGATCGAATTTGTCGAAGTCAAGCCGGGTGTTTTGATTCGAGAAAAGAATCTGGAGATTTCCGCGTTCCCGGTGATTCATCGCGGCAGTGGCTGTTTCGGCTATGTCTTCCAGGAAAAAACGAAACGCCCATTTCTCGTCGAGCGGGCGGAAAAACTGGGCGTGCCAGCAGGACCCGAACGCAAACTTCTCGTCGCCGGAGAAACGATTGGGCTCGCGAGCGGCGTCGTCGTCACACCCGAAGATGTTTTGGGCGATCCGGTGCCGGGGACGAAACTGGTTTACGTCGGCGATATCGCGCGCACGGAGGAGGTGCTCGCGCCCGCGCGCGACGCGGACGCGCTCGTGATGGAAGCGACGTACGTCGAAGAAGACGCGGAGATCGCGCGGCAGTTCGGTCACATCACCGCCGCGACTTCCGCGCGCTGCGCGCGCGACGCCAACGCGCAGCAATTGTACCTCACGCACATCTCGCGGCGCTACTCCGGCGCGGTGATTGAAGCGGAAGCGCGCCCGATTTTCCCGAATACGATTGTCGTGAACGATTTGGATCGCGCGATCGTGAAGCGCGCGTAGCACATCGCGTATGGCTGATGGCGTATGGCCTATCGCGTAGGGTGTGTTGCGAGCCATTTGCTATTCGCCATTCGCCATACGCTGTCAGCGGAGAACGAAATGAGTACGATCACAAGTGTTGTAAAGCGCAATGGCGCGGTGGTGCCGTTTAACCAAGATCGCATCACCAATGCGATTTATCGCGCGGCGGTCGAAGTGGGCGGGCGCGATCGCGCGACGGCGGAACGCCTGAGCCAGCAAGTCGTTCAAACGCTGGAAGCGCAGACGTCCTCCGAGCATATTCCGACGGTCGAAGAAATCCAGGATATCGTCGAAAAAGTTTTGATTGAGGATGGGCACGCCCGAGTTGCCAAGGCGTACATTCTCTATCGAGCCGAGCGCGCGCGGTTGCGTCAGGAGCATACGGGACAAACGCCCCGCGCCGCCGAGAATATTCCTTGGGCGAAATTGTGGCACGCGCTGGATTGGGCGGTGGAGCGCGGCGTCAACACCGTCGCGGGCTTGAACGCGCGCATCGCGCGCGGCGAGTTTCCGAAAATCGTTCAGGAAGCCGAAGCGATGTACAGCGAGGAGGTCAAGAACGCCGTGGCGATGATTTTGGAACGGCGCGCTGAACTGAAAATCGTCATCATCACGGGACCTTCCTCGTCGGGCAAAACGACGACGACGATCAAAGTGGGCGAGCGGCTCAAGCGCGCGGGACTCGATCTGGTGACGCTCAACGTAGACAATTATTTTTTCGATCTGGAACTGCATCCCAAAGATGAGTTCGGCGATTACGATTTTGAGACGCCGCACGCCCTCGATTTGTCATTGATCAGCCAGCACCTGGCGCGCCTGATCGCGGGCGAAGAGGTGCGGATTCCTCTCTACGATATGAAAACGGGGGAACGCTCCAATGATCGTACCCCGATGAAGTTGGGATCAAACGAGATTATTCTGATTGACAGTCTCCACGGCTTGTACCCCGATATGACGAAGGACGTGCCCGACGAGCGCAAGTTCAAACTTTACCTTGAACCCTTGCTCCAGATGAAGGGACCCGACGACAAGTACGTGCGTTGGACTGATCTGCGGCTGATTCGCCGGATGCTGCGCGACGCGGCGCATCGCGCGTACGACCCGCGCGGCACGCTCTTGCATTGGCACTACGTCCGGAGCAGCGAAATGCGCCACATCATCGCGCGCATCAACGAAGCGGATTACATCGTCAACACCGGTTTGCCGTACGAACTGCCGCTGTATCGTCCGCGCCTGATCGATCAGTTCGCGCGCTGGGAGCAGGAATTTCAAAACGATCCGCTGCGCGAAGATGCCTGCAAGCGCGCCAGGCGCGTCCACGCATTACTGCAAGCCGTGACGCCAGTGGAGGACGATTCGCCGGTGCCGCCGGACTCGGTGCTGCGCGAGTTTATTGGGGGGAGTGTGTACGAGTACTAAGGTGGATCTACGACACAAAAGTTGCGTAGATCACACCACCTTTGGGTGGATCTACGACAAGTTTCGGGTCGGAGATTGTATGTTTGCCGACATTCCGTTTCATCCACATTGCGCCCCCACTAGCGAATTGAGCAGAATGGAATATAATGGGAACAAACCCCAAGTGGAGATTTGCCCTCAATGCCCAAGAAAATCACGCTCAACGTCTTCAAAAAGACTTTTGCCAGAATCAAGAACGCGGGATGGATTCAATCAAAGCGCAAAGGTCCAACAGGAATCGGACAAACGCTTGAAAAACTGCTTGGACTGGATGAGAACAACATTGCCCTACCCGATTTGGGCAGAGTTGAATTGAAGTCACATCGCATTGGCTCGTCTTCCATGATTACCTTGTTCACGTTCAAGAGAAAAGCGTGGAAGATGAAACCGTTGGACGCGGTGAGAAAGTATGGCACACCAGACCAGAACGGACGCTTGGGACTTTACTTCACTATGTCGCGCACCCCCAACAGCATGGGCTTGTTTCTTCACGTCGAGACTGACAGAATATCGGTTAGACATATTTCAGGAGAAATCATCGCGGAATGGCAACTCGACGCGCTTGCTGAACGCTTCATACAAAAGTTGCCTGGCTTGATTTTGGTTGGCGCTTTCAGTGAGATGCGCGGTGGTGTTGAATGGTTCCAGTTTGACCGAGTTCAACTTCTTCAGGGTACTTCGCCCGAAATTATCGGTAATCAGATATGGGCAGGCAACGTTATTTTCGATCTTCGACTTACCGAAAGGGCATCAAGCGATGAGGCACACTTTGTTGTAAACGATGAGAATCTTCGCGGGCTTTTCAAGGACTGGACAGACCTATGAGTAAAACTAGAGATGCTAGCAGAGTAAGGATGATATTCTACCCAATGGCGGGTAGCGTAGAGGAGCAATTTAGCAACCTTCTCCAAACACTTGAATGGGTACACGCAAATAAACCCGCCCCTAACGAAGTTTACGAGTGGCTTCGTTTCAAGTTCAATCTAAAGCATTATTTTGCCGCAAATGTTTACACCGTCCTGTTCGTAAGCAGTGGATTGCTCAGTACACACAATGGAAAGTGTCACCTTACATCCGATGGCCAAACTGTACTGGCAACTGCATCACCTGTCATCCTGCTTGAAGTATTTGAGAAAACGTTTGCTGGGGTCGCTGCGTTTCTCGAAGTTTTGCGAGACAATCCTCATATAAAAACGGAGAAACTCAACACGTTGTGGTTCGAAATTGTTAAAGAACGCTTTCTCAATATGAAGAATTGGAGCAAGCGCACTCTTAACAATCAGTGTGTTCATCGAATCAACTGGTTGCGCGCGATGGGCTTTGTCGAGGTCAATAGAGGACTCCACGCGTTATCAGAAAGCGGCTGGCAGTTCGTACAAAAAATTCCACCTGAAAGCATCGCGATTCAGCCACACGAAATCAAAGAACAAGAAAAGCAACTCAACGAACTGGCCTTAAGCGCATTTGAGCCTTTTGACATATCTATTGATACGACCCTTTCTTTGCGTCGGTCCTTTGTACGAGACCGCGCCTTTCGCAAAGTGGTTACCATGCAATATGATTTTGATTGTGGTGTCTGTGACTTCCAATTCGGAGCGCCTCGCGGTGTATATGAAGCAGAGGCAGCTCACATCGTACCCAAGCGCAGACGCGGAACCGATGATCCGCGAAACGGCGTGTGTCTATGCGGAACCTGTCACTGGTTATTTGACGAAGGAATAATTTCGGTTCGCGCCCAAGGCCTGTCCATCATCGTTGCATCCTATCTGGACAGCAGAGTGGGTGATAAATCAGTTCAGCGTGTTTTGGCATATCGTGGTAGGCAAATTCGATCTGTCAAGAGTCCAAGATATGTACCTGCAACAGAAGCGCTTCAATGGCACAATCAACATATCTTTCTGGGTTAATCTGGTAGAGCAAAACAAATGGCAGGCAAATCGCAGGGAAACTGCTCGATATGTTCGCAGCAGTTGACGCGACGCTTTTGTTTGACCCGTACTGCGGAACAGGGACTTCGCTTGTCGAAGGACTCATCAGGGGTCTGAATGTAGTCGGAACAGACCTGAATCCGTTGGCGCGTCTAATTGCTCATGCCAAGACATCAACGCCTGACTTGGAAGAAATTGACCAACAGATAACAAAGTTCAATCGCTTTGTGCTTCGCGCCAAATCCAGGACACTTGCGGAATCGCCAGGCATTCAAGGAATCAGCCGACTAGAATTTTGGTTTAAGCCATCCGTCATCGAAAATCTTAGACGACTCGAACGTTTTGTTGACGAGATTGCCGATGATACGGTTCGGCTATTTTTTCAAGTTGCCTTCAGCGAGACTGTGAGAGAGAGTTCAAACACTCGCAATGAAGAATTCAAATTGTATCGCTATGACGCCGAGCGGCTAAAGAAATTCAACCCCGACGTTTTTGAGATTATGGTGGGAAAGTTGAAACGCAATCGGGCGGGTTTGCAGAAATTTCTTGCGATCATGCATAACTTCAAACATCCCCCCACTGCAAACGTCTATGACTTTAATACAGTGGCAGGTGTCCCACACGACGAAGTTGCTCCCGCCTCGGTTGATATTGTGATTACCTCTCCACCTTACGGCGACTCACATACAACAGTGGCATATGGTCAATACTCGCGTCTCTCAGCAGCTTGGCTCGGATTAGAAGACCCAGATAAGATTGACAACAAACTAATGGGCGGAAAGGTTTACAAGAAGACCCCCGATTTTCAATGCGATTTGCTGGATAAAGCATTAGACGCCATTCGCCAATTGGATGATAAACGCGCGCTTGAAGTCGCCGCGTTCTACTCTGACCTTCGCGACTCTATTTCGCATGTAGCACAAGTTGTAAAGCCTGGTGGGTATGCGTGTTACGTAGTTGGGAATCGCAAAGTCAAAGGAGTTGTATTACCCACAGATAGCGCAATCCGTTGCTTTTTTGAGAACTGCGATTTTGAGGACATAGATACGTTCCACCGTTCAATACCCAACAAACGTATGCCACTTCGCAATAGTCCAACGAACGCGCCTGGCGTCGTGGACAGTACGATGATACAGGAACATATTGTAGTGATGCACCGTAAGAACAGGAGGAGGTCACATGGCTAAACGTCCCAAGAACTTTCGCAAACCCTGGACGAAGAACGACGACCAACGTCTAAAGAAATTGGCGAAGAAGATGCCAACCAGGATGATCGCTGCCGAACTGGCTCGCACTGAGTACTCGATTTATACTAGAGCCAGTTATCTTGGTATATCCATCAAAGGCAAGAACAAAGCCCAACGAAACCGCAAGCAGCCGTAGACTAGCAAGCTCTTGGCGCCAGATCTGGAAATCAGAACTTCGGAGGGCGGGGTTACGCGCTCCGTGTTGTTTCGCGCTTTCATCCGAGCGGGGAGCCAAGAAACTTGACGGAGTATACAGACCTCTGAACATGCACGCCGCCAAACACATGCAGGGCGACAATGCGGCGCGTGATATTGTCTTGCTCCGCGACGTTGAACTGCGGAGCATTGCGCCCCGCTACGACGTTCGACGGGACGACACCAATGACCCAAAAGAAATCCGAACTTCCAACACAGAACACCGCGCCGTACTACCTCGCCCAACCCAAATCCGGAAAAGGTAAAGCCATCCTGGTTTTGCACGCGTGGTGGGGCTTGAATTCGTTCTTCAAAGATTTTTGCGACCGGCTGGCGAAAGAGGGGTTCACCGTACTCGCGCCTGACCTCTATCACGGCGCGACCGCGTACACGGTTGCCGAAGCGAAGAGACTCCGCGCGAAACTGAAGAAGGAAACAGTCACAAAAGAAATCATCGCGGCGGCGGAGTATTTGCGCGCGCTATGCGGGGCAGGCAAACGCGGCATCGGCGTCGTCGGATTTTCGCTGGGCGGCTACTGGGCGCTCTGGCTCGCCGAGCAGAAGCCGAATCTGGTTGCCGCGACGGTCGCGTTATACGCGACGCGCAACGGCGACTTTGCCAAGAGCCAATCGGCGTTCCAGTTTCATCACGCGGGGAGCGACGATAACGTCGCGACATCGGGCGTCAAGAAACTTGAAAAGAATCTCCATGCGGCAGGCAAGGACGCCGAGTTTCATTCCTATCCCGGCAAGACGCATTGGTTCTTTGAAAGGGATCGCGCGGATGCCTACAATGCTCCCGCCGCGCAGTTGGCTTGGAAGAGAACGATCGCGTTTCTCAGAAAGCACACATAACACTTTGATGATGCACTATCATTTTGAAGACAATCTCACGGCGCGCGACTGTAAACGTCATATCCCACACCGATTTGTGGTGCCTGCCAACAGCGGGCAGATCAATATCCACTTTCGCTTCGCGCCGTATTGTGTCCATAGTATAACCAATTTGATCACCTTGACCCTCTTTGACCCCGGCGGGTTTCGGGGAGCAGGGCATCGCGATGGTGACTCCCACCAGGTACGTATCTCGGCAACCGAGGCGACGCCCGGCTATTTGCCCGGTCCTTTGCCTACCGGCGAATGGATTGTGCAGATTGATACGCACATGATTATGCCGGGTGCGCCCGTCCACTACTCGCTGGATCTCACGGTCGCGGAGAGCGCGAGCACAGAACGCGCAACCGCGTCTTCGTCAAAGGCGACCGCGCGCAAGATGCCACGGCGCGGCGCGGGCTGGTATCGCGGCGATCTGCACACGCACACGCACCATTCAGACGCCGATCAGCGTACCGTTGCCGACTTGATCCAGATGGCACGCGACTATGGGCTCGATTTTGTCTTTCTCACCGATCACAACACGATCGCCGGTCTAAATGAGATGGACGCTTCGGACAGGGAGGATTTGCTCACTGCCGGAGGAATCGAGTTAACAACTTTTTGGGGACACGCTCTTTGTCTGGGCACGCGTGAATGGGCGGATTGGCGGATCCGTCCGGACACCGGCGAGATTGCGCGCATTGCTGTCGCCGCCTACGCCAACGATCAATGCTTTGTCATCGCGCATCCGCAAGCGGTTGGCGATCCGGCTTGTACGGGTTGCACTTGGCGCTACGGAGAGATGATGCCCGGCGACGCCAGGTTGGTTGAGATTTGGAATGGTGCGTGGGATTGCAACTCCAACAACGAGCAGGCTCTTGCGCTCTGGTACGACTGGCTCAATCAAGGACGGCGTTTGGTGGCGACGGCTGGGACGGATACGCACAGCAACCAAGACTATGCCAACCGACCTGGGTTTAACGTAGTCTACGCGGAATCGTTGTCGGAAGCCGCCATTCTCCGGGGACTGCGGGCGGGTCATCTTTACCTCAGCGCTGGTCCGCAGATTGCCTTCGATGCCCGAAATGAAAACGGTACGCGGTGGTTCATCGGCGATACGGTCGCTGAGCCGGTCGCGCTCACTTGTGCCTGGTCGAATTGCCCGGCGGACGCGCAGATGCGCGTGATCGCCAACGGCAGACTCTTCAACCAATGGATGATCGGCCCACGTGGTGAACATGAATGGTATCTGTCGCCGGATCAGGCGGACTGGGTTGTGGTGGAGGTTCGGAGCGCCAAAGATGATTTGCTCGCCATTACGAATCCCATCTTTTTGCGCTAAGTTGTTTCTCAAACAGCAAAACGGGCGAGGATTATTCCTCGCCCGTTCGTATTCTCAATGCAATGCGACCACGCGACCACACGACTAGCCGACCACGTGGTCACGCGACCATGCGACCACTAGCGCTTGGTGTACTGCTTCGCCTTGCGCGCTTTCTTGAGACCCGGTTTCTTGCGTTCCTTCGCGCGTGGATCGCGCGTCAGGAGACCGGCTTTGCGCAGCGCGCCCTTGAACGTCGTATCTGCGGCGAGCAACGCGCGCGCCAAACCCAGCGCTACCGCATCGGCTTGACCGATGGGTCCGCCGCCCTTGACCTGCGCGGAGACCGTAAAGCGCGCTTCATTCTGCGTCGCGTGCAGTGGCTCTTGCGCCTGATTGACCAATGCGGTGATGTGAAAATAATCGTTCGCCGATTTTTCATTCACCGTGAAGGCGCCGCTGCCTGCGAACAGGCGCACGCGCGCGACCGCCGACTTGCGCCGTCCGACTCCTTCGTAGTATTTCCCGGTTGCCATCGCTAGACCTCCAACATTTTCGGCTTGTGCGCCGCGTGCGGATGCGTCAGCGCGCCGTACACTTTGAGTTTCTTGAACATCTGCCGGCCCAACCGTCCGTGCGGCAACATTCCCCGCACCGCCGATTTGAGCACGCGGTCGGGATGTTTTTCCAACTGCGTCCGCAGAATCACCTTTTTCAGTCCGCCCGGATAACCCGAGTGCGTGTAATAGAATTTCTTGTCCAACTTCTTGCCGGTCACGTGAACCTTGCCCGCGTTGACGACGACGACGTAATCGCCGCAGTCGAGGTGCGGCGTGTAGTACGTCTTGTGTTTGCCTCTGAGCACGCACGCGATGCCCGCCGCGAGCCGACCCAGGTTCTTGCCTTCGGCGTCCACGACGTACCAGCCGTGTTTAATATCGGCGGGCTTGGTGTTAAATGTTTTCATCTTTCGCTCCACATATTCACTTCGTTTGTCATTCTGAGCGAAGCGAAGCATCTCGCAAGTAACTCGCGAGATGCTGCGCTCCGCTCAGCATGACAGCCCCTCATATTTTACTTCGACCAGACACAATCCCTGCGGCGGGACCGATTGCCCGGCGCGCTGTTTCTTCGCGAGCACCTCGCAAAATTCCGCGACGCTCAGTGCGTCTTTGCCGGCGAGCAGCAGCGTTCCGACGATGCGGCGTACCATGCGATACAGAAACGCGTTCGCTTCGATCTCGAACACGACGCGTGCGCCCTCGCGCGTCACATGTGCGCGATACACTTCGCGCACGGAGTTGTCGCCGCGCGGCGGCGTGCCGAACGCGCCGAAATCCTGCTTGCCGATCAAGCATCGCGCGGCGGCGTCCATTGCATCCACATCAAGCGGTTCGGGAACCAGGAGCGCGTACCGCGCCGCCAGCGGCGACCGAATCGCCTGATTCAAGATCGCGTACCGATACGTTCGACTTTGTGCGCTGTAGCGCGCCGAGAAATCGTTGGGCACTCGAATCAGGGTGCGGATCGCGAGATCGTTCGGTAAGACGGCGTTCAATGCGCGCTGCAAAATCTCTGGCGGACGATTCCACGTCGTATCAAAGTGTACGCGTTGCCCGGTCGCGTGAACGCCAGTGTCCGTCCGCCCCGCGCCAATCACGCGAATCTTTTCGCTGGTGATTTGGCGCAACGCGCGTTCCAGTTCACCTTGCACGGTGCGCTTGCGCGCTTGAATCTGGAACCCTTCAAAATCCGTCCCATCATACTCAATGGTTGCCAAGAGACGGTATTTGTCCATGTTGGATGGTTTGCTAGTGGGCTAGTTGGCTAGTTTCAACTACCCAACCGTCAAACTAACCAACTATCCAACCAATCACGCTTCACGATCAACCAATTCCAGAATGACGACCGGCGCGGCATCGCCCAGACGCGGTCCGACTTTGAAGACGCGCGTGTAGCCGCCTTTGCGTTCTTTATAGCGTGGTCCCAGCGTCTCGAACAACTTTTTCGTCACGTCCGGATCCATGATCGTTTGAGATGCGAGACGACGCGCGTGCAAGTCGCCGCGCTTGCCGAGCGTGATCAACTTTTCGGCGTCCGGGCGAATCGCTTTGGCTTTCGCTTCAGTTGTTTCAATCCGTTCGTGCCGCAACAATTCGGTGATCAGATTTCGGAACAGGGCGCGGCGATGATCTTTGTCGCGGCTCAATGAGCGCCCCGCTACGCGGTGTCGCATAAATTATTCCCCTTCACTCGACGTTTCAGATTCGCTGGCTTCGCTGGAGGACGTGGTCAAGTCGGCGGGCGGTTGGATCGTTTCCAGATAGCCCTTGGCTTGCAAGCGCTCCATCAATTCGTCGAGAGATTTTTGACCAAAGTTGCGAATCGCCAGAATTTCCTCTTTCCCTTTTTGCAGGCGTTCCAGCACTTCGCCGACTTTGGTGATGCCGGCGCGTTTCAAGCAGTTGTACGCGCGCACCGACAGTTCAAGTTCTTCGATGGGTGTGTCGTACACGCGACTCGGAATTTCGGATTCGGGTGCGGCTTCGGCTTCGGGTTCTCCAGCAAAGCCGGAGATGAGACTGAAATGGCGTACCAAAATCTTGGCGGCTTCCGTGAGCGCTTCGCGCGGCGTGATCGAGCCATCCGTCCAGACTTCCATCACCAAGTTGTCGAAGTTGGTCATCTGTCCGACGCGCGCCGGTTCGACCCGAAAGTTGGCTTTTTTCACCGGACTGAAAATCGCGTCAATCGGAATTTCGTCAATTGGCAATTTGCCGCGTTCTTCGGCGGGCGAATAGCCCTTGCCGCGCTGAACTGCCAGGTCCATTTCCAGATTGGCGTCGTCCGAATCGAGCGTGATGAGGTATTGATCGGGATTGATGAGTTCGATTTGCGCGGGCAGTTGAATGTCGCCTGCGGTAACCGTGCCGCGACCGCGTGCTTCAAGACGCAGGCGCGTCGATGCTTCGGTGTCATGCAGTTTGAAGCGCAACTGTTTGATGTTCAAGATCAGTCGCGTCATATCCTCTTTGGCGTTCGGAATCGGCGTGAACTCGTGATGCACCCCTTCGACTTTGACCGATGTGACTGCCGCGCCAGTGAGAGACGCGAGCAGGACGCGCCGTAAGGCATTGCCGAGCGTCACGCCGAAACCGCTTTCCAAAGGACCGATAACAAATTTTCCGTAACTTTTTGATATTGCTTCCGCTTCGATCTTAGGCAAAACGGCTTCCAAGGCGGAACCTCCTGGCGAATTGGAAGTTGGAAGTTGGAGGTTAGACGTCAGAAGTTAGCGGTTGGAAGTTAGACGCTAGGTGCTAGCATCCGATTTTCAATTTCCAACTTCCAATTTCTAACGTCCAATTGCCAACTTCTAATTTCCAACTCTACCGGCTATAGTACTCCACAATCAATTGTTCTTTTAACAGCGTATCAATTTGCTGGCGCGAGGGCAGATTGACGACAGTGGCAGAGAAATTGGGCGCGTCCAGCGCGAGCCACTCTACCGGCTTACGGTGCTCGAGTTCTTTTGCGACTGCCAGAAAGTACGCGCTTGGGCGGCTGTCTTTTGCGACGGCGATTAGCGCGCCGGGCTTAACCACATAAGAAGGGACGCTCACTTTTTTGCCATTCACGGTGAAATGTCCGTGCAAGACGAGTTGGCGCGCCTGCTTGCGGCTCGTCGCAAAACCCAGCCGGTACACGACGTTATCAAGCCGTGTCTCGAGCAGTTGCAGCAAGGTTGCACCGGTCACGCCGGTACTCTTCGATGCTTCGGCAAAATAGCGGCGGAACTGGCGTTCCAGCACGCCGTAGATGCGGCGCGCTTTTTGTTTCTCGCGCAATTGAGTCGCGTAATCGCTGATCTTGCGGCGGAACGAACCACTCTGCCCATGCGGTCCGGGCGGATAGTTGCGCTTTTCGACCGCGCACTTGTTAGAGTAACAGCGATCGCCTTTCAAATATAACTTGGCGCCTTCGCGGCGACACAATACACACGCTGATCCAAGATAGCGAGCCATCAATCCTCCTGACTAAACACGCCGCTTTTTCGGCGGACGACAACCATTGTGCGGAATCGGCGTCGTGTCCGTAATCGAACGCACTTTCAAACCGGCTTGCTGCAGCGCGCGAATCGCCGACTCGCGGCCGGGGCCCGGTCCCTTGACCAGCACGTCCACTTCGCGCAAGCCCAGTTCGAGCGCGCGCTTGGTCACGTTTTGCGCGGCGATCTGCGCGGCGTAGGGCGTGCTCTTGCGCGAGCCCTTAAAGCCACTGGAACCGGCACTGCCCCACGCAATCGCGTTCCCTTGCGGATCGGTAAAGGTAATGAGCGTGTTGTTGAACGACGCCTGAATGTAGACGTGCCCGTACGGCACCGCTTTCTTTTCTTTCTTGCCCCCACGGCGCACCGGGCGCCGGGGTGCGGCGCTGGGTGCCGCAGTGGTGGTCTTTTGTTCTTCCGCCATTGATCCTCCAAAATCTGGATGCTGGAGGTTGGATGTTAGAAGTTGGATTACAATGGTCGCCCAATGTCCAACATCTAACTTCCACCTTCCAGAATGTTACTTCTTCGCCTTTGAGCGCTTGCGTCCGGCGACGGTCTTGCGCGAACCGCGCTTGGTGCGCGCGTTCGTGCGCGTGCGCTGTCCGCGCACCGGCAAATTGCGCCGATGGCGCAAGCCGCGATACGCGCCAATTTCCTGCAAGCGCTTGATGTTCATCGCGATTTCACGCCGCAGATCCCCTTCCAACTTATAGTCGTGATCCAGCACCGTACGAATACGCGCCACTTCGCCTTCAGACAGGTCTTTGACGCGAATCGCCGGGTTGACTTGCGCCTTGTGCAAGACTTCGACCGCGCGGAAAGGTCCGATCCCATAGAGGTAACGCAGCGCAATGTCCACGCGTTTTTGGCGGGGCAGATCAACGCCCGCAATACGAGCCATGATTCCTCCGGAACTAGAGATTGGAAATTGGAGTTTAGAGGTTGGAAACCCTACGCAACCGCATCCAACTTCCAACTTCCAGCATCCAAACTATCCTTGTCTTTGCTTATGCTTTGGATTTTCGCACACGATTCGCACGACGCCGCGTCGTCGTATGATCTTGCATTTTTCGCAGCGCCGTTTCACCGAGGGTCGAACTTTCATCATGCCTCCAATTCAGTAAACAGTGAACAGTGAACGGTTTGTTGACCGTTAACTATTCTTGATCACAACAACGTCAAAATATCCGGTTCACCATCTGTAATGACGATGGTGTGTTCAAAGTGCGCCGAAAGTTTGCCGTCTTTTGTGACGACGGTCCACTTGTCGCGCAGCACGCGCGTCTCTGCGACACCCTCATTCACCATCGGCTCGAGCGCGAGCGTCATGCCGGGTTTGAGTTGCGGACCTCGCTTGCCCTGCCGATAGTTTGGAATCTGCGGGTCTTCGTGCATTTGCCGCCCAACGCCGTGTCCGACGTACTGGCGCACGACCGAGTATCCGCGCGACTCGGCGTAGTCCTGGATCGTACCTGAAATATCTTCCAGATAATTACCAGCGCGCGATTGCTTGATTGCCGCCCACAAAGCCCCTTCAGTCGCTTCCATCAACCGCTTGGCTTTCTCCGACACTTGACCGACTGGTAAAGTAATCGCGGCATCGCCGACCAAGCCCTTGAGCGTCGCGCCAACGTCAATCGAAATGATTTCACCAGGTTGGAGCACGCGCTTTTTGCTCGGAATTCCGTGCACCACTTCGCAATTGATGGACGTGCAGATGTTTGCCGGAAATCCGTGATACCCTCTGAAGGTTGGCTTGGCGCCTCGTTTGGTAATGATCGCCTGCGTGAGTTGATCGAGATCGTACGTCGTCACGCCGGGCTTGACGATGGCTCGCAATGCATCCAGCGTTTCGGCGACGATTCGCCCGGCTTCGCGCATCGTCGCGATTTCGTTCTTCGACTTAATAACAATCACGAGATTCTTCTCTGTTCGTAGTACGCGCGTGAGCGCAGCTTGCCTGCGATAAATCGCCAACTACGAACTTGCTACAACGCATGCGCGATGTTGACGACGGCTGCCGTCACCTGCTCGATGGTTTGCTCGCCGTTCAGTTCGCGCAACAAGCCAGCCCGGCGATAGTACTCGATCAGCGGCGCAGTCTGCCGGCGATACACGTCGAGCCGGGTGCGCACGGTTTCCGGTTTGTCGTCATCGCGCTGGCTCAACGCGCTGCCATCCTTGTCGCATTTTCCGGCGACGCGCGGTGGATCGGTCAGCAAATTATACACCGAACCGCAGACCGGACAAATCCAGCGCGCCGTCAACCGTTCGATCAAAACCCGGTCGCGCAC
>Ga0315274_10007088_pt1 | contig 16269 bp, 19 predicted proteins | sample YL17G02_20_MG_FD_203700 | JGI IMG/M metagenome (GOLD analysis project Ga0315274, IMG submission 203700) | Sediment microbial communities from Yellowstone Lake, YNP, Wyoming, USA - YL17G02_20 | ecosystem: Environmental > Aquatic > Freshwater > Lake > Sediment | place: USA: Wyoming | collected...
TGTCAATGTAGTTGAGGCCAATGTCGAGGGCGTGGTTGAGGGCCTCGATGATGGTCGCCTGTTCGGCCGCGCCTGCCGGGTCCCACTTCTCCATGTAGTTGGGGATGCCGACCTGCGCGCCGCCGAACCCGATCTCCGAAACGCGCAGTCCGGTGCGACCGAGAGTGCGGTATTGCATTCTTCCTCTCCAAGTGGTAAGAAGATGTGACTGTTCTGTGTGACTTACCGCGGAGGGAGGGGTTCACCTGCCGGACGAGTCGGAGGAGCAGCAGACAACCGAGGCAGTACCGCGCGACCCGGAAACGGTCGTCGCGGAGGCCCGGCGCGTTCGCGCGGCGATCGGCGAGGATCTATGGCGCGCGTTGCGCAGGCTTTCCTGGGTGGAGAGGATTGCAGAGGCGTGCTTCGGCCTGGCTCTGATCCTCGCCCTCCTTAGTGTGGCCAGGATTGGGCTCGCGTGGGGGGTAACGCGACTCATGCATCGCACTCTTGAGGTCGGCTCGGCGCCCACGGTGCTGGTCATCGCGATGTCTGTGAGTGTCGTCTCCGGCATCGCCATGTGGGCGATGATGGCGACGATCCACCGCCGCATGGCGACACTGCCGCCCCAACTGGATCCGGAAGAAGTATGGCGGTCGGTGCACGCGCGGGAGGAGATCCGCGAGCTACGGGAGCAGGCGCAGGAAGAGGCAGAGGAGAGTGCCGACCATCGGAGGTTCGAACTCGCAGCCGTGGCGGACCGGCCCTGGTGGCTGCTCGAGTTGTCAGGAGCGCACTTGCTTTGGTGGATCTCATTTGTGGTGGGAATCGGATACCTTGGCGAGTTGTGGGAACTACCGGAATGGTCGGTCCACATTGTTGCTCCGATCGCGGTCGGCGGCGCTGTGATGAAAGCGTACTTCCCGGGGTTGCTTTGGACCAGGTCCAGCAAGGAGGTGGATCGGCGGTATGTCGTGCGGTACTACCGTTGGTGGGGCCGCGGGTGGCTGCCGGTAGTGTTGGCGCTGCTGCCGGCAGGCGCTTACTGGTTAGCGACACTAGGGTGAACAGCGGGCAGGAGGCAAGCTCCTGCCCAACGCGACACAGCGAGGGTTTCGCCGCCTGCCTGGGCGGGCAAGACTCACACTGCAGGCGAGGCGGCAGCCAAGGGGCTGCCGCCTTGTTCACGACTTGAGGTCTGTGAGCGATGAGCGTTCAGAGCGAACGGGAAGACGCTGCGGCGGGGCATCAGAGAATGCCCCGCCCTACAGAGGACTGGCAGCGCCAGGTGGCGCGGCGGGGACGGATACAGTTCTCGCTGTGGGTGATCGTTGTGGTGGTGATGGTCGGCGGGCTATGGTGGCCGCTGCTGGGGTTCGTGGTGCCGGTGGTGATGCTAACGGGGATCGTCGGCGGGTTCTTCAGGGGGCGGTATGTGTGCGGGTGGCTCTGTCCGAGGGGCGCGTTCCTTGAGCGCATCCTGAAGCCGATCAGCCCCGAGCGGCCGATATCGCAGTGGCTGCGGCGGCCGGCCTTCCGGTGGGCGGTGTTCGCGGCGCTGATGGGATTCATGGTCTTCCAGATCAGCCAGAACCCGGGAGACGTCTACCACTGGGGCCGCGTGTTCGTGCGCATCTGCATCATCACGACGGGCATCGGGGTGGTGTTGGCGATCGCCGTTCATCCGCGAACGTGGTGCTCGTTCTGCCCGATGGGGACGATGCAGAGCGCGGTGGGGGGAAGCCGCGCGCCGCTGATGATGGCGGACGGCTGCGTGGAGTGCCGAACGTGCGAGCGGGCGTGCCCGATGAACCTGGAGATCGTAGGGCAGCGGCAGGAGGATGATCGAGTGGCCGCCCCTGATTGCCTGAAGTGCGGGGAGTGCGTGGTGGCGTGCCCGAAGAGGGTGTTGAGCTTGTAGGGGAACGGCCGAAGCACGAAGGCACGAAGACAGGAAGGATCGGCGAACGGCCTTTCACCGCAAAGGCGCAAAGGACGCAAAGGGCAGGAGCTAACGCTCCTGCCCTGCGTTCGGCGGAATGGCAGGAGCAAGCTCCTGCCCAACGGATCACCTGCCCTAGTCGTCGCCGGGCATCCAGTGGGGGTCTTTGCGGTGGTGCGCGACCTCGCCACGCCCACAAAGGCCCACAGGTGCGGTCTCGTGTATCCTGGGAATTCGAGTTGCCGAGGAAGGGCGCCGCAGACCGGCAGGCGGCTACGGCATGACCCAGATGCCCCGAGGAGCCTTGACGGAACGCTTATTTGCGTGCTACATGGGGCCGATGATTCCAAGGGAGAACCCATGGCAATAGCAACCGACGCCGACATCACGCGACACGAAGGCTCCATCCGAGACTTCGCCCACAAGCTCTTCCCCGATCAGGGCGAGAGCGAGAACTACGAAGACGTTTGCCAGGCTGGACGCATCGGAATCCTCGAAGCATATCGCAAGTCACGGCTAGACCCCCCGCGGGCTTCTTACGTTCTCGATTACGTGAAGGCACGGATGGAGAACGCCTTTCGCTCACTCACCCAGACGCGCCCTGCCGATGAGATAAGTCTAGATTCGCTGATGGGTTGCGGCGGTGACGACGAAGAGAAAGAAGACCAGTGGGAACCCGCAAGCCATCACGATACCGAGGCTGAGGCGCTTGAGAGAATCGTTCTGGCAGATACACTGAGTGCCGCCCGCCTTACCGATACTCAAACCAAGGCCGTTATCGCTGACATGGGGGGCGAAACATTGTCCCCAGGACAGAGATCGGCACTCCGAAACGCTAGACGTAGAATGCGGCGAATGCCCGAATAAGGGGAAATTCAGGCCGCGGCCTGGCACGTTTTGGGCAGGTTGGCGTGTCGTATATAGTGAGAGGGAACAATCCGAAAGGGAGATTACAATGGGAACAACAGACCCTGTATCACGCGGGGAGCGCCTGCGGCGCCTTCGAGAAGATGCTGGCGGACTGACCCCGGAAGAGGTCGCTCGGCAGGCGAATCTTGACCCGGAAATCGTCAGTGACCTTGAGGGCGGCACCGGCACGCGGCGGCTCATGGCCCACGCGGCGGCGCTCCGCGGCGTGCTCGGCGACGAGATCACGAGGCTGGTTGGCGAGGAGGAGGTCGAAAGGAGCGAGGCCCTGGGAAGGAGACTCAGGGCGGTGCAGATGGCGGCGCGCTTAGAGCAGGCGGCGAGCGAGTTTGTCGTCGAAGGGTATCCTTCGGCAGTGGTGGTGTGGACCGGAAATCCCGAGGAAGCGGCGGCCTTACCTGAACGTCTAGCCGAGCATCGTCGTCAGGTGCTGGCGCACAACCGCGAGAAGGCGGCGGGGCTGACGCCGGCGATGTTGGCCGCGCTGGCGGGCGTTCGCCTCGGCCCTGGTGATGAAGTGTTTGCCGAGGCCGTGTGCGCGAGGTGGCGGGAAATCCTGGCGGACTTGCCGGACAAGCAACCTATTGGCGAGTAGGGAAGGGAACCCTTGAAACTGACCTGGCGCAGACATCCAGGCTACGGGAACACGAAGGACAGCCACGTCGTTGGCGGCGGCTCTTTCCTGGCGACGCTATGGATTGAGGCCTTGCAACCGGGCCCGGTGAGCGTGATCGTGATACACGAGTGCAGCGAGAAACTGCTCCGGCGCAAGGGAGACCGGTCGCTCGGGAAGTGGGAACGTCGCCACCACTGTACCGAGGGCACGGCGATAGGGACGATCCTGCCGATCACATAACAGGGCCCCCCTGGGAAAGGGGGCTACAATTACGCGCAGTCCACTGTGGTGGTGGCTGCCCTGGAGACCGTTCGCGGCTCTAGCAGGTTGAAACCTGCCAGGAGTTCACGGCCGTGAACGGACTCAGGCAGACGCAGAAGTTAGACGCAAAGCAGCAGAGGGGAAACCGCCGGCGGGCAGCCGACGAGCTCGACGTTCAATTCTCCCTGCCGCGTGGAGTCACTCGCGAGGTGGCGCGCGAGCGGTGCCTTCGGGCGCTGGCGCAGGTTGTCGAGGGGGAAGCGCAGTGAGAATGCATCGACATCAGGGATCCCCCGAGCCGCACGCCGTCACCGATCGCCACTTCGCGGATCCTCGATCCTTTGTCGCCCACTACACCGAGGTGAACCACTGGCGGCGGCGCCGAGGTCACGCGCCCTGGTGGGCCAGACGAGGCCGCGACCTGCTGGCAGCAGGGAGAGCCGAGCGATGAGTGCACCACTACTTGAACGCCTTCCCCCGCAGTCTCTCGAAGCCGAGCAGGCGACACTCGGGGCGATGCTCGTCGAGCGGGAGGCGATCCAGCGGGTGGCCGACCTGCTGCGCGACGCCGACTTCTACTCGCCCCAGCACCAGTTGCTCTACCGGGCGATGATAGACCTGTTCAACGAAAGCGAGCCGGTGGATATCGTGACGGTGCAGGCCCGGCTCCAGGACCGCGACCAGCTCGAGGCGGTCGGGGGTACTCAGTACCTAGTGGACCTGCAGGAGGCCGCCCCCACCGCGGCGGCCATCAGCCACTATGCTCGCATCGTGCAGGAGAAGGCCACCCTGCGCGCGCTGATCCGCGCCGGCGGCCAGATCCAGGAAGCGGCGCAGCGGGCGGGCGACGAGGAGTTGGAAACCGTCGTCGCACACGCGAGGGCTACGTTGGAGGCCGCCTCAGAGAGAGGGGCGCGGAAAGCTGAGCTCGTGCCATGGGCCGAGATGCTGGACGATCCCGACGAGGCGAGCCATCTCGTGAAAGGCATCCTGCCCGACGCCGGCCTTGTGGTGATAGCTGCCTCGGGTGGACAGGGGAAGGGCTGGGTCGCTCTCACCCTTGGCGATGCAGTATCCTCGCACAGAGACTGGTTGGGGGAATTTCCGGTAAACCGCTCGGGCCTGTGTGTCTACGCGGACGGTGAGCGAGGCCGACGCTACATGGCCGCCCGTGTCAAGGACATCACTAGGGCGACAGGTGCGAGGCCTAATGTCCGGTTCTATTTCCGCCCTCCGAAATTCGATGCCCCATGGGTCAGGATGCTGGTGGAGCGAGAGCGGCCGGTGCTGCTCATCTTGGATTCCCTCTCCCGCCTGCTACCCCCTGGGGCGAAGGACTCCGACAATGCCGTCATGTCGGAGGTGCTGGGCGCGCTGCGCGACGTCGCGGAGCGGTTCGGTTGTTGCATCCTCGTGATTCATCACTTCCGCAAGCGGGGCGAATTCGCCGACAATAGCCCGGTCGCGCGGGTCCGCGGGGCGACCGCTATCGTCGATGTGGCCGACGCTGTGCTTGCTGTCGGCAAGCAGCGGGATGGGACGTTGCGGGTCGAGACCGTGAAGTCGTACTGGGGCGACCCAGCACCCCCCTTCCTGTGCGCCTGGCAGGGGGGCGAGAACGGCGGCACCAGTCTCATCTACGCGGGTCCGGCCGATCCCGAGAAGGTCACGAAGGTCGACCTCGCCTGCGAACTCATACTCGCTGCCTGTGACATGACCCCACAGACCCGCGAACAGCTCGATGCGCTATGTGGGAAGCATGAGATCCCGAGGCGGACCGTGACCGACGCGTTGAAGCGGATCCAGGGCGATGATCGGCTTCGCCGGAGTATGGACGGACACAAAGCCGTTTTCGGCATTCCTGTGTAACAAGTTGGCAGACAAGATGGCGAACCCCCGAAATGTAAGATGGAAGTTGGCGATGCCCCCCCATGGGGTACTCTGCCTGCCATCTTACGGGTGGAAAGATGGCGAGAAGTTGGCAGACAAGGTGGCAGAGTCTCCGATGCAGGCGCAAGGCGGGAGGCCACACCGTAGGCGTGATAGGGTGCGCCCTTGTGGCGCGCACCCCCACGCCCCGGTGTGTGTGCCTCCCAGGGCGGTTCGCTCGCCAACGGCGGTGACGGCATGAGTGGGATCATCACGAGACTGGCGCTCGACACCTTCTCGCCCGAGGAAATGCGGCAGGTTAGACTCGCGGTGGCATCATTGCCCGCAGAGGTCGGCGCGGTCGGACTCCTGATTCTGCCGCGCGGCGACTTCTACCAGCTCACACGGACGCGGGAGGGTGTGACTCTCGACCTGTGCGACGATGATGCGGCGGCGCGTCTGCTGGCAGGCGGCCGATGATGAGGGCGCAGGCCTCTGCCTGCCTGGGCATCGTGGCGGCCTTCGTGTGGGCAAGTGGGCTGCTATAACGATGGGTGTGAGAACCCATGAGTGTAGCGATGCTGAGAAACGCGCCACAGGGCGTCCTGGCGGCGCTGTAGGCGAAACCGAGAGAATGGCGACATGACGGCAGAAGCGGCTGAGACGGGCGAAAACAGGCAAGCAGGCAACCTGCCAAGGTGCAAGGCGACCTGCCTGGACGGCGCGCCCTGCAAGGCGGCGGCGCTTCCAGGGCAGCGGACGTGCTTATTCCACTCACCAGACGCGGCGGCGCTGCTGGCAGATGCTCGCAAGAAGGGCGGACTCACCAGGGCGGCGATGCTGCTTCCGGTTGACCTGGCGATCGGGGAACTGGACTGGCAGACGCCCGGGGGCCTGGTGCGCATCATGGCGGCGGCGGGCGAGAAGATGTTGGCCGGGCAGCTTGACCCGTCGAGGGCGAGGGCGCTGTCCGAGATGGCGGGGCGGATGCTGGCCGCGCTGTCGGGGCAGGTCATGGAGGAACGGCTGGACGCGCTCGAAGAGCGCATTTCACGCATTGTGGGCCTCACAGAGAGGCAAGTAGCGCCTGAGGCAGGGGAGACACCATGACTGCGATTCCGCGGCGCGTGGCGGCGCTTGAGGCCGTGCTGGAGGGTGTAGAGACGGAGACTGAGCTTCGGGCCCGCGACTCGGCACAGTACGACTGGCGATCGAGGGCCAGGCCGGAGCAGATCGCACCTGCCGGCGAGTGGGCGGTGTGGGCATTCCTGGCGGGCCGGGGCAGCGGCAAGACGCGGGCGGGCGCCGAGTGGGTGCGCGAGAGGGCGGCGGCGGTGTGCAGTAGGGGCGCTATCGTGTGTCCGACGGCGGCGGACGTGCGCGACGTGGCGATCGAGGGCGAGTGCGGGATGTTGGCGGTGTCGCCTCCCTGGGATATGCCAACCTACGAACCCTCGAAGCGACGGCTGACATGGCGCAACGGTAGCACGGCGACGCTGTTCTCGGCCGACGAACCGGACAGGCTGCGCGGCTTCTCTTTCGAGTGGGCATGGACAGACGAACTTGGGGCATGGCGGCGTATGCGGCAGGCCTGGGATAACCTGATGCTTTGCATGAGAAAGGGCGGGCGGCCGCAGGTGTGCGTCACCACCACGCCGCGGCCAATCGCGCTGATCGGCGAGCTGGTGTCCGAGGGGCGGCGGGGGACGGGGCGGCTGGTGCTGACGGCGGGGTCGGTGTTCGACAACCGGGCGAACCTGTCGCCGGCGTTCTTCGAGCAGATCGTGAGCAGGTACGAGGGCACGTCACTGGCTGCGCAGGAGCTGCTTGGGGAATACCTGGCTTCTCTGCCTGGGGCACTGTGGACGCGGGATCTCTTCCGGCATGGTGTGAAGCCCGAGGAGCTACATCGCGTGGTGGTAGCGGTTGACCCGGCTACCACGTCGGGGGACAGGGCCGATGAGACGGGGATCGTGGTCGTCGGCGTGGACGAGGCGGGGCTGGGCTGGGTGCTGGGAGACTACTCGCTGCGGGGCAGTCCGGCACAGTGGGCGAGTGCGGTTGCGCGGGCGTGCGATGACTTCGGGGCGGACGGGATCGTCGCAGAACGGAATCAAGGTGGCGAGATGGTGAGTCACACGCTGCTTACCTCGGGGGCGACGCTGCCACCTATCGAGCTTATCCATGCGAGCAAGTCGAAGGTTTTTAGGGCGGAACCTGTGGCGCTTCTCTACCAGCAGGGGCGCGTCTATCACTCGGAGTCTGCTGACCTCGAAGACCTTGAGCAGCAGTTATGCCTGCTGTGTCGGGATGGGTTCGGCGGCGCGGGAAGCCCGGATCGTGCAGATGCGATGATACACGGGATGGCTTCGGTGGTGGTGCAGGGAATCGCGCGTGGGGAGGTCGGCTGGTTCATAGTCGAAAGCCCTGTCGACTCCGGACTTTGGGAACCAGTGGGGCCGGGCTGGCGAGGGCTGTGGACATGATGACATTGGCATCATCGCCCTTCGGGGCGTTGGACGTGGGAGCACCCGCCACCCGGCGAAGGAGGCCGGTAACTGCCGTGGCCACGGCAGGATTCCACCTCCCAACCGGGCCGGCAGTCGGGCCTGGCGCGCCGCATAGAGCACGCGCCGCGGGGACTTCGATAACATGAGCCCGACCCGGGCGACCGGGCGGGCAGCAAAGGAGACAGGTCATGGTTACCTGTTCGCGGTGCGGAAAGCAGTATGACGCAGGGACGATCTTCTGCACGTGCGGCACTCGGTTGACTCAGCCGAGCGACCCGGCGGCGGAGCTCGCGGAGCTCACGCAGACGGTGCGCGGCACGCTGACCTCGGTTGTCGAGCGCGTTGCTGCGCTGGAACGGCTGCGAGACGAAGATGCGCTTGCCGCCCAGCGGATCGTGACGGCGGATGGTAGCAGCCTTCGGGCCCTCGACGACGGCGGATTCAGGGGCGGCTTCGGGGAGTTCCTGAACGTCTGCCGGTTCAACCCGGCGGACAACCGCTTGCAGGCGCTGACGCCGAGCGCGACGCGCGACCTCTCGATGGGCACCGGCGCGGCGGGAGGCTTTTTGGTTCCCCCGCAGTTCGCCGCGATGCTGCTCAGCATCACCCCGCAGGATGCGGTCGTTAGACCGCGTGCCATGGTGCTGCCGGCCGGCACTTCGCCGGACGCGCCAATCAGCATTCCGGCCGATGATCAGGGCGGGGTGCTCGGCGTCCACTCTGGCGTCGAGGTCGTTTGGACCGGTGAAGGCGGCGCAAAGCACGAGACGCAGCCCGCTCTGCGCCAGATTACGTTGAGTCCGCATGAGGTGAGCGCATATGTCAACGTGACGGACAAGCTCCTCCACAACACCGCCGCGGCCTCGGAGTGGATCAGCACGAAGTTGCGCGGCGCGATCATTGCGGCGGAGGACACGGCGTTCATCACCGGCAACGGGATTGGGCGCCCGCTCGGCTTCCTGGGCCACGCGAGCGCGCTGAACATCGCCCGCGCCGGCGCCGGCCTGATTGCGTATGCCGACGTCGTGGCCATGTTCGCCGCCTGCATCAAGGATCGGCGGACCGGGCTGGTGTGGATCGGGAACCCGACCACGCTGCCCAGTCTCATGACGATGGCTTCGCCGCTCGGGCAGTTGATCTGGCAGCCGAGCGCGCGTGAGGGCATCCCGGCGGCGTTGTTCGGGATTCCCTTCCTGGAGAACCAGAGGCAGCCGGTGCTCGGCACGGCCGGCGACCTGATGCTCGTCAACCTGTCGTACTACATCGTCAAGGACGGCTATGGCTTGGCGGTCGAAGCCTCTCCGCATCTCCTCTGGCGGCAGAACACGACCGTTGTCAGGGCGGTCTGGAACGTGGATGGCCAGCCGTCTCTCGCCACTCCGCTGCTGCTCGAAGACGGCGTGACTCAGCAATCGCCGTTCGTTGTACTGACCTGAGTGGTCTCGGCAGTGCGCCTGAGCTGACCGAGACGGGGGCCGTCGTCGTGTCGCAGCGGCGGCGGCCCCATCTGGACTGCGATGATCTATAGTGAAAGGAAAGAGACCTGATGACTGCAACGGCGACGGCAGCACCACGGTTCAGACTGATAAGGGGATGGTGGGCCGACCAGCACACCGAGTGCCCTCTCTGCGGTGTGAATGTCGAGATCGGGCCGGAGGGCGCAATCGTGACGGAGTTCTGCGAGGCCTCCGACGAGGGGGGAATGGATGACCGGGGACTGCTCTGCGTGACGTGCGCTTCCAATCCCAGGGCGGCCATCGCGGCCTATCTTCTGATGAGGGGCGAGGCGCATGAGAACGACGCGCCCCGCTTCAAGGAGTTGGCGAAGGCTCTCGCTCGGAATGAGCCTGGCATCATCGAGATGCATCAGGCATGGCTGGGGCCGGAACGTGCTGACATTTCCGGGCCCCACTGAACTATCCGGGAGCGCCGGGGAGAACCCCCGAGGGCGCATGAGCTGGCCGGTGGTCGCGGTTGGCATGGCGATGGCTCCTGCCCTTGACTTGGGCGCGAGGCTTGGCACTTCACCTCGTACTCCGGGAGCGAACTCGCCCTGGGTTGAGATGGCCGCTGCGTTGGGTGCGCCGGCGGCCATCTCCCCTAACCTTGGAGGTGCAGAGATGACAGAGACGCGAGAACAGACGGGACTTCGGGCAGAGCGCGCTCGACTGCGGCACTCGGTAGTCGAGAGGATCCGCGAGGGCATCGCGCACCTGGAAACCGTGCGCCTGGTGGTGATCGGCGGCGAGAGTGCCGACCTGTCGGGCTTCGACTGGGCGACTCTCTCCGCTGACCTGCAACGGCTCGGGGCGTTGGATCGTCACCTCGGCAGGCCGGCGCCACTGACTGAGCAGCAGGCCGACGCGATGTGCAAGACGGCGGCGGCGAGGAGCTGAGATGTTCACCCTCCCCGAAAGAGAATTCCTGCGCCTAGCGCTTTCGGCAACACCCGACTTCTCTGCGATGACGCAGATCGCCCGGACCGCGCTGAGCTACGGCGAACTTCGCCAGCTCGCGGGTCTGCACCAACTCGACGGCGTGGTGGCCTGGCGGCTGCTCGACGAGCGCATGGACGGCGTGGCGCCGAACATCGTGCGGGAGGACTGCCAGCGGTATCTCGATCACCTGGATGGTGCGAATGCCGACTACTGGCAGCAGGTGGGCTATGTCTGCAACCAGTTGCGCGAGGCTGACTTGCGATTCGTGGTCGTGAGCGGGCCAGTCCAGTATCTCCCCCTCGGAATGCCGCACTTCCCCCGCCGCTGGAATGACATAGACATCTGCTTGGAAGCGCGGCCCGAGGACTTCTCCCGCGTTGCCAAGCTGCTCGGCGATGCCGCCGCCACGCAGGTCGAACCGCTCTACTGGGCCATGACGCTACAGTCTGGCCTAAACGTCGAGATCACCGCTGGACACGCGGACGAGAGCGACCAGCGAGGCTTCTATCCGCTGCTGAAGGCACCGCAGGAAGTGGAGTGGCAGGGACTGACCATGCCGATCCCGGACGGAGCATCATGGGTCGCCTGCCTTGCCTGCCGGAGCTGGCTGTCGGTGGCCCAACTGTGCGCTCCGCTGCCTCTCTGGGCGCTGGCGCGGCTGGCGGCCTGGGAGCCACTTACTACTGCCGCAGCCGTTGGCGATATGCTCGCCGGCTATGCAATCCCGGAATGGCCGCCGTGGCCCGGAGTGCAGGGCCACACTTCAGCACATCGCTCGCTCTGGTTTCTGGAGATGGCCGATAGCATCTACGGCACGACCTTCGGCGCACAGGCGCGGGCACAGTCGGGGCTGGTCGGCGTGCCACCTGTCATCGCACCGGAGACAGTGCACTCCTGGGACGAAGAGCGGGCGAAGGCCGCCGGCAACCCAGAAGTGCTGCTGGCCCGGCAGTGGGTCTACCGGCAGGCGAAGTGGGCGGAGCGATCGCCGGAGGAGATGCTGTTCGCCATGCCCAAGGGCTTCGCGGCCCGCGTCGATGCTGGCTTCTGGACCGACGTGAGGGCCGACGCTGTGACGGCGTGCTTCCTGGACGGGCGTGCGACAACCTACATGGAGGATGTGGCCGATGCCTGACGCTGGGCGCGCGGGAGAGTGATGCAGTGCGCTGTGTGAGCTGCGGTAGAAAGCTACCCCCCTCGCGGCGGCCCTTTCCGAACCCATGCCCGCGCTGCCTCCGCGCCGCCGGGAAACTCCCGCCGTTGGGCGCGCCCGACCCGCCGGGGATCCGAACGCCGCGGGCAGGACCGCTGGCAGTCTTGACTCCATTCGAGGGAAAGTCGTGGGCGCTCGACAGGTGGCTCGGGGCGCTGCGCGTTGCTGCCCTGCCAGCGCAGACTCAACTCCTGTGGCTCTGCAATTCCGATGATGACGCGTTCTATCAACGCCTCGAAGCGGCGAGCCACACGATGCCCTGGCCGGTGACGCTGTGGCAGGATCCCCACAAGGAAACGGGCGGCCCTGTGAAGGACTGGACTGTCGCCTATCTGTGGCGGGAATTGCGCAAGCGGACACCATCGGAAACCCAGCGAGTGCTCACCCTCGAAGATGACGTGCTGCTGATGCCGGGGACGGTGGCCGCGCTGTTCGCGCTGCCTGCAGAACATGGTAGCAACAGCACGGTCGTAGCGGCGCCTGTTCCGAGCCGAATCGGCGGGCAATCACGGGACGGCGTGTGGGTATATGGGAAAGGATACGGCGACCACACAGTGGCCCCGCGAACCGGAGCGACGGATCGGGTGGATTGGTGTACCTTCGGCTGCACGCTATTCCCACGGGGGCTTTTTGATCGGATCCCCCTGATAGCTGACCTCAATCCGGGGCCATACTGCTCCTATGACCACTACGCTTGCGAATACGTCCGCGGCCGGGGCGGGCAGATCATCGCGGTGTGGGAGGCGCGCGTCGGCCACATGGTGCACCCGCAGTGACGGCTCCACGCTGCGCGGGCGCGAGGCCCGCGAGACATGTCGACACCGACGACATGTCGACGGCCCCCCGTGCGCGCGTGTGCGAGACGCAGGAGGAGATCGCGGAGGCGGCGTAGTGTGAGGCAGACTATGTGCGTGAACACCGCGAAACTGAGCGGCTTGCAGAAGACCATTCTCCGCGGGATAGGGTTCGGCCATCTCAACGTCGAGCAGCGCGGCAGCCATGTGCAGCCGGCAAGAGACGAGATCGAATGGCAAACGTTGCGGAAGATAGTCTCATTCGGGAGGCCGTGGACGCGGACGCTGAGCGCCAGCTTCTCCCGTGCCGTGCAGCGGCTGGCCGAGCGGGGACTGATCGAGGTCGAGCGCCGGACTCTCGTTCGGGTGGAGCGAGAGAGGGCGATAGTCGTGCTGAGGTCATATGCCACTACGTGGACGAAACGCAGACGCCCGGCAGTTTACCGCGAGATGACGGGGAAGCGCGCTTCGCATGTCAGACTCACGGATGCCGGCCGACGTGTGGCGGCCGCACTGGGGCGAGGGCGGTAGGCTGCCTGAAACGGTTATCTTCTTGTGCTGATATGATAACCCTTTCGCCCCGGAGGCCTTGACTGAGCGGCCGGGATGTGGCATAGTGACTACGGACCTACCAGGATGCAAGGGCGATATGCCACACACAACCGAGAACCACACTCGCACTTTGGCCCCGTTCGCCTGAGCCTGGTAGGTCCACTACTTGCGCCCTGGGCGGCGGGGCCTCTTCTCTGGCCGCGACCGCGGGGGCAGAGGAGGTGGCAGAGATGAGCATGGTTGGGATCCGGGTACGGCCCGAACTCGGCGACGCGTGGCTGGCCGACTTCCGGGCGACGGTCGCGCGCAGGCAAGCGGAAGGCGCCACCATGCTGGAGATCGATCACGACCTCGGCATCGCCAGCTCGACCTCCCGGCGATGGCGGAACTCCTACAAGCCGAACACGCAGCGGCGCGGCACGAACTGGCGCCGCAGCAACAGAGCACTGGCGGACTATGGCGCGCTGGGCGCGGCCTTCGCCGAGTTCCTCGAGTACATGAGTGCCTACCGGCGCTGTCCCGCCACTACACTCAAAGCCTATGAGTACGTGGCCCGTTGCTTCGGCGACTTCCTCGAGGAGCGGTTCGGGCGCATACTCGACCCGCAGGAGATCGGCCGGCCGGAGGCGATGCAGTACGCGATGGCGCAGCGCGGTTACTCGCCCTGCACGGTGCGCTTGCGGGTGCGAACCCTATCGAGCTTCTTCACCTGGCTGGCCGCCTGCGGGAAAGCGCAGGGGAATCCCTTCCGGGCATTGCCGCTGCCGAAACTCTCGGTGCGCCGGCCGGACATGGTGACCTGGGAAGAGTTCGAGCGGCTACTTGAGGAGGCGAAGCGGCCCTGGCTGCGGGTGGCGATCGCGCTTATGGCGCTGGCAGGCCTTCGCTTCTCCGAGGCGCTGGCCTTGCACGTCGCGGCGATAGATTTCGACGCCGAGATGATCGAGGTGATCGGCAAGGGCAGCAAGCAGCGGTTCATTCCCTTGCATCCGATGTTGGCGCAGGAGATCCGGGAGTACCTGGCAGCGCGGGGGTCGGCTTGCGACAACCTGCTTCTCCACGAGCGCGACGGCTACGCGGTGACAAGGGGGATGCTCCAGAAGCACCTCAAGATCCTGCTCCTGGTGGTCGGCGGGAAGGGGCGCAAGTTGTCGGCCCACAGCCTGCGGCATTCCTTCGCCACCTGGCTGCTTCGGGGAGGCGCGGACATTCGGGAGGTCCAGGACCTCCTGGGCCATGCAGACATTTCCACGACCGGGCGCTACCTGCACAGCAACGAGACGGGAAGGCGCGCGGCCGTGAACACTTTGGGGAAGGCGACGGTGACGGCATAGAATGAACCGGGGCCGGTCGGCGGGGGAGAACCCCATTCGCCCTCGCTGGCCGGCCCGGAAAAGGAATGGGGCAATGGCAAAGCAGAAAGCAGTGGTGTACCGACGTGTCTCGTCGGAGCAGCAGGCCGACGACAAGAAGACTTCCCTCCCCGAACAGGAGCGGGTGTGCCGCGAGTACGCCGAGCGGCAAGGCTGGGAAGTGATCCACGTCTACTCCGACGAAGGCATAAGCGGCGAGACGATCGAGGAACGGCCGGCGGTCAGGAACCTGCTCATCGAAGCAGCCGGCGGCAAGTTCGACGTGGTGGTATGCCAGAACCAGGACCGGCTCGGCCGCGGCGAGTTCGAGAAGATCGGGGGCATTCTCAAGGCAGCGGGGGTCAAGTTTGCGACGCCGAACGGCGTGCTCGATCTCCAGATGCCGGCCGACCGTTTCACCTTCAACATCTTCGCGGCGGTGGCCGAGTACGAGAAGGAGCGGATTCGCGAGCGGATGCTGGGCGCCCGGATCGCCCGGGCCCACCGGGGCGAGTTCGCCTTCCCCACTGACCCCTACGGCTTCCGTTGGGACGCGGAGACCGGCCTGCCTGTCCCCGACGAGGACGAGCTCCCCAACGTGCTCGAAATGTACCGGCTGGCATCGGAGCAGCGGTTGTCCTACCGGGAGATCGCCGAGGTGCTGACGGCGCGGCGAGTGCCGTGCCGGACGCAGGTGAGGTACGAGAGGGCGAAGCGCGCGGGCCAGGTGACGAAGATCATACCGGGCAAGTGGTGTGATTCGACGGTCAAGCAGATCCTCACCTCGCGCTGCTACCTGGGCGAGTGGCAGGTATGGCCCATGGGCGGAAGATCGCCGAACACGAAGACACTGATCGCAAGGCTCGGGCTGGCTGGCGACCTGACCCGGCGACTGGCGAAGGACGGGCCGGCGGCGGTGATCACCGAGGCGACATGGCAGGCGGCCCAGCTCGCAAGGGCGGACCATCGGCGCAAGCGATCGGGCCAGACCCCGGTGCGGCAGTTCCTCCTCTCGGGCGGCTTCGTGCATTGCGAGTGCGGCTCCACCATGACGGCGCGGGAACCGAGGCCCGGATGCAGGTACTACGGGTGCAACCGGGCGCTGCGGTCGCGCACTTCGGAGCGGTGCAAGGTCGGCTACGTCTCGGCCGCCAAGCTCGACGCGAGGGTATGGGAGAAGGTCGAGGAGCTGGTACGCGACCCCGACGCGATGCAGGCGCTCGCCAACCGGACGGAGCGGGAACAGGGCCCGCGGTGGCGCCGGGAACTGAAGGGGACCTTGCAGGAACTGGACGGGCTGAAGTTCGAGGAAACGCTGGCGATGACGGCCTACCGCAAAGGCGTTGACCCGCTCGACCGATATGCCGCGCACATGAAGGAGCTGGACGGGCGGCGGGAGCAACTGGTCGGCGAGAAGGCGCGGCTGGAGGCGCTGCTGGCGAACACGAAGGGGCCAGCGGGCGCGTCCGACCGGCTCGGCAAGGTGGCCGAGCTCTACCGCGATAAGCTACCGACCCTCGACCTCGAAGGCAGGCGGCGTGTGCTGCGACAGCTCGAAGTCGAGGTGACGGTATCCGAGGGCGGGAAGGTTCTCGTCGAGTGGCTCGGCAGCGCCTTCCTGGGCGATGTGAGCGGTGTGACGCCAATCAACGCGACGACTTGCCCCACCACTTGACGGTGCAGCCGACGGGCGGGGTGTCGGGGACGCTAACCTTCTTCCCTGCCAGCACTTCGTCGAGCGCGACGCGCAGGTCGTGGCGCTTTACCCGCTTGGGCTCATCGGCGTTGTCGTCAATGCGGCCGTGGTAGACGAGGG
>Ga0315274_10007093_pt1 | contig 16261 bp, 14 predicted proteins | sample YL17G02_20_MG_FD_203700 | JGI IMG/M metagenome (GOLD analysis project Ga0315274, IMG submission 203700) | Sediment microbial communities from Yellowstone Lake, YNP, Wyoming, USA - YL17G02_20 | ecosystem: Environmental > Aquatic > Freshwater > Lake > Sediment | place: USA: Wyoming | collected...
ACATATAGCTCGCCCTTCGGCCCGGCGGCGAGGCTGCGGACGTGGCCGACGCCCGGCTTCCAGCCGATGGTTCGCTCGAACTTCGCGCGGAGGCCCAGCCCCACGTGGACCGTGTAGGTGCCGGCGGGCACCTCCGTGCCGGCATCGTCCTTGCCGTCCCAGGCGAGCGTTTGCTCGAGGGCATCGGGCTTGAACGGCTCGGGGGCTTTCTTGCCGAGGACGCCTGCGGCGAGGTGGCGGACGATCTTGCCCTTCTCGTCGGCAATCCAGACGGCTACATCGGTGGGAGCTTTCGCACTGAACCGGATGGTCGCACCGCGTCCGTCGAGGCTCACCTTCGGGGCGCGTGCAAAGGCGGGGGGAGCGGAGGGTTCCTCGACGGGGGCGGGTGCCTCGACCTTCGGCTTCTGCTCCCTGAGACCGAGGGCAGCGAGGCCCATGCCCTTCGCGGCCATGTAGCGGGCGAGCTGCGGGTGGACGACGTCGCCCTTCTGGAAGAGGAGATAGGCGAACAGCTCGGGCTCGTGGCCGGTGCCGAGGTAGTTGGGCCGCCAGCCGTAGTCGAAGTTCTGCCAGCCGGGCGTCTCGTCCATCGTGGGTCGGCGGGCCTGGCGGATGCGGAAGAAGTTGGCGCCCCAGAGCTTGGGGAACTCGCCGGGCTTGATGCCGAGGTCGTCGAAGGCGACGCGGATCTCGCACCGCCAGCCGCGGTCGCCGCGCGAGGTCTTCACCTGGAGGCTGGGCGGCTGCCAGGTGAGATCGTTTTTCATGTTGCGCTTGTTGTAGGCGCACTTGGGATTGACGGCGAGATAGTAGTAGCGGTAGTCCTCCGTGCGGCCGGGGTCAATCAGGTTGTCAATGCAGTCGTCCATCCAGAGGCCGTCGGGGTCCACGCCATCGCAGTCAACGCGGATTTCCTGCATGAAGTCCTCTTCGCAGTCGTAGCCGATGTAGAGGTACTGGGCGTCGCTGAGGAGCCTGACGGTGGTGCGGTTCTTCTCGACCTCGCCGGGGACGAAGAGGTCGAGGTATTGGAGCGCGAGGGAGGTGGCTCTCTGCCAGGCGGGGTCGCTGAGGTCGCCGCGAATCTCCGGCCCCTTCTCAATGAGGGGCACGAGAGCGACGGGAGAGCGGAAGAATGCCTCCAGCTCGGCCTGGCTGAGGTGGAAGCCGGGGAGCACCTTGTCCCTTGCAGGCGCCGGCGGCTTCTCGGGGGGCTTGACCGCGACGCCCTCCAGGGCGCGGATCTTGTCGGGCACCCCCTTGGCCACCGGGACGTAGAGGATGCCGAACATCGCGGGGGATGGGGAGAAGGTGGCGAGGTCGGCGCAGGCCTTCCAGGAGGTCGTCCAGTTGGCATAGCCGATGTCGCCGGGCTGGACGGAGTCGTAGAGGTTGGAGTGGCGCTTGCGGAAGAAGTTGGCCTTCCAGACGGCTTCCATCCTCCCCGCGTCTGCGCAGAGGCCACTGAAGGGGATCTTCACCTCGGCGATCCAGCGGTTGGGGTAGGTGGCGGCCTTGGCGGCGAGGCCCTCGACGGTGGTGGGCTTGCCGGGGCGGGCGTCGCCTTCGAGGCCGCGGTAGACCCGCGCCCAGATGGCGCCCTTCGGGTTGACTTTGATGAGGACGAGGCAGTTGGAATGGCTCTCGTCGCACCAGCGGTTGCCGCGGGGCATGAGGAGGATGCTCACGTGGTCGTCGTCGGCCACCTTCTCGTCGTAGTCGCCCGTGGCCTTGGCCTTGATTTCGTGAAGCTCCTTGCAGTCGAAGGCGACATAGAGATTCGCGTCGTCGCAGACGACGCGGACCTGAGTCGTGTCCTTGGGCTTGCCGGGCGCGGTGGGGTCGCAGAAGCCGAACTCCAGCGGTTCGGCGGCTTGCCACGCCTTTTCGCCGAGCTTGCCATCGAGCGTCGGCGGCTCCGCCACCTGGGCGGCCACGGCCACAGGCTCCACGTAGAGCGTCTGAAGCGCCTCGCGTGAGATCTGCCCCGCGTGAGCCAGCAGTACCATGGTAAGGGCCGGGCAGACCATCACTGTCCGGGAGAAGGCGCGTCCCATCCGAGGTGCTCCTTGCAGTAGCTCCTTGGATTCAGAAGTCATAGAGCTCGGTGCCGAGCTTGGCGAAGTGCTCTCGGTTGAAGCTCGCGATGCTCTCGCAGCGAGCAGCTTCGACACTTGCCGCAATGTAGGCGTCGGCGAACTCTTGCTGGGCGGCCAAGGCGCGCCGAAGGGCCTCTCCCACGAGCGCCCTATCGGTCAACTCCAGCCCTTTAGTGGCAAGCACACGGCTGACCACCTGAAGCACTCCTTCCCGAGGATGTCTGTAGACGCTCCGCAGGGTCCAGGCAACCTCAAAGAGCACCGGCGGCCCGGTCACCAGGACAATCCTCCCTGCCTCAGCGTCCTCCACCAACTGCGCTGCCCAGCGCTGCTGGTCTCGGTCGTCCTCAGTAAACAGGCGGATGAAGACATTTGAGTCGGCGAAGACCCTCTTCATTCTTTCCCCAATACATGCCTGGCCACAGCTTCCTGCATTCCCCTCTCCTCCTCCTCGGGCGAAACTGCTTTGCCCAAGAACCCCCGGAGGCTCAGAATGCCCGGGGCCGGCGTGATCCGGATGGCCCCTTGGTCCACCTGGATGAAGACCCTGGTCTTCAGCCCGATCCCGGTGGCTCGCCGGCATTCGGCCGGCAGAGTGACCTGGCCCTTGGATGACACTGAGGCAACTGGCATGATGAAGTCTCCTTTTCCCTTGTGGCGCACATATTATAGCGTGTAAAGGCGACCGGATCAAGTAAAGGCTCCCTGGCATCGACATGTCCCCCCACGTCTTCTTTACTTCCCCGCCTGAGCCCGGACCGCTCCTTGCCAGGCGGGGATGCCGACATACCAGAAGGTGGTGGTCGTGTAGACCCAGCCGTAGCCGTCGTGGGGGGTGTAGGCTGGGAGGGTGTTCTCCATCATCTCGGTCGGCAGGTCGGTGGTCGGGGCGTCCTTGGGGATGCCGGAGTGGAAGCCCTTGGCGCGCTGGACGAGCCATTCGAGCGCCCGCTTGTCGCCCGTGGTGCGGTAGTAGTGGGCGAGCATGGGGCAGGCGCCGATGTGGTTCGACCAGGCCGTCTGCCGCTTCTGGTCGGGGCCGAAGCCCTCCAGGGCAAGCGTCCATTCGTTGAGCATCTTGTTGAGGGCGGGATCGCCGAAGACATCGGCGATCTCGATGAGGGCGAGGTGGCCGCCGAAGGACCAGATCCAGATGTCGTCGCGGGGGTCGGCGGGGGGCGCTCCGGCGGCGTTGGTCGCCCAGTCCCAGTTCGCCTGGGCCGCGGGGAAGCCCTTGTTCTTCGGGGCGAACTCGATCTGGAGGTTCGTGTAGCCGTTGATACGGTCGAGGTACTTCTGGTCGAGGGTCATTTCGTGGCCCATGATCATGGCCCAGAGGATCGCCTCGTCGCCGTCGGCGCCCATGTACTGGCTGCGCTTCATCTTCATTGCGGCGGCGAGGATGCGCTCCATGTACTCGCGCAGGACTGGGTCGCCGGTCTGGTAGTAGGCGAGGCGGAAGCCGGGCGGGGAGCCGACGCGTGGGCCGAAGTAGCCGTCGGCCCAGTGCTGGCAGTTGTGGCGGCGGCCGCACAGGTCAATGCCGCTCGTCGTCGAGTGGCTGTACTTCTGGTCGGCCAGCTTCGCGTGGGCGCCCATGAAGGGCTGGGGGTTGGCGTGGCGGACGTCTACCTCGAAGACGTGGAAGGACATGGCCTCAGCGGCCTCCCAGATGCGGCGGCTGCCCGTCATCAGGTAGGCGAGGTGGTAGTTGTAATCACGGACCGGCTCGTTGTTGTACCAGCCGTAGCGGCCGTCGTCCTTGTCCCAGCGTTGGCGGCCGGCGTTGTAGACCTGGATTTCGTCGCCGAAGTCCCAGAAGCCGAACCAGCGCCAGAAGTCGCGGTTGTGGCGGTGCATGCGGGGCAGGTGGTAGAGGACGTTGTCGAAGTGCGGATCGTTGGTCGCGGCGCCCTGCTCGGCGACGTGGCCGACGGCCAGCGTGTCGGCGACGTGGCGCGGGCGGACGCGTGCGAGCGGGGGCTCGAGCATCGCGCACGCGCGGTCCAGACCCTGCTGGGTCCCGTTGGCACCGGGCAGATGGAAGGACCAGACGGCCTCGTGGGTCCGCAGCGCCCCGAACGCGGAGCCGAAGCCGGTGGACGTTGACTCCCCGTCGCCGTACTTGAAGGCGTAGCGGCGGAGGTCCATCGGCGGCACCCGCGGCGAGTAGAAGTGGGTCCAGATGCCTTCCCCGTCAACGTGGATCTCCTGCGGCCACATCTCGCGCATGTGCCGCAGGCCGACCGTCACGCCCCACCGCGGCCCGCACACGTCGAGCGTGCCGTAGGCCACGCGGCCGCGGGCGGCCACGCTCGTCTTCTGCCCCGCTGCCTGCCACACGAAGGCGGAGTCGGGGTTTTCCTGCACCACGCCCAGTTCGCCGTCGCGGGGCCGCTCGCTCAGGGTGGTATCCACGTACGTCTGCACCGTCTGCCCCGGTTCGGCGGGAAGCGGCAGGCGAACGCCGATGTCCCTGAGGAAATCGTGGTTGACGTCGCCGGCGAACATGAAGGTGTGCTGGAGGCGAACGATGGGCAGTCCCGCGTAGAGGTGGAAGCGGAGCGCGACGGGCGTGCCCACCTGGGGCCGCAGCTTCGGGTCAATGGTCGAAGCCAGCCCCTCGTGGCGCAGGTTCGCGCGAACGAGGACCACGGCTCGGAGCGGCGAGCGCTCCTCCACCCGCAACTCCGTGACCTGGGTGACCCCCGGGTCGGCTTCGCCCGGATCGACCCACGTCCGCGACGCGTAGCTCCCTGCGTCCTGCACGTGGCTGAAGAGACAGCCGAGGATCTCCGGCCCAGGCCGGATCACGGTCTCGTCCGCCCCGACCTTTCCGTCGCCGTTCAGGTCGAAGCCGATGGTTAGCGCCAGCTTGCCATTCGGAGAGGCCAGGTCCAGCTTGAGCCTGCCGGTGTCCACCGACACCTTTCCCGGCGCTTCGTCCACCTTCAGCGGGTTGGCGACGGGGGCTGGAGCAGCCGGGTCGCCCACCACGAGCTTCAGCTTTGCGGTCTTGCCGGCCTCCAGGCGCGCCTGGAAGTCGAGCAGGAGCCACTTCACGCTTCGGTCGGGCCACCACGCCGCCGCCCTCGAGGTGGAGGGCACGGGCTTGCCCGCCGCGTCGAGCAGGGCGGCCCGCTTCTCGTCCTTGAGCACGCCACGCTTGAGCGGGATGCCGCGGAGGATCGGGAAGGCATCGTAGTTGGCTCCTACCGTCTCATCTACCCAGATCGGGATCTCGGTGGGCGAGGCCGGGTCGTGCGGCGCGAACTCGGGGTCGGACGGCACGTCAATGGGCTCCCTCGGATGCACTCCAGCCACGAGCTTCATGGCGCTGAAGTTGCACTGCGTCGGCGGAAGCTTGGCCAACGCGTCGCCGACCGCGGCCAGGCTCGGCCGCTTCTTGGGGTCGCGGTAGCCGTCGGCCGTGCGGGTGTTCTCCTGGGCGGCCTCGATGAAGACGTAGGCTGGGCCGGCCGTGAGCTTGGCAGGCGCCTCGGCCAGGTTGAGCGGCCGGCAGTAGGGCGACTGGAAGCAGATGCGGAGCAGCTTCGCCTGGCTATCGAGGCAAATCTCCTTTGGGGCGATCTTCTCGATGCCCGACATGCCCGCCGCCACGGCCACCCGGCCGTCGGCCACGGCCATCCAGCCGGGATGAACGTTGTGGTGCTGGAGGATGAAAGGCGGGTTCTGCGCGCTCCAGGCCTCCCAGACCTCGCAGGAGGCGGGCGTGACCTGGCGGATGCCCGCGAGCTGCCAGAGCATGTGGCCCCACACGCTTGCCTCGTCCTGTTCGGCGACTAACCGGCGGATCTCGGGGACTACCGTCCCCACGCGCGGCAGGATCGCCACAGCCACGGTCTTACCATCCACCTCCGGCTTCCCCTTGGAGCTCGGGTGGAAAGCCAACTGGAGCGGCAGGCCAATGCCAAACGACGCGAGGTGGACTCCCTGGACCTTTGCAGGGAGTCCCATCTCGGCCGAGATGGCCATGGCGGGGCCAGTGTCGGGGATCACGATTCGGACGACGAAGGGAGCCTCTCCGACCTCCTCGAAGAGCAACGTGCCGGCGATCTCGACCTCCCAGCTCCCATTCGCCTTCTTCCCAGTGACACGGGCGACCTTGACCTCCGCACGGATCTCCCTGCCCCGCAACGGCCCCAGGGGCGCCGACCCTTCGGCCGCGCGAATCAAGGAGGCGAACAGGCCCCCGCTCTGCGACGCGGCGCACACGTTGACCTCCCCGAGCCTCCCCGACGCGACGAATCCCCTCCCCGAAGGATCAAAAACGAGCGTCAGGGGCCCGCGAGAGACAGCCACCTTGTTGCCATCGGATTCGACCTGGACCGCCTCGCCGGCACGGACGAGGATGCACGCGCCGACCAGGACAAGGCAGATGAGACGAGTGCACGATCTCATGGCAGTCCCCGCTTCCGTCGAAAGGGTCACCGGGACGGAACTCTGTGCGCAATACTATAGGCGGAAAGCGGCTGCCAGGCAAGAGCCAAGAGGGGAGGTGCCGGTAGCCCGACGCGCTCTGTGGGGGGCACGTGGCGGCTCAGAAGGCATCCTGGAAGAGCTCGATGTGCCAGTCGTTTCCCTTGGGGGTGAGGGCGACGACGTCGAAGCGGCAGGGGGTGTCGAGGAGCTTGTACCGTTCGAGGAAGAGCTGGGCGATGCGGCGGAGCTTGGCCCGCTTGCGGCGGTCCACGGCGACCTCGGGCGGGCCGTAGTCGTCGGAGGCGCGGCTCTTGACCTCGACGAAGACGACCATGCCGCTGTCAACCGCCACGATGTCGATCTCGCCAAGGCTCGTGGTGTAGTTGCGCTTGGCGATCTGGTAGCCCTGGCGGGCGAGGAACTGCGCCGCGGCGTCCTCCGCCGCACGGGCGTCCAATCTGGGCTTCACTTTGCTCCCCCCTCATGGGGAGAACCGAGGAGTCGAGGACGAGGACGATGACTAGGACGAGGTCATGTGCCGCGGTTGGCTCGCCAACCGTGGCCACGGCTGGGCAAGCCAGCCGTGGCACTTTGCGAGATGCTCCATTGTGGGCATTGCGACTCAGCGGACTCGGGCTTCTCTGCCGACGCGCTTGCGCATGTAGTAGAGCTTGGCGCGGCGGATGCGCTTCTGGGAGTGCTTCTTGACCTCGATCCTGATGAGCTTGGGGGAGTGGAGGGGGAAGGTGCGCTCGACGCCCTCGCCCTGGACGATGCGGCGGACGGTGAATGCCTCGCGCGTGCCGGAGCCGCGCCGGGCGATGACGTCGCCGTTGAAGACCTGGATGCGCTCCTTGTCGCCCTCGACGATCTTGACGTGGACGTCGACGTTGTCGCCGACCGCGAACTCGGGGATCTCCGGGCGCATGCTGAGGCGTTCGATCTCGTGGATGACTTTGTTCATTGTGTCGTGTCCTTTCTCTCAGCCGCTGTTCTTGAAGGGTTTCGCCTCGCGGGGGCCGACTGGGGCGGCGAGGTCGGGGCGTCGCTGGAGGGTGCGCTCGCGGGCGCGCTCGGCGCGCCACTGGCGCACGCGCTCGTGGTCGCCCGAGAGCAGCACTTCGGGCACGGCCATGTCCCGGAACACGGGGGGCCGTGTGTATTGGGGGTAATCGAGCGCGCCGGCCTCAAAGGACTCGAGCACGGCGGACTCGGGGTCGCCCAGGGCGCCGGGAAGCAGGCGGACGACGGCCTCGACGATGACCATGGCGGCGGCCTCGCCGCCGGCGAGAATGTAGTCGCCGATGGAGACCTCTTCGGCGCCGAGGCCCTGGTGGATGCGTTCGTCGAAGCCCTCATAGCGGCCGCAGACGAGCATGAGGCGCGGCTCGCCGGCCAGCTCCCGGGCGAGGGGCTGGCAGAAGGTGCGTCCCTGGGGGGTGAGGAGGAGCTTGCGGGCTGGCGGCGAGGCGGCCGCGTCGGCCGCCTCGACCGCGGCGAAGACGGGGCCGGGCATCATGACCATGCCGGGGCCGCCGCCGTAGGGGCGATCGTCCACCTTACGGTGCTTGTCGTCGGTGCGGTCGCGGATGTCCCAGAGGTGAATCTCGACGATGCCCTTCTCGCGCGCGAGGCGCAGGGTGCTCTCGGCGAGAAAGCCCGTGAAGATCCCTGGGAACAGGGTCAGGACGTCGATCCGCATAGCTGCGGGCTCCGGGCCAAGCCGAGGTCGGGCGCCGGCGGTGAGGAGATACAAATCCCAGATTCCAGATTCCAGATTTCAGATTCCACTTCCCAGACGCATCCCAAGCACCAGGTTCAAGGCACGAATGGTATGAAGTTAAGCCACCCGATGTGCCACGGTCGGCTTGTCCGACCGTGTCCTGGGCGGTTTCCGCCCAATGGATCGCCTTATCTTCACGCCATTCGTTCAAGGCACCAAACCACGGAAGCGGGCCAGCCCCGTAGGGCGTGCATACCTGCACGCGGAACCCCCATACCGGCGCCGGAAGATTCCGCGTGCAAGTATGCACGCCCTACCAGCTTGGCCGTTCAAGGCTGATGCCTTGGGGCTGTCTGGAATCTGTGATTTGCGATCTGGGATTCCGGCTGGTTCAGGGGGTCTGGGTCTCCGGCTGTTCCGCCTGGGGCTTGTCCTTCTTGCGGCGGCTCGAGCGGCTCTTGCGCCCGGCGTAGATGCCGTTCTTCTTCAGGATGTTGGCGACGGCGAGGGTGGGCTGGGCGCCCTTGTCGAGCCAGGCGAGGATGGCCTCGCGATTGAGCGTGACCTTCTTGGTGTTGTCGGCCTCGAGGGGGTCGTAAGTGCCGAGGCCCTCGTCGAGGCTCCTGCCGTCGCGCGGGGCGCGGGCATCGAAGGCTGCGAGGCGGTAGTAGGGCCGCTTGGAGCGACCCATCCGCTTCAGGCGAAGTCTCACCACGGTGTTCTGGCCTCCTTGCGTGTGCGGGGTCACGTGCCCATGCCGAAGGGGATTCGGCCCCGTCGGCGCATCTGTTTCATCATCTTCTGCATCTGGCGGAACTGCTTGAGCAGGCTGTTGACGTCCTGGGGCTCGGCGCCGGAGCCGGCGGCGATGCGGCGGCGGCGGCTGTGGTCGATGACGTCGGGATGGGCGCGCTCCTGGGGGGTCATCGAGTAGATGATGGCCTGGATCTGGTCGAAGTCGCCCTCGTCCACCTCCTCGAGGCCGCCGAGCTTGTCGCCGAACGGGAGCATCTTGAGGAGCTGCTTGATGGGGCCCATCTTGCGGACCTGTTCGAGCTGGCGGACGAAGTCGTCGAGGGTGAAGCTGGCGTCGCGGAGCTTCTTCTGGAAGTCCATCGCCTGCTCGTGGTTGATGGCCTGCTGGGCCTTCTCGACGAGGGTCCGCACGTCGCCCATGCCGAGGATGCGGTCGGCCATGCGGTCGGGGTGGAACTCTTCGAGGGCGTCGAGCTTCTCGCCGACGCCGACGAACTTGATGGGCTTTCCCGTGACGGCCTTGACGCTGAGGGCGGCGCCGCCGCGGGCGTCGCCGTCGAGCATCGTGAGGATGACGCCGTCGAGCTCGAGCTGGCGGTTGAACTCGGCGGCGCTGTTCACCGCGTCCTGGCCGGTCTGCGCGTTGCACACCAGGTAGACCTGGTCGGGCTTGATGCGCTCGGCGATCTCGCGCACCTCGGCCATCATGGCGTGGTCGATGTGGAGGCGGCCGGCGGTGTCGAGGATGATGGTGTCGCAGTTGTTCTGCTCGGCGTAGCTGATGCTCTTCCTGCACACGCGGGGGGCGGACGACTCGGCGTCGGCGAACACGGGCAGGCCGGCCTGGGCGCCGACCTGCATGAGCTGCTCGACGGCGCCGGGGCGCTTGAGGTCGGCGGCCACGAGGAGGGGGCGCCGTCCCTTCTTGCGGAGGTAGATGCCCAGCTTGCCCGCCGTCGTCGTCTTGCCGTGGCCCTGGAGGCCGCAGAGCATGAGGACGGTGGGCCGCTGCTGGTTGATCGGGACGCTGGGGTCGACCGGCCCCATGAGTTGGGTGAGCTCGTCGTAGACGATCTTGACGATCTGCTGGCCCGGGGTGACGGAGCGGATGACGTCCTGGCCGACGGCGCGCTGCTGGACGCGGTCGATGAAGTCCCGGGCGACCTTGTAGTTGACGTCGGCCTCGAGGAGTGCCGTGCGCACCTCGCGGAGTCCTTCCACGATGCTCTTCTCGTTGAGCTGCCCCCGCGAGGTGAATGCCTTGAGGGCAGCTTTGAGGCGTTCGCTCAGTGCTTCAAACATGGCGCTTCACGCTCAATCCGAGGCCGCGGGCCTGCCAGGCGCCTCGCGGTCGTCCTCGCGCCGCATGGTGGCGCCGAGGGCCTTGAACTTCTCTTCGATGTGGTCGTAGCCGCGGTCCACGTGGTAGATGCGGCTGACTTCCGTGGTGCCGTCGGCGACGAGGCCGGCGAGGAGCAGGGCGGCGCCGCCGCGCAGGTCGGAGGCCATCACCTTGGCGCCCGAGAGATGGCGGCCGCCGATGACGATCACCGTGGCGCCCTCCTTGCGGAGGTCCGCCCCCATGCGCTGGAGCTCGGCCACGTGCATGAATCGGTCGGGGTAGATCTTCTCGGTCACGACGCTGATCCCGTCGGCCAGGCACAGCATGGCCATGAGCTGGGCCTGGACGTCGGTGGGGATGCCGGGGTAGGGGAGGGTGACGACGTCGACGGGGCGGATGGCCTTTGGCCCGATGACGCGGCAGGCGCTGTCGTAGGCGATGACCTCGGCGCCCGCGCGGCGCAGGATGTCCACGACGGCTCCCAGGTGGCCCACGTTCACGTTCTCGAGCGTCACGTCGCCCTGGGTCATTGCGGCGGCGACCATGAACGTGGCGGCCTCGATGCGGTCGCAGATGATCTTGTGGCGGGTGCCGTGGAGCCATCGGACGCCCTTGAGCCGCAGCACGGGCGAGCCGGCTCCCTCGATGGAGCCGCCCATCTTGTTGATGAAGCGGGCGAGATCCTCGACCTCCGGCTCGCACGCGGCGCACTCGATCGTCGTGACGCCGTCGGCCAGCGAGGCGGCCATCATGGTGTTCGCGGTGCCCAGCACCGTGGAGCCGAAGGGGCCGCCGAGGTACGTGCTCGCGCCGCGCAAGTGGTTGCGCTCGGCGTGGATGTAGCCGTGCTTGATCTCGGTGGCCGCGCCCAGGGCTTCGACCCCCTTGCGGTGGAGGTCAATGGGGCGGACGCCGATGTTGCAGCCGCCGGGCAGCGAGACGATGGCCCTGCCGCGCTTGGCCAAGAGCGGCCCGAGCACGCACACCGACGCGCGCATCTGGCTCACGAGCTCGTAGGGCGCGGTGACGCTCGACTCGTCCTTGACCTCGAGGCGCAGGGTGCCGTTGCCGTCGAAGCCGCCCTCGACGCCGACCGCGGCGAGCACCTGGAGCTGCATCTCCACGTCGCGCACCTTGGGCACGTTCTCGATGAACGACGGCCCCTCGGCGAGGATGGTCGCCGCCATGATGGGGAGCGCCGAGTTCTTCGCGCCCCCGATGGCGATCGTGCCCTTGAGCCTCGCGCCACCTTCCACGACGATCTTGTCCACCACTTCCAACCTTCCTCGCGGGGTCTCGGGGACCCTTCGCGGCTGGACCCGGCGGAGGCCAGCGTCCGCCAGCGGGAGCACACGGCCTTGCGGTGCGCTTCCGCCGAGGGACGGCCCGCCCGGTCCATCGAGCCGCGACGAGCACGGGGCACGGGGAACGTGGCCCCCGCTCCGTCCGCGATTCATTCCTTCTTCTGCATCGAGACGATGCGGGCGATGCCCTGATAGTCGGGCGCCACCTCGATCGTCCCGTAATCTCCTGTTGCCTTCGCCAGCTCGGCCACCGCGTCGCGCTGGCCGGCGCCGATCTCCACCACGAGCCAGCCGCCCGGCTTCAGCCACGGTCCGGCGCCTGCCACGACCACCTTCAGGGCGTCGAGGCCCTCCAGGCCGGCATCGAGCGCGACGCGCGGCTCGTGGTCCCGCACCTCCGGCATGGCCCGCTCGAGGTCACCGGTCGCCACGTAGGGCGGGTTGCTCAAGATCGCGTCGAACCGCCTTCCGTTCTCCAGCGCGGCGAACCAGTCGCCCCGTCGGAGCTCGATCCTGCCCGCCACCCCGTGGCGCTCGGCATTGGCCCGCGCCACGGCCAATGCCTCCGCCGAGACGTCGGTTGCCACGAGCCGGGCCGCCGGCCGCCGCACGGCCACCGCGATGGCGATCGCGCCACTCCCCGTCCCAAGGTCCGCCGCGAGGGCTTCGTTGCCCTCCGGCAGAAGCTCCAATGCCCGTTCCACGAGCAGCTCGGTCTCGGGCCTCGGGATGAGGACGCTCGGGGCGACTGCGAGCGGCAGGGAGAAGAACTCCGCCTCGCCGATCAGATAGCGCGTCGGCACGCGCTGCCCCCTTGCCCTGGCCAGCTCGCGGAAGCGGTCGAGGATGCCCTTCGGCGGCACGTGGCCGTAGCGTGCGTAGAGCTCGATCCGCTTCCAGCCGAGCGCGTGGGCGAGGAGGAGCTCGCCGTCGAGACGCGCGCTCTCGATGCCCTTGCTCTCAAAGAACCGCGTCGTCGCCTGAAGCAACGCCTGGACCGACCAGACGGCCGGCTGCGACGGCGAGGGGTCGGACTTCATCCGGTTCTGCCCGCAATCCGCAATCCGTAACCCGTAACCTGGAGCAAGCGGAATTCGCGGCCTGTTGTGTCGTTACGCATCACGGATTACGCATTGCGGATTGGTCCTACAGTTCGCTCAGCCGCTGCTGCTTCTCGTGCTGGAGGAGGGCCTCGACCACCTCGTCGAGCTCCCCCATCAGGATCGCATCGAGCTTGTAGAGGGTCAGGCCGATGCGGTGGTCGCTCAGGCGGTTCTCGGGGAAGTTGTACGTGCGGATGCGCTCGCTGCGGTCGCCCGTGCCGATCTGCGCGCGGCGCAGGTCCCCCCGCGCCTGGACCTCCTCCTGGCGCCGCAGCTCGTAGAGGCGCGAGCGGAGCACCCGCAACGCCTTCGCCCGGTTCTTGTGTTGGGAGCGGTCGTCCTGCATCGACACGACCATGCCCGTCGGCTTGTGGGTGAGCCGCACCGCCGAGCTCACCTTGTTGACGTTCTGCCCCCCAGGGCCGGAGGCCCGAAACGTGTCCCACCCCAGGTCCTCGGGCTTGATCTCGAAGTCCACCTCCTCGGCGGCCGGCAACACGGCGACGGTGACGGTCGAGGTGTGGCGGCGCCCGCTGGCCTCCGTGACCGGGACCCGCTGGACGCGGTGGACCCCGCTCTCGTGCCGGAGATACTTGAAGACGTCGGTGCCTTCGACCGAGAAGATGACTTCCTTGAGGCCGCCGAGGTCAGTGGTGTTGCTGTGCATCAGCTCGGTCTTCCAGCCCTTCCGGTCGGCGAACTTCTGGTACAAACGGAACAGGTCGGCAGCGAACAGGGCGGCCTCCTCGCCGCCGGTGCCCGCGCGGATCTCCACGATCACGTCGCGAGCCGTATCCCCGTCGTCCGTGGCGAAGAGCTCCCTGAGCTGCTCCTCGGCCTCGGCGATGTCGCCTTCGAGCGTCTTCATCTCCTCTTCCGCCAACTGCCGCAGCTCCGGGTCGTCCCCGTCGCTGTCGAGGAGGCCCTGGGCCTCGGCCCGACGCGCCTGGAGCGCGCGCAGGGAATCATACTGGCGGACGAACCTGGCCAGGGAGCCAAACTCCCTGCTCAGGACCTTCGCCCGCCCGGGTGTCGAGACGGCCTCTGGACTGGCCAGAAGCTTCTCGAGCTCGGCCTGGCGCGACCGCATGCCGTCGAGTTTCCTGAGCAGTGAGTTGCCAAGCATCGGAGTACTCTGGACCTGCGACTCTGGCTTCGATCCCCAGCAAGGCTGCTGAGGCGGTTGGCGCGCATGGGAAAAGGGGACAGGACCCTTTTCCCGGAACGGCCTGAAAGGTGCTTCGCAGAAAAGGGTCCTGTCCCCTTTTTCCATTGCTCAGCCTGAACGGGGAACCGCGGGGCGACGGGGCCTACTGCTTCGACTCGGTGTTGCCCTCGGCCTGGGGAGGGGCCGCGGCCTCCGCGGGCTTTCCCAAGCCGTAGCGGCGCTGGAACCGCTCCACGCGGCCTGCCGTATCGATATACTTGTGCTTCCCCGTGTAGAACGGGTGGCAGTTCGAGCACACCTCGATGTTGATCGCCGGCCGCGTCGAACGGGTCTTGAAGCTATTGCCGCAACCGCACGTCACCGTGCAGTCGACATACTCGGGGTGAATGCCGCTCTTCATCTTCTTGCCTCTCGAATAGCCTCCTGACGATTGCTCTACCAAAGACACATTATTATACTTGGCGCCGCTCGGAAAGCAAGCGAAAAGAAGTCCTTGACACTGCCCGGTCGCCGTCTTAGAATCCGGGATTGCATGACTACGCTGCTCCTGGAGTTGCTCGCCCTCGCTGCCGGCGCCGCGGCCACGGAACTGGGGCATTGGACGGTCGTGAGCGACCGCGGCCGGGACGCCGTGTTCGACCAGGTGGTCGAGCTTCTGCCTCGTGCCCAGCGCGAGCTCGAGGCCAAGCTGGGGCTGGCCCTTCGGGGGCCGGCGACCGTCGTGCTCTGCGGCTCGACCGCCTCGTTCCGCAACGCGACCCCCGGGATGGACCACCGCCACACCCTCGGCGTGGCCTTTCCGGGGCAGAAGACCCTCTACCTGAACTGCGAGGAGATCGGGCGGCGCCCCTACGAGAGCTTCTCCGTGACGCTCCGCCACGAGGTGAGCCACGTCATCGTCGGCGAGGTGGAGCGGCGCGGCAACCGCCGCGTCCCTCTGTGGTTCGACGAGGGCGTGGCGGTCTGGACCTCGGGCAAGATCCCGCTCTACGACCAGGGCGACTTCCGGCGGGCCGTCGCGGCAGGCACGCTCCCGCCCCTGGCCGACCTGACGGATGCGTTCCCGCTCGACCCGACGGCGCGCGGGATCGCCTACGAGCAGAGCGAGAGCTTCGTCCGCTACCTCGTCCGCCGCTACGGCGAGGACGCGATCCGCAGGATTCTTCGGAGCGCGGCGCGCGGCGTGGAGTTCGACGCCGCCGTCCAGGAAGCCGTGGGCGCCGACCTTGCCGGCCTGGAGCGCCGATGGCTCGACTCCATCCGCTCGCGCTGGCCCTGGCTGAGCTGGATTCTGGAGACCGTCTCCCTCTTCGGCCTCGCGAGCGTTTTCGCCGTCTTCGCGTTTCTGGTATACTGGAGGCGCCGAAAGCGCAAGTACCAGGAATGGGAAATGGAGGAGGGCTTGGAAGGCGACGAGGGCGGGCCACAGCACCCGTGGTAGACTGTTGGGCCAACGCCTGCTGAGACCTGCATTGGTGATGCCCGCACGGGCTTGCAGGGGCGAACCTTGTGTTCGCCCAAAGAGGGGCGAATACGAGATTCGCCCCTACATGAGACGCGTGTGCCGACACTGTGGGCGTGCCCTGTCGGGCACTGCCAACGATGGCGGAAAAGGGGACAGGTACGTTTTGCCTCAAATGCCCGAAGGGGGCTTCGCCCAAAACGTACCTGTCCCCTTTTCCGCCCACCTTTTCTTCCTTCCACCTGCGTCCTTGCCTCTCTCGGCGGGAGAGAGCGCACTGCTGCCCACAATGGAGAACCCCCGGTGGCCGTGACAGTCTCGAGACTCAGCTTCTGGAAGCACCTGAAGCTCTTCTGCGTTGGCAGGATGCGCCGCTTCCTCCTCAGCAACTTCCGCCGCGGCTACGTCCGCGCCAGCCACGAGCGGCGGCGCGGCGAGTGCCGCCGCTGCGGCGTCTGCTGCCAGATGCACGTCCGCTGCCCCGCCCTGCGTTTCAATGGCGACCTCGCGGAATGCGCCCGCTACCAGAAGTGGCGCACGTCCAACTGCCGCACCTTCCCCATCGACGAGCGCGACATCGACGAGCGCGACCTCGTCGCCCCCCGCGTCCCCTGCGGCTTCCACTTCGTCAACGGCTCCGAGACCGAGAAGCGCGAAGGCCCCGCCTAACCCGCATTTCTCACCACCCCCCAAGTCCAGAAGGGACGAAAGGATGTAGCCGGCGGCGTAAGCCGCCGGATCGCGGGCGAAAGAGAACCAAGCCCCGGAGGGGCGAAAGGACAGACCGTTTCTGCCGCCCCGTCGGGGCTGGACCCTTTGAACCCCTCTTTCCGGCGGCTTACGCCGCCGGCAAAATCC
>Ga0315274_10007094_pt1 | contig 16258 bp, 10 predicted proteins | sample YL17G02_20_MG_FD_203700 | JGI IMG/M metagenome (GOLD analysis project Ga0315274, IMG submission 203700) | Sediment microbial communities from Yellowstone Lake, YNP, Wyoming, USA - YL17G02_20 | ecosystem: Environmental > Aquatic > Freshwater > Lake > Sediment | place: USA: Wyoming | collected...
AGGGTGCCTGTGACGGCTGCGCCTTGGGACAGGTTGAGCGCGCTAAACGACGGAGTGCCGCCGCCACTTGGGACCGTAAGGCTTTGGTAGGCTGCACCAGCAGCAGTGGATAGGATATTGCTGGACGTGTTGCCAAGCAAAACACCATTGTTAGTGAAGCTGGTCGCACCAGTACCGCCGTTGCCGACAGGAAGGGTGCCCGTGACCAAAGCGGCTGGGACCGCCGGAAGATCCGCACTCACCAGCGTGGTGCCAGCCAGGACGCGGCCCTTGGTATCGACGGTGACTTTGCTGTAGCTACCAGCCGTGACACCAGTGGTTGTCAAAGTTGGACTTGGATAGGTGCCGGCAAGGTCACCGCTGGCTGCGCCCGAGGGAGCAAGTCCCGAGACCCAACTAAACGAGCCGGCGCCATTGGTCGCCAAAGCCTGACCCGAACCACCATCCGCTGTTGGCAACACCCAAGTCACCGACGCTGCCAAGGCGTCTGGAGCTTTTAAATTAATGGCGAAGGTGTTGGCGCCATTATTGAGCGTCATTAGGTTGGATGCAGCGCCTGTGCCGCGGATCGTTAGGCCGCCAGTGGTCGAGATCGCGCCTGAGGCGATCGTGCCGGAGGTGTTAATCGTGGTGGATCCAGTGATCAATGAAGCGCCGTTGATTGTACCCGCACTGATGACTGGGCTGGTCAGCGTTTTGTTTGTCAAGGTGTCGGTCGTGGCACGGCCCACCAAGGTGTCGGTGCTGATTGGAAGAGTCAGAGTGCCGATGTTGACGATGGTTCCAATCAGAGGAGCGGTCAGTGTTTTATTGGTGAGTGTTTCGGTTGCTGCTTCAGTGACCACCACACCACTGGTCGGGAAGGTCGCCGATGAGTTAACACCAGTACCGCCGTTGGCCGTCGCCAAGGTACCAGAGGTGATTAAAGCTGCTGAGTGGGCAGGAATATCGGAAGCCGCCAGTGAAGCGCCTGCAGTGACGCGACCTTTGGCATCGACGGTGACTTTGGCATAAGACCCAGCAGTGACTCCGGTAGGTGCCAATGTTGCAGCGGCGGAGCCTGGACCAGCTGCCGTCAAGTCACCTGTAAGAGCCGTGATATAGCTACCAGAGGCTTGTTTAGCCGTGAATGCGGCGTAGTCCGCATTGGAAATCAAACCTGCGGTGACACTAGCACCGGATGCCAGCGGAATACTCAGCGTATGAACGTTGGTTGCCGAGTTGATCGCTGGAGTAGTGCCGGTAGCAGCCACAGCAAAAGTCTGGGTACTGCCCGACTGTCCACCCAGGCTGGTGAGTCCAGCGCCGGATACACCAAGGGCCTGGGCTGCTGCGCCGTCCCAGTACTTCATCTGGTTGGTGGCGGTGTTAAACCAAATCTTGCCTTTGTCGGCAGCAACGAGCCCAGCTGGGTCGACGCCGTAGGTACCAAGATTTAAGGTTTTAGAAGCGGCGAGCGCCATGTTACCGATGCTAGTCAAGTCCTGAGTGCCGATGTTCCAAGGCCCAGTCAGCGGCGTGGTGCCATCTTTCTTAACCATCAGCGATGGATCGGCTGATGCAGAAATCGTGATCGTGCCAGCGGCGTTGGTCACGGAAAGTCCAGTACCACCGACAAGATTGGACAGACTATACCCAGCTCCATTCCCAACCAGGATTTGGCCGTTCGTTGGCGTTGTAGTCAGTCCCGTACCGCCGTTGCCGGTAGCGAGAGTGCCGGTAACTCCAGTGCTTAATGGAAGGCCGGTTAAGTTGGTCGCGACACCGCTTGCAGGAGTGCCGAGTAATGGTGTGACAAGTGTTGGGCTGTTTGAGAGGACCAGGCTGCCCGTGCCAGTCGATGTCGAGACCCCTGTACCGCCGTTGGCGACGGCCAGTGTGCCAGAAACTGCCGCAGTAGTGCCAAGATTCACGGTGCCAAAGATTGGTTGGTTAGACCCGTTGACAGTCATGACTTGACCCGTGGTTCCTGTAACACTCGAAAGCGAACCAGCGCCGGCACCGATGACGACACCGTTGTTGGTGATGGTGGCGGCGCCAGTGCCGCCGTTGGCGACGCTGAGCACTCCCGAACTGATGATCGAAGCGGAAAGTGGCGGAATATCCCCTACTATGAGCGCAGAACCAGCAGTGACGCGGCCTTTAGCATCGACCGTCACTTTGGTATAACTGCCTACTGTGACACCGCTGGTGGCGAGTGTCGGGCTTGGGTATGTGCCAACCAAATCACCCCCGGCCGCACCAGATGCGCCGCCGGTACCGCCCCCGACTCCGGTGGTCCAACTAAATGAGCCAGCACCGTTAGTCGATAGCAATTGGCCGGCGCTACCGTCGGCCGTTGGTAAGACCCACGTGACTGAAGCCGCCAAAGCGTCGGGTGCTTTAAAATTTAAGGCAGAGGTATTGCCACCATTGTTTAGCGTGAGCACGTTGGCGGCAGTGCCGTTGCCTCTGATCGTCAGGCCCGCATTGGTAGCAATGGCACCAGCGGTGATGGTTCCAGTGGTGTTTATCGAGCTAGATCCCGCAATCAGCGAGGCCCCGTTGATGGTGCCCGCAGTGACAATAGGACTGGTCAGCGTTTTGTTGGTCAAGGTGTCGATGGTATTGCGTCCGACCAGCGTGTCTGTTGAGCTTGGCAGCGTGAGGGTTCCGCTATTGACGATCGAACTCATCAGAGGCGCCGTCAGAGTTTTGTTGGTGAGAGTCTCCGTGGCCGCCTCGGTGACGATCACACCCGTGGTCGGAAAGGTTGCGCTTGAAGTGATGCCGGTACCGCCGTATGACGCCCCCAAGGTGCCGGAGCTGATGCTGTTGGCCGTGGTTACCGTCGCCAGCGTGACCGGCAACCATTTGCTGCCGTCGTATTGCAGCACTTGCCCAGATCCCGGTGTCGTGGTGCTAATGCTTTGGCCTTGCAAGGACGCGGCACTGGTTGCAGGGGTGCCCCAAATCAAATTGCCGCTGTTGTCTTTAGTGAGGAATTGGTTGGTGCCTGGGGAGCTGCTCAGCGATAATCCGAGGCTGCCACTGGAATCAAAGGCCAAGGTTTTGCCGTCGACTGGCACCTTCATAGCGTAGGGCATCGCGCTGAGGTGTTGACGAGGGTAGGTGACGTTGTGGGTGTGGTCGGTGACTTCGACGTAGGTATCTTGGCTGGAGTCAAAGACGAGCGCCATTTCCGCAGAGGTCAGTTGGCCGATGTCTACTTGGAAGACGCCGTCTTCAAGTGGGACGTTGCTGAAGGACATATTGCTCACGCCAACCGGGTTGCCGCCTGAGGCGGAGCGGAAGAATTTCAATTCGATGTTTACCGGCCCCGTGACTGCGACATCGGAGCTGTTGGCGAGTCTGCCGCCGTAGCTGAAGACAAATGGGCCGGCGAAGCTTGGCGCCGAGGCTAAGTAGAGTAGGGATGCGGCGGCAATGTAACTGAACCGTTGGAGGCGACCCATGGCTATCTCCTAGTAAGGATTAAGTCCTCCATCGGTAAACTCCGGCGTCGCCTGAGATAAAATTGGTTTACTTCTTGATAACAACAGGTTGGCGGGCCAAAAGGGTGGGGATTTCCTAGCCGAGCCAGGAAGGGCGAGTTCTCGCACTTTTTCAGTGGTCGTACCTACCGTGTGACGCAACAGCGAGCGACCGAGCGATTTGTCTTCCTCGCGGCTTTATAACTAAACAATATTAAAGATTAAATCGAAAATCATTGGGCAAGGGTAAAGTTCCTTCGTCGTAGTGTCGATAGGATCGTTGAGGTTAGGGCCTTAAGGCACACCCACCATCCAGGAGTCATCATGACCAAGGGCAGCACCACGATCAAATCGCTCGTCACAGCATCCTTCGCGGTGGCCTTGGCGGTGTTTCTGAACAGCTGTGGCGGTACAGCGACCTCACCCAAGGCGTCCAAGCGCCAGGGGCCAGACGCAGGCAATGCGCTAGGCACATGCCCTAAGGCGCAGCTGAGCCTCGCTGCGGTTCCGAATTATACGGACACGATCCAAGCCTTCTTGGCGGCAAAATGCGTCACCTGTCATAATGTGACGAAACCATTGCTCAACTCCTATGCGACGGCGACGGCTGCAGCGCAGGTGAGCTTAGCTGATATTCAATCGGGTAAGATGCCCATCGGTAGCACTGTAAGCGCCACGGAAAAAGCAGCCTTTGCCGCTTGGGTTGCCGCCGGTATGCCGCAATCCGCGGCGGCCGCGCCTTCGCCGGCGGTCATGCCTGGCGTTGGCTCCGGAACTGGTACCGGCAGTGGCGTTACTGTTAGCGTCGGTGCAGGTACTGGCTCCGCCGCCGGAACAGCCAATGGAAGTGGCTCAGTGTCTGGCAGCACCAGCGCTGTGACTCCCAATACAGCGCCCGCAGCTGCGACACCGGCAGCCTGTGTTCCAGCAACTGGTGGGACGCCATCCGACGCCAATGCGGTTCCAGCGAGCGGCGGTGGTGATCCACAGGCGCCAGCGCCTACGCCGGCACCTGCACCTGCACCAGCGCCTACGCCGGCACCTACGCCGGCACCAGCGCCGGCACCAGCGCCTACGCCGGCACCAGCGCCTACGCCGGCACCAGCGCCTACGCCGGCGCCAGCACCAGCACCGGCTCCTCCACCAGCGATCACTTACACCAACACGATTGAACCCTATCTCAACGGACATTGCACCGGGTGCCACCTAGCCGGCGGTTCAAAGCCTCGCCTGGATACCTATGCGACGGCCAAAGCCGGTGCGTCCAGCTCCTATTCATCGATGGTGGCAAAGAGGATGCCACGAGGTTTGGGGGCAGCCTCGGCGACGGAGTTGGCCAAGTTCCAAGCCTGGATTGCGGCTGGTACACCAGAGTGACAGACCAGGTGGAACCCGCCACCGTCCACCTTCGACCATCGAAGGTGGATGGTGTTTACGAGGCGAGCGAGGTCACTTCCGGGCTCGCCTCGTCCATGCCTAGCTCTAACCAGCGGGCGTTGAGGGAGACGATTTGCGGGTCGCTGTCTCCGAGTCGCTGTCTGAGCTTTTTCACGTAGGTACGTAGCTGCTGTGTTGCCGCCTTCGGCAGCGACAGGCTTTGATGCAGCTGTCCTTTGATGAAGATGTGCGCATCGAGCAGCAGGCACAGCGTATTTGGTTCCGCTTCGGCGCGAGCTAGCCATTGGTAGAGCGCTGCCAAGGTCTCTTGTAACTGGTCGAGGTCACTGCTGTCGCAGGCCCGAGCCAGTCCAGCCAAGGCGTCCGTTCCCTTGATTTGCACTAGCGGTATTCTGGCGATCTGTGAGCGTTGACCAGCCCGACGCAGGAAGGCCAAAAAGTCGCGCCTTTGGGCCGGGGTATGGCGATGGTAGTCGGTCGTGGAGAGCACTAGCCAGGCCTCTTCAAAGCGCGGGTCATGCGGCGACAAGGCCACGGCCTTGAGGCGGGCGATGTCGCGCAGGGCGATCTTATCGATCTGGGCATGGTGGAGGATCTGACTAGGGTAGCCGATGGCTCGGACGGCATTCAGCAGCTCATCCTTTAGATCGTGGTCGGAGTTGGTGATGCGCTCATGAACGGCCAAGATGAGCGAAAGGGCATTGTCCTTTTCGCGGAATCCGCGCCACGCGACGCTGCTGATCTGAGCTAAGACCTGGGCGATATCGGTGGCGGTTTGGGCATTGTTTAGCTGCAGTGTCAGCAGTCGGTGAATGCGGTAACTGGCGTCGCTTGGCTCGAAATCAAACAGCGCTTGGCGCATCGTATCAAGGTCGAAGTAGCGCTGTAGCCGGGGAATGAGCTGCTCGAAGCGCACGATGAACATGAGCACTTGCACCCCTCCCGCGCCGCCCACCGGAATCGGGCAGGGTTCGAGCACCGAGTGCATCGCTGGTGCTTCCTGCAGCAGGCGTTCACGCGCCTGGGGGCCGAGCCAGACAAAGTTGCCGATGCCGCCGTGTTTAGCCAGGTAGTCGAGCATCGCGTTGCGCAACGGCGACGGCAGCGTCGCGATTTGTACATCGTAGCGGGCACGGTTGGCCGTTTGCGTCATGTGCTGATCGATCCAGTCGAAGTCAAAATGAAAGAACCACTGGTTACGCCGAATCAGCGATGCGACGTTGACCTTATCGACGACTTGGGCCAGACCAGGGTCGACGATCGGCAGCAGCGAGACTAGGCCCTTGATGCGCCGCTCGACCAGTGGGCCGGCATCGAGGTACAGGCAAGCGAACATCTTTAGTGCATCGATACAAGGCCTTACCGCCGGCTCGGGATCGATGGCGCCGGAGACTAAATTCGAGGCGGCACTGCTGTGCAACTCGAGCGGACCGAGTACGGCATTGACACAGCGCTGGATTTCTTCGCTGCGGATTTGCAGGATGGACGCTGGCAAAACCGCCTGCAGCTGCGTACCGGGATCATGGTCGATCATGAAATTGGCGGTTTTCAGGCCGATCGTCGCGGCCCAGTTTTTGCGTTGACCTTCGTAGCGAGTGAGAAAACGCAGGGCTGAGGCTGGAGCCAGCTTGGCACTCAGTAGACTATGGTGCTGCTCGCGGGAGACGGTGCGAAGGCCGTCCAGGCTGAAGTACATGCAGCCAAACCAGCTAAACGAAAACACCGTGAGGATGCGGCCGATTAAGGTGCTGCCGTCATGGTCTGAGAGCGACCATGCGATGTTTAGGCCGAGGCTTGCCACGGCACCGAGGGCCCCAATCAGCAGCGCCTTTCGTTTTGCACTGTGCTCAGGTCCTGCTGGTAGGCGCAGACGGATGGACCCCAGGATGCTTTGCGGATCAAGACGCAGCGTCTTGATCTGGCCAAAAGCCAGGGCCATCATGAGCGGCCCGGCGCTTAGGATGATATCGCGGGCCATTGAGGTCACCTGGTGGAATGTTGCTAGTGGCACCCAGGATTGCGCCAGAAAGCCAAAGCCGCCAACCAGCGCCAGCGCGCCAGATGCGACGCGCTGCGGTAGTTGGGTCCATAATCCACTGATCTTTAGCAGCTGGCCCATGAAGAAGAAGTAGGCGTAGACGTAGGCCACCTGTCCAGCCAAAGATAGTGCAAAATAGCTGGTTTCGCTGAGATGGTGGACGCTGTGGTTGACGTCGATGGCCGACGAGAAGGCCAGCGCTGCCGAGCCCGCGGCACTGGCGATGCGGGCTGATTGGGGTTGAATCGTCGCAGAAAAGCTGCTGATAATGGCGGCGCTGCTAAACATCATGGTGAGACCGAGCATGACACAGGTAGCATACGGTAGCTCGCCGCTGAACAGCGCACCTAAAAAGCCGCCACCAGCCGCCAGCTGCAGGCCTAGCATTAAGCTAAGCACTGCGGCCATGGAGCTCATGGTCACTTTTGGATGGGCGGGTCTTATTGCGGGCATGAAGCACCTTTGTCAGCCGGTCGGACGACATCTCGAACACTTAGAGGACTAGGATGCCGCATGGACCTCCGGTCGTACGGCTCGAAGCGGTATTTCGACGGTAAAGCGGGTCCCGACATGAAGCTTACTGGTTGCGCTCATCGTACCGTTCATATCTTGGACGATGCCGTAGCACAGGGCTAGGCCGAGGCCGGTGCCTTCGCCGGGATCCTTGGTGGTGAAGAACGGGTCGAAGATGCGCGGTAGATGTTCGGGTGAAATACCAACGCCGTTATCGGCGACCTCGTAGACACCGAAGATCTGGTTGTTGGCATCGACTCGGGTGGAGGCTTTGATGCTGACGGTGCCGCCGCCTGGTAAGGCTTGGATGGCGTTTTGAATGAGGTTGAGAAAGACCTGGATGATACGGTTGCGGTCCGTCACCAGGAGGTGCTCGTTGCCATCGAAGTCCTCCTTGAGGTGGATGCTGCCGGCCTTTTGGATCGCCGCGCGGCTAAAGCGCATCGCCGTGCGGATGGCATCTAGCGTGTTGATCTCGGGGAGTTTGGATTTGGGTGTTTCGAGGGGGTTTTGCCGGGCAAAATCCAGCAAGCCTTGAACGATTTGCTTGCAGCGCTGGGTCGCGGCTTCGATCTCGACGACGTCTTGATAGTGCGAACTATTCTTGTCCATTTCGCGCAGTAGCATCTGCGAAAAGATCAGGATGCCGCCCAGTGGATTATTGATTTCGTGGGCCACGCCGCCGGCCAGAAGTCCGATCGAGGCGAGCTTGTCTTGCTGCGCCAACTGACTTTGCATCTTTTTCGCCTCGGTGCGGTCGCGGTAGACGTGGACGACGCCGTCCTTGACGCCGTTGGCATCCAGGAGCGGCTGGGCCGTAACCTCATAGAAGCGGTCACCGCGCACACCGGCCAGTTCAAAGGAACTATTGGCGGTGCTGTTCGCCTGTTTCTTCAGTTGGCATCCGGTGCAAGGGGATTTGCGGCCGGCAAAGACCTCAAAGCATTTGCGCCCGACAATGTCTTTGACGGCAGCTTTGCCGAGCCGGGCGACGGCGAGGTTGGCCTTGCTCACGACGAAGTCGTTGCCGATGATCATCAGCGGATCGACCAAGGCGTCGATCGTGGACATCCACTGGCGCTTTAAGTCTTCGACGAACTTCAGCAGCTCGCCCTCGCTGCTGAGTGGCTGTGCTGCGGGCGCTGCAGCGGTAGCTTTTGCCGCCACAGGTTTGGCCTTCTTCGCAATGGGCGTGCGTACGGTCCTTTTTACGGGCATGACGATCCTCAAGTCGGGAGGAGTTGATCTCCGTCTCTACCTGGGATGTTTCGGAGCTTTGCCAAAAAAGTTGAGGCCCTGGCCGCCTCTTCAGGCTGGCCAGGGCCAATCAATCGGAGCCTAACCAATTTAAGCGCTAGTGGGCAAAGGCCAACTCGGCGCTACCGACTTCGGTTTCGGTGATTTTACGCAATTTCTCAAATAGCTCGTCTTGGTCTTTGACGTTGTCGCCTGGTTGGCGCCAGACCAGAGCGTGCATCAACACAGTGTCCATGTGCTCCACGGGGACGATGGTCACCTCTTTGAGGATCTGCTTCGGCAGCTCGAGGATGTCCTGCTCGTTGTCCTTGGGGATCAGGACCTTTTTGATTCCACCGCGATGCGCCGCGATGATCTTCTCTTTGAGTCCACCGATCGGCAGCACCCGGCCACGCAGGGTGATCTCACCGGTCATCGCCACGTCTTTGCTGATCGGACGATTGGTCAAAGCGCTGGTCAAAGCGGTCGCCATGGCGATCCCGGCGGACGGGCCATCCTTAGGGATTGCACCCTCTGGCACGTGAATATGGATGTCGATCTTGGCGTAGAAGTCGTCATCAAGACTGAGGAACTTGGACCGCGAACGGACATAGCTAAGCGCAGCCTGTGCCGACTCCTGCATGACTTCGCCGAGTTTGCCGGTGCACGTCAGTTTGCCCTTGCCGGGCAGGATCGAGACTTCGGCGACCAACAGATCACCGCCGACCTCAGTCCATGCTAGGCCGGTGCACAGGCCGATCTCGTGGTGTTGATTGGTCAGGCCGATGCGGAAGCGGCGTGGTCCAAGGTATTTGTTGATGCTCTTTTCGGTGACGTTCTCGACGATTTTAAGATCGATGATGCCATCGGTCTTAACCTCGTTGGTATTGCCTTCGTGGTACTTCTCCAGGTGCTTGCGTGCCATCTTACGAAAGACCGAGCCAATCTCACGCTCCAGACTCCTCACGCCGGATTCCCGCGTGTAGTAGCGGACTAGCTCTTTGAGAGCGGCCGGGCTGACGGTGACGCTGCCCGTGGACAGGCCGTTGGTCTTGATCTGTTTTGGCACCAGGTACTGTTTGGCAATCGCGCACTTCTCTTCTTCGGTGTAGCCGACCAGGCGGATGATTTCCATGCGGTCGAGTAGAGGCTTCGAGATCGTGTGCAGGCTGTTGGCGGTGGCCATAAACAAAACTTTAGATAGGTCGAAGTCGATATCCAAGTAGTGGTCGACAAAAGTCGTATTTTGCTCTGGATCGAGCACCTCGAGCAGAGCCGAGGTCGGGTCGCCGCGGAAGTCCTGGCTGAGCTTATCGATCTCATCGAGCAACACCACCGGGTTGGCGCTGCCGGCCTTTTTCAAGGCATTGATAATCTTGCCAGGCATGGAGCCAATATAGGTGCGGCGATGGCCGCGAATCTCGGCCTCATCGCGCACGCCACCGAGGGAAATACGGACGAACTTGCGACCGGTGGCTTCGGCGATGCTCTTGGCCAGGGAGGTCTTGCCGACGCCAGGAGGTCCGGCGAGGCACAGGATGGGGCCCTTCATCTCGGTGACTAAGGTGCGTACTGAGAGAAATTCGAGGATGCGCTCTTTGACCTTCTCCAGGCCGAAATGATCGTTATCCAGGACTTTGCGGGCGAAGTTGATATCGCGTTTCTCGGCGGTCAGTTCGTTCCACGGTAGCGACAGCACCGTCTCGATGTAGTTGCGGACGACCGTCGCTTCTGCCGACATCGCCGACATATGCTTGAGTTTGCGCAGCTCTTTGGTGACTTTATCGCGTGCCTCTTCGGACAGCTTCTTCTTCTTGATGAGGGTTTCGATCTCTTGGAGTTCGGCGCGGCCGTCGTCGCGGTCGCCTAGCTCCTTTTGGATCGCTGCCATCTGTTCGTTGAGGTAGTACTCCTTTTGCGTCTTTTCCATCTGCCGCTTGACGCGGGCGCGAATCTTTTTCTCGACGCGCATGATTTCAATTTCCGATTGGATAAAGCCGTAGAGCTCCTCCAAGCGGACGCGCGGGTCGGTCTGCTCTAGGAGTCGCTGCTTGTCCTGGAGCTTCAGATTGGTCAAATGCGCAACGAGGGTGTCGGCGAGCTTGGATTCGTTCTCGATCTGGGCGATCGACAGCAGCATCTCTGGCGGAATGCGCTTGTTCAAGCGGACGTAATTATCGAAGGCCATCTTCACGGTGCGGGTGAGCGCTTCGTTTTCGACACCGGCCGATGCGGCTTCAACCAGCGGCTCGGCCTCGACCATAAAGTATTCTTCGGTTTGCAGGTAGTCGATCACCTTGGCGCGGCGTTGACCTTCGACCAAGACTTTGACGGTACCGTCTGGCAGGCGCAGGAGCTGCAGGATGACCGAGATCGTGCCCACGCGGTAGATATCCTCAGCGCTGGGATCGTTGGTCTTGGCCTTGATCTGCGCTGCAAGGAGGATTTCCTTGTTGGCCGCCATGGCTTGCTCTAGGGCTTGAATCGATTTGTCGCGGCCTACAAACAGGGGCACGACCGTCGACGGAAACACCAAGATATCGCGAAGGGGCAACAAGGGAATACGGACACGCTGCGATTTCGATGCTGGTTCAGTCGTCATACCAAAGCCTCCTGATCGGTCAACTAGCGCCGAATAAAGCAACTAACCCGCCGAAGGTCGAGACAAATTTTACTAGGTGGCGCTCCGAGTCATCTTATCGCATGTGCCAGGGGAAAGCCTAGAAACTTTGATATCGCTGCGTAAATTCTTTGCGACGGCAGATGAGGGAAAAAATAGCTGAGGTTGGCTAGATACGTGGCGACGATTTTTTGGGGGCTGCTGTGCAAAAAACAGTCAAAAGAAAGGGCCCGACCGACGGCAAGCCGTCGTGGCGGACCCTGTAGGCATCGCTGCTGGACTTAGCTCTGGCTGCCGCCAGTGCCGAATTCCCGCTTCTCATGGCCCTCTTTGCTGTTGGTCTCGGCTTCCGAGCGGTAGACGAGGATCGGATCCGCGTCGGCGACGATCACCTCTTCGGTGACGACGACCTCTTTGAGGTTCAGCTGCGAAGGCATTTCGTACATGACCTCGAGCATCGCCGTTTCCAGGATCGAACGCAGGCCGCGGGCGCCCGTCTTACGCTTGAGTGCTTCCTTCACCACGGCGCGTAGCGCGCCGTCGGTAAATTTAAGCTCGACCGTTTCAAAATCAAACAGCTTCTTGAACTGCTTGACGATGGCGTTCTTGGGCTCCGTCAAGATCCGGATCAGCGCCGCCTCGTCGAGTTGACCCAAGGAGCAAACGATCGGTACCCGACCGATGAACTCGGGAATCATGCCAAACTTCATCAAGTCTTCGGTTTGGACTTTGGACAGTAAGGCGCCGACATCCTTTTGCAGCTTGGAGCGGATTTCCGCGCCAAAACCCATCGAAGCGACCTCGATGCGGCCCTGGATGATGTCCTCTAGCCCGGCAAAGGCACCGCCGCAGATGAACAGGATGTTGGTCGTGTCGACCTGCAGGAACTCCTGCTGTGGGTGCTTACGGCCACCGCGTGGTGGCACGTTGGCGATGGTCCCTTCGATGATCTTGAGGAGTGCTTGCTGCACGCCCTCACCGGAGACGTCGCGGGTGATCGATGGATTCTCACCCTTGCGGGCGATCTTATCGATCTCATCGACGTAGGCGATGCCGCGCTGCGCCAACTCGACGTCGTAGTCGGCATTTTGCAGCAGGTTAAGGATGATGTTCTCGACATCCTCGCCGACGTAGCCAGCCTCGGTGAGGTTGGTCGCATCGGAGATGGTGAAGGGAACATTCAGGATGCGCGCCAAAGTCTGGGCGAGCAGCGTCTTACCCGAACCGGTAGGACCGATCAGCAGAATGTTCGACTTCGACAGCTCGACCTCGTCGCCTTTGGCTTTGTGGTCGATGCGCTTGTAGTGGTTGTGCACCGCTACCGAGAGGATCTTTTTCGCCGATTCCTGGCCGATGATATAATCGTCGAGGACCTTCTTGATGTCCTTGGGATTGGGGATCTTGCCCGATGGACTGAGCAGCTCCTCCTTCTCGACTTCTTCGGCGATGATATCGTTACAAAGCTGAATGCATTCGTCACAGATGTAGACGTTCGGCCCGGCGATCAGCTTTTTGACCTCACGCTGCCCCTTGCCGCAAAAGCTACAGTGCAGCCCTGAGTCTTTGCCTGCCATGTGTCTGCTCCCCTCTCTTGCGCAACCATCTCTTTGAGTGCGGTGCCACCTCGGCACCTCACCTAAGCACTAGGAGTGCCTCACTCGGCCTTCTTTTTCTTTGCAGAAGGCGCGATTTCGTCGACGATACCATAGTCCTTGGCCTGTTCGGCCGACAAAAAGTAATCCCTGTCGATGTCGTTGGCGATGACTTTTTCGCTCTTACCCGTATGAAATGCCAGAAGTTCGATCATCCGAGCTTTGGTCTTGATAATCTCTTGGGCTTGAATCTCGATATCGGTCGCTTGACCGGTCGCTCCGCCGAGTGGTTGGTGGATCATAACGCGAGCATTGGGCAGAGCGTAGCGCTTGCCTTTGGTCCCCGCAGCGAGCAACCACGCACCCATCGAGGCACACTGGCCGACGCAGTAGGTCCGAACATCGGGACGGATGACCTGCATGGTGTCGTAGATCGCCATTCCAGCCGTGACCGAGCCTCCCGGAGAGTTGATATAAAAATGAATGTCTTTGTCCGGATCGGTGCTCTCTAAGAATAACATCTGCGCCACGATCAGGTTGGCCACATCGTCGTAGACTGCCGAACCGAGAAAAATAATCCGGTCTTTGAGTAGCCGAGAGTAGATGTCATACGAGCGCTCGCCGCGGTTGGTCTGGTCGACAACAATTGGTACAAGTGGCATAAAACCCTTCCTCAATCAGCAGGTTAACCGTAGCCGTGCAGGTAGCCGCAAAGGCCCACACTGGCAGTCATTGCGCCCTATTTCGCGAACCCATAGGAATTCTTACTCTATTTTACCTGTTCAGCCAATACCTCTTCGGCTGCTAGCGAAAGCGGAACGGACCTACCATAAGTGGGATCGACTGGCGGGGGGAAACCTTTAGCGGGACAGGGCGTCCCGCTTCCGGCAGAGGGCTTAAAGGGCGGTTGGGATTTCTGTAACTTTGGCACTTTTAATCAGTAATTCCAGGGCCAACTCGAACATCAAATTCTCTCGGATGCGAGGCTCGATATTTTTCCTGACCTGGACTTTTTGCTTGGCTTCGGTGATGCCGGAGGAGGCCAAAACCTCGTCGAGGCGGGTGTTCACGTCAGCCGCAGTGACTTCGATCTTTTCCTGTTGGGCGACGTGCCACAGCAGCAGGGTGTTTTGGGTCCGCTGCTTGGCGGTCTCGAGTAGGCTCTGGCGCAGGTCGTTGTTGCGGAGGGCCTCCTTGCGCTTGGCCTCTGGATGCTGGGCCAACTCCTCCTGGATGATGCTGTCGATCACTTGATCGACCATCGCTGGCGGCACCTCAAAGGGTTGCGCCGAGAGGATCTTGCTCAGCACTGCGGTCTCTAGCTTTTGCCGGCCGAGGTCCTTGGCCCGGTTGGCCAGGTGCTCTTCGACATTCTTCTTCAGGACATCCGCGCTCTCGAGGCTCAGGTCCTTGGCAAACTCGTCATCCAGCGCTGGGATATCGAGGTGCTTGAGGTCGTTGACGGTCACGGTAAAGGTCAGCGTTTTGCCAGCCAGGTCCTTGTCGCCGTAGGACTCGGGCAAGGTGACGGGGCCGGTCTTGCTGGCGCCGATAGCGGTGGCGACGATCAGGTCTTCGAGTTCGGGGAACAGCTCGCCGTCACCCAGCACCACGCTCATATTCTTGGTGTCGAGGCTCGCCAGCTCCTTGCCGTCCAAGGTGGCGCTGTGGCTGATGGCAGCCACCATACCTTTGGCCGCGACTTGGCCAGGCTCGACCGGCCTAGTGCGGGCGTGGCTGCGGCGCAGGTTGGTTAGCTCGCGCTCGAGCGTTTCGACCTTGACGGTGTAGACCTCGGCATCGACTTCCACGCCTTTATAGTCGGCGATAGTGATCTCCGGCATGACGTCGACAATCGCGCTGAAGGCGAAATCTTGGTTCTCGACCGGTGCGGTCTTGGCCTCGACCACCGGCGAGGCGATCGGCCTAAAGGTCTGTTCGCCAAGGGCTTTGAACAAGTGGGTGTTGATCAGTGCCTCATGGACCTCGCCCGTGACGGAGCTGCCGTAGAATTTACGGACGATTCCAAGCGGTGCTTTGCCTGGGCGAAAGCCCTGGATGCGCGCCCGCAGCTGTAATTTGCGATAAGCGTCTTGGAAGGCCTTGTTCACCTCATCCACCGAAACTTCGACGTGGACGCGGTACTGCACTGGGTTGAGCTGTTCGACGGTGGACTTCATGCCCCAGGCTCTCCTGTAAAAACCGAATGTTATCTGATGCTTGCTCGGTAACCGAGGTTGGCGGACGCTAGCAAACTAGGGCCATGGTGTCAAAAAGTATTTAAATGCTAAGATGCTGAAAGATCACCATAGGAGGGCCAGACATGGCAAAGCTGCGGATGCAGGTGTTGATTTTGGCAGTATGTTTGACCGGCGTGGTCATGGCGAAACACTACGTCGGCAAGATCGCCGCACAGGTTGCTGGCGCAGACGCCGGCAAAGCGGTCGACGAAGCACCCAGCGGACCAGGCGTCGTGCAGATGCCGTAAAGCCCTCAGTGACGGGCGGGCGGCTCTCGCGGCGGACTACATTGATGCTGCAAATGGATTGAGTGTGGCGACTGAGCTGGCGGCGAAGTCTTTGACGTTGCGTGTGGCTAAGGTCCTCTGAGCGACGACAGCGGTCGCGCCGATGAGGCTGTCGGCTAGGGTCATCGGCACCCCGTGCTTTTGGCTATCAGCGCGGATGCGCCCAGACATCAGGGCAACCTCAAGCGTGACGGGGAGCAGCTCGCCGTGGTCGGTCAGTTCCTCAAGCCAGATGCGAAGGCCCTTTCGCCGCGCCGACGGTGCTGTGTCGATGCCAAATTCGATTTCGGCCAGTGAGACCACGCTGAGGCAGGGCTTTTCCAGCGTGGCGAGCCACTGCGTGACTCCGGCGTGCGGTGCCGGCCGCACTAGCTCGCTGATGACGTTGGTGTCGAGGAGGTAGCGCATGATCACGGTTCATCCTCGGTGAGACGCAGGCCCTCGCGATCGCCTCGCTGTGGTAAGGCCAAGTCAGTGCTGTCGCCGTCACGTCGCAGTAGCTCGCTTGCCTGGAGCAGTCGCTGCATCGAGGTCAGGGTCGCCGTGTCGCCGGCTCGTTGAATCAGTGCATGGTACTCGTCAATGCTTAGGATCACAGCGACAGGGGCGCCCCTATTTTCGATGATTTGCGGCATGCGAGTGGCCTTTTTTAAGACCTCCGACAAACGGGCTTTGGTTTCCACAACGCTCCAGGCTTTACTCATCGGGGCTGACCTCAATATGGTCTAGTCCATATAGTATAGTTCTTTTCGGTCGTTTGCATGAAAACTTGAGGGCTTTCTTGCGTGGGTTTGCAAGTAAATGAAATGATGGGATTTTATGACCGCTGGAGCCAAGGTCAGAATGCTGCTCTGACATCGA
>Ga0315274_10007096_pt1 | contig 16254 bp, 13 predicted proteins | sample YL17G02_20_MG_FD_203700 | JGI IMG/M metagenome (GOLD analysis project Ga0315274, IMG submission 203700) | Sediment microbial communities from Yellowstone Lake, YNP, Wyoming, USA - YL17G02_20 | ecosystem: Environmental > Aquatic > Freshwater > Lake > Sediment | place: USA: Wyoming | collected...
CCCGGTGCGCTCCCGCGCGAAAAGGGCGGCCAGGATGGCTGTGGCCGCGAACATGCCGGCTCCGAGATCGGCGATGGCGACACCGGCCCGGAAAGGCTCACCGTCTGCAGGGCCCGTCAGGCTCATGAAACCACCCATGGCCTGGACCATGAAGTCGTACCCCGGTCGCTGACAGTAGGGTCCCGTCTGACCGTAGCCAGTGATGGAGCAGACAATCAGTCCCGGCCGGATCGATTGGACGGTGGGGTAGTCAAGCCCCCAGCTCTCAAGGGTGCCGGCACGGAAGTTGTCTACGAGGATGTCGCCGCGTGCTATCAAGCGCCGGAGGATAGCCTTCCCATCATCCGTCTTCAGGTTGAGGGTCAGGCTTCTCTTGTTCCGGTTGGCAGAAAGGAAGTAAGCCGACTCGCCGCCTGGGGCGAAGGGCGGACCCCAGGCACGGGTGTCGTCACCCAGTCTCGGCTCTTCGATCTTGATGACATCCGCGCCCAGGTCTCCAAGCATCATTGTGCAATACGGTCCGGCTAACACACGCGTCAGATCAACAACCAGGACACCGTCCAGCAATGAGCGAGGTTGTTCAGACATGGGGCCTCCGTCAGCGCCCGGGCGGGTCGCGTTGGCTAGGACGCCGATCTGATCATTCAAGGAGTAGTATCCTGACCGGCGGAAGGCGAACCTCGGTTGCGATAGACGTGAACTGCACCGCGCCACCTACATGGGTGAAGCCCGGAAGACGTCCGGATGAGACTTTCCCTTTTCGCCGGAATTGCGCCTAAGGACTCTGATGGGCACTTGGATCCGTAGCGATGTACGACAGGGAGGCGCAGATGCCGGCACGCTGGGTAGAACTCACCTCGGCAATGAACCACCTACTCACCCTGACGGCTGGGCTTGTCGACCTAAACCGCATGCCCACCGTCGACTACATTCGTCTCGATTCGTCAGGCGAGATGGATCGCGGCGCGGTGCTGCGCAGGTACCGCAAGAGCGATCTGCTTTTCAAGCCGCCGCCGCGGCTGCTGGCTGAAGCGGTTCTTTCCATCGCCCATACTCGAATCTGCAGTCGGAAGACCTGCGGCGGGAGCTTGGGGGATGCCGGTCAGGCCCGCCGAGCCCCCGCGATTGCACTCGAGTTCCGAGTGCGTTCGAGGGCGGCCTCCCCCCCAGTCTAAGCTCCAGAAGGAGGCAGCCGACTCCATCTCGGGAATTTCACTCCAACCCTCGGCCCCGATGGGATCCCGGCCACCCTGAGTCGCATGGATCACACGTTCGATAACCTAGTCCGGCGCAAGGGCTACGACGCGGTATTGGGGTTTGCCTGCCTGATACCCCTCGACGCCGCGGGGACGCGCGGCTGGGCGCGGTTGGCCTCACTGACCGCTGGGGGCCGCACGTGTCGGCCGTCATGCAGAAGGGGGTATCCGATCTCGACTGTCACGGCGCAGGCCTCTGCGATCAATGCTTCCTCATTGGGCCTCTCAGTCACCCTGGGCTCCCGACATCCGCTATGCAGCCGAAGCGCGCCCATTGTATCGTGTCAACAAGAATGCGACAAATCGGACGTCCGGATCATGACACGTTTCTGTGGCATCGACGGTCAGGCGGACGTCGGCAACGATTGCTTGCTCAGCACCCGGATCGTCCCACAACGACTGACCCGGCGCACCATGTAGTTCGATGGGTAGTCGTACGGCTCGATCCGCCAAGGCATGGCTCGGCATGAGGCTTGATAGACTTGCGCCGGCCGCTTCATCTCCAGCGCCTCATGCGGTCGCACCCCGTTGAACTCCTCCCGAAACCGATCGAACTTACGTTGCTGCGCTCGCAGGCTGCACCCAGGAGGGATCGGGGCTTCCTGCTTGAGCGTTCGGTGCATCCGCTCGTGCACCCCGTTCTGCTGCCGTTGCCCAGGCTCGATCAGCTCGGGATAGATCCCCAGCTTGATGAACCACACCGACAGGGCCGAGAGCCGCGCCAGAGCGCTGGAGGCAAAGGGAACCCCTTTGTCGGTGCGGATGCGATTGGGAAGCCCGTAGGCCCCGAAGAGCTTCGTGAAGTGCTCTACCGTGCGCTCCAGGGAGATGGCCGGGTGCCCGTCGCACCCCAGAAAGTAGCGTGAGGCCAGGTCGCTCACGGTGATCGCTCCAAGTCCTGCATGCATTGAGGCTTGCGAACTGCGGGGCCTTACCCCCCCGACTGCCATGACTATAGGGTCGGCTGTGCTCAGAACAAGTGGTGGGATCCCTCTTTTCGTGGCCGCACGAAACCAAGGAGCGCCATTCGCAATAGGGCGGTCAAGAAGATTTCCGAGATCACCTATCTGTAGAACGGGAATTCGGTGGACTGGCGGTCGTCGCCCCAGCTCGCGAGAAGAGGGATCGCCGGCAAGCTCAGGGAGCGGCGGAAGCCGTGTGGCCTCTGCGACCTCAGGTCCCGCCGACAAATACGAGGCGTCCTGTCGGCGCCGACAGGAATCGGTCCATTTACAGGAGGTCAGGATTCCCCATGATCATAGGCAAGCTTGGCCCGCTGCAAGAGAGCGCGCCGAAGGCGTGTCTCGGCAGAGTCGGCGCGGGATTCCAAGTTGCTGAGCGTTTCCTTCCACGATGAGACGGCAGCCTCGTCTTTGACGTCCCTGGAGTTCACGCGGACATTGAGGCTAGCGGCAGTCAGGGCGGCGCGGGCGAGCGCCGCGCCTGAAGCAGCGTCTGTGGTCGCGCTCAGATTTCCCACTTCGGCGACCTCGGCGGCCAGCTCCAGGACAACCGCGGCCAGGCGCGCCACTTCCAACGGGACTGAACCAGCCTGAATCGTGGCCTCAAGGAGCGCCGGCTCTCGGGTCGACTGATCCTGCGGGGTTCCCTTGGGCAGACGACGGGCAGTCATCACCGCCTCGAAGGCTAGAGAATCGCGCGAGACATCGCGCAGGAGAGCGGTGCGGGCGAAATCGGCTTCCGAGGCAATGGACTCCATGCGTTCCCTGACTTTGGCGTACCTGGCCTTTCCCAGTGTCAGCCGGGCCACCATGCCGACCAGGGAGGCCGCCATCGCCCCGGCATAAGCCGCTGCCGATCCGCCTCCAGGCGTCGGCGATCCGGCCGCCAGCTGTTCCAGGAAGATAGTGCTTGCGGAGGGTCCCTCCGCCATGGCGGCGTACAAGCGCGTTTCAAGAATCTGGTCGGGCTCGAATGGGTCAAGCTGCAGGTACCAGCGCGCCGCATCGACCAATGCCGCTTGCGGGATCAGGCCTACAAGCTCCGCATGATGGATGGCAACCCCGTACCGCTCCGCCTCCCGGCGGATCACTTCCTGGACACGCTGCACCGGGGTCTGGGTGTGGTCGGTCAGGTTCATCGAAACCTGGGCGCGCCCGCCGACCAGGAGACCGAGGGCCTTGACGAACCTGAATCCGCCGGAGGATTGCCGGATGGCCTGTGCGATCTTCTTGGCAATCTCCACTTGGTCCGTGGTCAGGTAGACGTTGTAGGCGATCAGCGGCGCGCGGGCGCCGATCACCGTGGCCCCTGCTTTCCCCAGTCGGAGCGGGCCGAAGTCGGGTGCGCGATCAGGATCCTTTCCCAGGCTTTCCTTCAGGCCTTCGTACTCACCACGACGAAGGTTCTCCAGATTTGTGTGCTCTGGGCGCGTGGCGGCGGCCTCGTAGAGATAGACCGGTATTCCCAGCTCTTCTCCCACACGCTTCCCCAATCCGCGGGCGAGTTCCGCGCACTCCCGCATCGTCATACCCTCCAGCGGGACGAAGGGGACGACATCCGCCGCGCCGATGCGCGGGTGCTCGCCGCGGTGTCCGTCCATATCGATCCGCGCCGCCGCCTGGCGGATCGCAGCGAAGGCGGCCTCCGCAGCCGGCTCCGGAGGGCCGGCGAAGGTGATCACGGAGCGGTTGTGGTCTGCATCACTGTGGATATCGAGGACGTGGACGTTGGGGACTTCCCGAATCGCGTCGGCGATCGCCTGAATGACCTCCGTACGGCGGCCTTCGGAGAAGTTGGGTATGCATTCGACCAGGCGCTGACGCATGTTTCCCTCACAGGGTGGGCAGGCTTGATTATAGCGTCTGTTGCCGCCCGTGCGCCGGTGCCGGGCTTCTCTCCGGTACGCGCCGCAGGCCCAACAGAGAGACCAGGGCGATCAGACGCCAGTAGTCTTCGTGCGCCCTCCAATCTGTGCGGAACGCGTCCCTGAGAGAAGGGGGCGATGCTCCCTGCGCAAGGTCCACGCGAGACGAGACCTCACGCACGCCCAGCACGGTGATCAAACCGCCGGCCACAAGGATGCAGGCAACCAGGATGACGACCTGGGCGGCGTTGGAGCCATCAGGGGCCAGCATCCGACCTACCCACAGAGAGGCGATCACCAGTCCGGCCATGTCGAGATAACTCTTCACGCCGCTAGCCACGCCCATCCGCACCGAGGGAACACGATCATGCATGAGGCCCTGCGCCGGCCCGTGGGCGATGTTCGACGTGAACTGCAGGCCGAAATACCCGATCGCCAGGAGCATGAGGTCGTTCGAGAGCGCCATGGCTGCCAGGAAGAGCAGATCGAGCGTGGTTCCCAGGATGATCAGGGGGCGGCGGCGCCCCCAGCGGGAGCGCCATCGGTCGCTCACGGCGCCGGAGAGAGGCTGGACGATCATGGCGATGATCAGTCCGGCAAAGGTGAGCATGCCAAGCGCGGTGTTCTTGATCTCGTTCGACACGAAGCGCAGCAGCACAGCGGGCAGCAGGATGACGTGCAGGCTCGTCCACATGAAGGACAGCCCGACCCAGTAGCTGTTGAGGGCGAACACGCTTGTCCAGGAGAAGGAGGGCCCGGTAGTCCGTTCAGTCTCCATAGATCCCCTGCAACTCGCGTGGCAGACAGGCTGCAATCGACCGCATGACCAACTCGTTTGTGGCGTTCTCGCGCGCCTGGCTGGAAAGATCGTTCGCCGGGTCAAGGACCATCGGTTCTCCGAACCACACCCACAGTCGGCCATCCGCTTCATAGACACCCACCGGAAAGGGTTGGTACCCCAGGCGCGTCAGAAGCGAGATGAAACGGCCGACTCCTGGCGCAGGCGCCTCCAGCCGTCCACAGGACGTGTCCCTGCCCTCGGGCGCCAGCGCCACGATGAGATTCGTAGAGGCGGCCGCCAGGGCGAGCACCCGACGCACCGAACGGGCGCGGTCCTCGACCTCCCAGGGTCGCGGCGGCATGGTGGGCATCGTCACGAAGCCATAGCAGGCGGCGAGGCGGGTGAAAGCCCAGCGAGTCAATGGGCTGATGATGTTTGCCCGTATCCGGTCGGGGTAAGTCCACGCGGCGGACATGACCCAGAGGACTTCGGCAGGGAGAAGGGCCGAAGAAGCGAGGGCGATCCACCAGGAGGGGAAGCCGGCCCGGTGGTAGTGATTGGTCAGGATGAGCCAGCGACCGGAGGTCATGTCGGGAAGAGATCGACCTCCGACCGCCACGGATGGCTGGAGCGCATGCAGATAGGCCTGGGCATCAGCCCGGAAGGATCGTCGACGGCCGAGGAGGAAAGAGAGGATCATCGATGGTGTTCGGCGGATGAGTGCAGGATAGGTGGGTAAGCCGGGTGTCACAGCGGGTAGTATAGCCGGATGTGCCAGGGAGGTCAGAATGCATCTCATGAAGGGTGTCCCGCACCCCTTTGCCAAACGACGAGCCTGAAGAGGTGATCTCACCTCTCCTGGCCCTTAGGTCACGGGGCCACTATGCACGAAGGAAGATGGCGGCTTCGAGAGGCCCGAGGCAGACTCGGTCTTCGAGAACACGGGCCGAAGGGTTTGAGGCACTCGATAATACCTGCCTCCAGGTTGCCTCCGGAAGTGGTTCATCGAAGGTGAGACCGAGCTCACGATTGGAGAAGTTGAACACGATCAGAGCCTGCTCGCCAGCCGCTCTCCGGAGATAGGCGAGGCCGCCGCGAGGGTGGATTGTCAGGGGGTGGAAGTCTCCGCGGAGAAGGGCAGGAGAGTTGCGGCGCAACCGGAGAAGCGAGCGGTAGAAGCTGTAGGGGGATGCCGGATCGCGGGACTGGCAATGAACATTCCGATGTGGATGACCGGGGTGCAGAGGCAGCCACGGCTTTCCCGTGCTGAAGCCGGCGTTGGTGGAACCGTCCCATTGCATCGGTGAGCGGCAACCGTCGCGTCCCTCGTAGAACGGCCAATAACGCCGGCCGGGGGGATCGAGGATCTGATCCCGGCTCAGACGGATGTCTGCCATGCCGATCTCCTCGCCATAGTAGATGAACGGAGTGCCGCGCAGCGTGAGCAGCAGGGCCGCGCCCAGCTTGGCGTGGGCATCGGGATCGCCTCGGCCGACGCGTGAGACGATCCTGGACAGATCGTGATTGCCCAGGACGTAGCACGGCCAGCCGGAGTCTCCTAGTGCGTCCTCCCAGCGCAGCACACGTCTCAGCAGTGCCGCTGGCTTCCAGGGGGATCGTGTGAACTCGAAGTTGAAGACCATGTGAAGCTTGTCGTCGCCGCAGTAGTGGGCAGCGTGGTAAGGGTCCTCCCCGAACAGCTCCCCCACGGCCATGCATTCGGGGTGGGAATCTAGAATCGTGCGCAGTTCCGCCAGCGCCTCGAACATCTCCGGCTGGTCAATATCGTGGATGTGGGCCTGGCGATCGAAGGCCCGCAAGCCGAGCCTGGGAGGGTTGTCCGGGTACTCGGGGTGCTCGTACCAGGCGTTGAAGACATCCAGCCGAAACCCATGCACGCCGCGATCAAGCCAGAAACGAACGACGTCCATCAGAGCGCGCCGAACCTCGGGATTCCGCCAGTTGAGATCGGGCTGCTCAGGGAGAAAGAGGTGGTGATAATACTGGCGCGTCGCCGCATCCCACGTCCAAGCCCGCCCACCGAAGACAGATTGCCAGTTATTGGGAGGGCGGCCATTGCGAGCAGGCCGCCAGACATACCAATCCCGTTTCGGGTTGCTCGCGGCGCTGCGGGATTCGAGGAACCAGGGATGCCGGCTGGAGGTGTGATTAATGGCCAAATCGAGCAGCACGCGAATTCCGCGGCGCCCAGCCTCCTGGATCAGGCGGTCGAGATCGGCAAGGGAACCGTAACGCGGATCGATGGCGCAGTAGTCGGCGATGTCATAGCCGAAGTCCGTGTCGGGCGAGGGGAAGATCGGCGACAGCCAGATCGCATCTACGGCCAGGCCGTCCTCGCCGAAATGATCCAGCCTGCCGATCAGTCCGGGGAGGTCCCCGATGCCGTCGCCGTTGCTGTCCGCAAAGGAGCGGACGTAGATGTGGTAGATAACGCCGGTCTTCCACCATGGCCGATCAGGTGAGATGGGCATCCCTTCTCCTCGGATCTTTGCTCAAAGGGCTGGGAGTGAGGCGGATTATAGCAGCCCGAGTCTGACGATGGACCCGATCGCGTTCTGCCCTGAGCGTGTCGATCTCCCTGACGCTGGCGGAGGTCACCGGCGCCAGGAGCCGGCGGGCGCTAATCCGATGGTGTACTTCCGAAGCGCAATGTTAGAATCGGCGCAGGGGGGCGACTCGGCCCACTCTCGATCGTATCCTGAGGCCATCAGCCGCGGGTTGCGATCCGCGACTCTCACGGAAGCAGGAGGGCCCCGATGGACACTGCCGGGTGAATCCAGGAGGTTGTATGGAGATCTTGGAGGAGGGGAAGGGCCAGCTCCTCGGCTGGCATGATCCGGATGAGAACCGCCGCTGGGTTCAAGAGAACAAGTCGCGCGAGCTGATCGACAAACGCATCAGCGCCGGGGAGGCGGTGACGCGCTTCGTCCGGGAGGGTTCGCTGATCGCGGGCGGCGGCTTCGGCCACGTGCGGGTCAGCATGATGATCATCTACGAGATCATTCGCCACAGGATTCGGAATCTCACCATGGCGGGAAAGACGGCCGTCCACGATTCCGACCTGTTGATCGCGGCCGGCTGTGTGAACCAGATCGAAGTGGCCTACGCATTCGGACACGAACTGCGCGGTCTTTCCCCGGCCTCGCGGAGAGCCGTCGAGGAGGGCCAATGTAAGGTGCTAGGGGAGGTTAGCAATGCCGGCTACCAATGGAGGTTCCTGGCGGCGATGATGGGCATTCCCTTCATGCCTTCCAGGACCATGCTGGGAACGGATACCTTGCGACGCAGCTCGGCGAAAGTGGTACGTGATCCGTGGAGCGGCAAGCCGCTGTGCCTGCTGCCCGCCTGCTACCCAGACCTCGCCATCATCCACGTCCATCGCTGTGACATGTACGGCAACGCGCAAATCGATGGGACGCTGATTATGGACTTCGAGCTTTCCCGCGCCGCGCGCAGGGTGATTCTCACGGCGGAAGAGATCGTGCCCACGGAGAAGATTCGGGATGAGCCCTGGCGCACGGTCATCCCCTTCTACCTGGTCGATGCCGTGGTGGAGGCGCCCTACGGCTGCCACCCGTGTCACATGCCGCGTCGGTATTACTTTGATGAGGAACACATCCGTCGCTGGCTGACCCTGTCCAAGACGCCGCAAGGGACGGCCGACTACCTCGACGAATTCGTCTACGGGTCGGACAGCTTCGAGGCCTACTTCGAGAAGGTCGGCGGGATAGAGAGGATGCGCCAACTGGAGAGGGTCGAGCATCTGGATGGCTGAGACGAAGAGTCGAGGATCACCGCAGGAATCCGGGCATCGTCGGAAGGCAGGAGGGTCGAATGGCGAAGGATCGCTGCTATAGCCCCACGGAGCTCATGGCCTGCGTTGCGGCCAGGATGCTTGGAAACGGTCAGTCGGTCTTCGTGGGGACCGGGCTTCCCGTGATTGCGGCGATACTGGCCCAACGAACGACCGCGCCGGGGTTGCTGATCATCTTTGAGGCCGGAGGAATTGGGCCGCAGATTCCGGTGCTGCCCATCTCGGTGGGGGATTCGCGAACCTTCTACAGGGCGGTCGGGGCGTCAAGCATGCACGACGTGATGTCCGTTTCCCAAAACGGCTATCTGGATTATGGCTTCCTGGGCGCGGCGCAGATCGATCGCTTCGGCAACATCAATACGACGGTCATCGGGGATTATGAGAGGCCGACGGCCCGCCTTCCGGGTAGCGGTGGCGCCAACGATCTCGGTTCCCTGTGCCCAAGGTTGATCGTGGTCATGCGGCAAGACCGCCGCAAGTTCGCCGCCAAGATCGATTTCATGACGACGCCTGGCTACCTGGACGGCCCCGGCGCAAGAGAGCGCGCCGGGCTACCGGCCGATGGCGGGCCCTATCGCGTCATCACGCAGCTTGGGGTCTATGGTTTCGACGAGGCGACCAAGGAGATGACCTTGGTCGCCCTCCATCCTGGCACGACCGCAGAGGACATCCTGGCGAACAGCGAATTCCCGATTCCCATCCCAACACGGATCGATGTCACTCCCATCCCAACCGAAGAAGAGCGAAGAATACTTGCTGAGATCGATCCCAGCGGTCTGGTCATCGGCCAGTAGGCTGCCATCCTGGAGGCTGGGGAAGCGGATTCCCCGCTCGGCATCATTCGATGGCCAGCATACGCCTGGCGATGACCATCCGTTGGACCTCGCTCGTCCCCTCTCCGATGGTCATCAGCCGGGCATCGCGGTACATCCTCTCCACCGGGTACTCGCTGCTGTACCCGTAGCTGCCCAGGATTTGGATCGCGTCGCGGCACACCCGCTCGGCGGCCTCGCTGGCCATGAGTTTGGCCATCGCCGCCTCCTTGCTGAACCACAGGCCTTGGTCCTTAAGCCAGGCGGCGCGGTATACGAGCAAGCGGGCGGCCTCGATCTGAACTGCGGCGTCGGCGATCATCCACTGAATGGCCTGATACTCCGCCAGGAGTTTACCGAAGGCCTGTCTCTGCTTGGCATACAGGATCGCCTCGTTTAGGGCAGCCTGAGCCAGACCGACCGACAGGGCGCCGATCCCGATTCGTCCGCCGTCCAGGATCTGCAGGGTGTGACGGAGGCCAAGCCCCATTTGACCCAGCAGGAAGTTGGAAGGAACGTGCACATTCTCATAGGTGAGAGCATGGGTCGGGGAGGCCCGAACCCCCATCTTCTTCTCTGGGGGATGAATGGTCAGCCCCTGCGAATCGGTAGGCACGACGATCAGACTCATGGAGCGTGATCCGGGGGACGCCTCGGTGCGGCAGAGGGTGACGATGACGGAGGCGACGCTGGCGTTGGTAATCCACGCCTTCTGCCCATTGATCACCCATTCGTCCCCGCGCAATTCGGCGCGCGTTTGAACCGCCCCAAGGTCAGAACCGGCGCCGGGTTCGGTCAACGCCAGGGCCCCGAGGCCGGGCTCCCCTCGGGCAAGCCCGGGCAGCCATCGACGCTTCTGTTCCTCGGTTCCGAAGAGGGCGATGGGTCCGCAACCGAGCCCATTGTGAGCCGAGATGGAGAGCGCAGTCCCGCCGCACCCCCAGCCCAGTTCCTCAATGGCGATGGCCGCGCTCACGGCGTCGATCCCTGTGCCGCCGTACTGTTCCGGCACGTTCAGGCCCAACAGGCCCAGGGGTTTCATCTTCTCCACAGCGGAGGCGTTGTACCGGGCTTCGGCATCCATCTCGGCCGCGTAAGGTCTAACCTCTTTCTCGGAGAACTCGTGAACGGCCTGACGCCACATGCGCTGTTCGTCACTTAGTTCGAATTCCATGGGGACTCCTTTGCCTCGCAGTGGAGGCCGAAAGAGGCGGACAGGGAGAGGGGATCCTTCCAGGCAAGACGTACGCCTCCGCGGGACCTTGTCTCCGGGATCCCGATTCTAGCAAGAGTCGTTCGTGTACACATACCCTCGGAGGGTTCTGACTGCTCCCTCCACTCGGCCAACGCACCTTGCGGCGACAATAGGCGGTGCCTTTCACGGGCCTGCGCATGTCGTTCCCGCCTGGCTAAACCGGCATGAAGGGGTTGGCGGGGACTTCCCCGATGCCACGGAACAGCAAAGGCCGAGCAAGTCTATCCGCAGCGGCTCGGAGGCCGGCCGGGGCGTATCTCCGCACTTCATGCGAGACCTCCAAAGGATAGGCGAGGAACACCGGCTTCCGCGTTAGGGCGGGTGATCCCCTCACGTCATTCTGAGGAGTCCCCCAAGCCGCCTCAAGGCGGGCCACTGCCGCTGCGAGAAGAATCCCCGCCTTGCTCCAGGATAACGCCTTGCGCACCGCGGTCGAACGAATGTCGGTAGACGTGACATCATGGTCCGCAGCCGCCCCGGGACCAAGCCGCCCTTTCAGACGAGCCTCAAGATCTCCTTGGAGAGGAGCTTCACCATGGGACACCCGGAGACTTCGGCAAGGTTGGCTCCTTCATGTCTCGCAAGTCCGCCAGAAGTCTGGCCGGAAACCCCTTATGCGGAGAACGCCTCCTTCGAGCTCATTCTCCGCTTCGTTTGCATCCGCACCTTACCGCCATTTCCCTTCCGCTGATATCACTGGGGCTGGGGGAGTGGATGGATCAGCCAAGAGGAGGGGACGGCGAAGCTGCCCCCTCCTCGTAGTTCCATTCTCCTCCACTCCGCTGCAAGCCTCTGTGCCAGGCTCAGTGCAACAACTGTGGAGAGGGGGACCAAGGAGGTGAGGCGAAGGAGGCGCTCTCCAACTCCATTCGCGCTTGCAGGAAGGTCCCCGCAGAGCATCCCCGCAATTCCCGCCATGCATCGGCTAGATGTCTAGGGGCCAATCTTCCCGGTAATGCGTGGATACCAGAACCCCAGGACCTCCTGGGCAGGCTTGCCGTTCACCGAAGCCGATCGATCCTCCAATCCCACCATCGGATTGTAGCGGCGGACATAGAAGCCCGCAATGGAGGATGGACGCGCATAGGCCTCGAAAAGGACGGCGTTGATGGCTGCCGCCTGCTCCCACAGATCGATTTGCAGGTCCGGCTCTACGATGGCGCCTTGATCGAACTGGGCCGGATCCCGACAGGTCTCATCAGCAAGTTTGGGACATACCATGGCGGCGCCGTCAATGGAAAGGTATTCCACGCTGAGAACGATGGGTTTCATTCCCAATCGTGGTGAGGCCAAGAGGCTTCCGTCGAGAAAGGAAGCAGCGCCCTGCTGCATTTCCTCGACGGTGAGATCCTTGCGATTGCCCAGAGGGGTATGCCAGTACACATGGATCCTGTCGACCGAATCAAGGAAGGCCGGGAGACTTGCCAGGTCGGCCTCGGAATCGATTTCGAAGGCCAGGGTTCCGCCATACAGGCTCCGGATCTCGTTGATCAGATCCTGCCAACGCTGGTTGCTGTCGTCTGGGACGCCGGAGGGCACTCCGCTCGGCAGCACCCCGCCCGGGTAGGAAGGCCCTACGTCCGGCCCTCCGAGGATCAGCTTCTGTGCACCTGCGTCCCGTGCTATCCGAGCGTAGTTCAACACGAAGGAGCGGTACTCTTCAAACCACACCGTCCACCAGGAGTAGTTGCGCAGGGCGAGGTACCACCACATCTCCTCATCCTCCTGCTGCCAGCGAACGGTGGGCTTCAGGGCCACCAAGAGGCCGTTCTGGGAAGCGATGCTCAAGGTGGCTTTGATCTGATCCGAAAAGGGCGCATAGGCCGGGTCGAATCCGAGGATCGGATTTGGGTTCTCCCGGCGCAAGGTCCAGGTGGGGGTGAAGACGACAGCGTTCGAGCCAATACTAGCCACCTGGGAGAGAGCCGCTGGCAAGAGGGCATCCCATTCCGGCTCGTAGGCCGGGAGCAGCTCTACACCGGCTTCGAACTCGGGCCGCGGAACGATCGAAGGAGCCACAACGGTTGTCGGCGCGAGCTCAGCGCCCCACCACCGCCATGCCTCGATGGTGTCGACGATCTCCTGGGGAGCCGACGCCGGCGTAAAGGCCCTTACCCCGGCAGACTCAAGACCGTACGCGTCGTCCGCCATTCCGCATTGGAGATTCCGGCAGTATCGATAGGGAAGGGGACCGCTGAAATCCAGAGGGCCGTAGAGGACGAAGAGCCACTCGCGTTCCCCGGCGCGGGTCATGGGCAGCGGCTCGTACCACGTGAACGGGTTAAGCTGGATGCTGACGAAATCGGAGAACGGTGTGTTGTCGGGTGCCTGCACGCGAAAGGTCACGCTTCCTCGGCCGGCGGTCTGCCACGTTCCGACCGTGTCCGCCAGCAAGAGGTCCTTGTCAGAGATAATGACTTCGCGGCTGACGAATCCTCCACTCGGGTCCCTTTCCGAGTTCCAGAAACCATCCCCCAGGGTGTAGCGGTAGCGCAGGTGCGTACCCGCATAGAGTTGTGTCAGGAAGATGCGATGGGAGGCATCCACGGGAGCGAGCGCAGGCATTCGACTTCCCGCCCCGATGCTCAGGCCTCCGAGATTCGAGAACGTGTGACCGAACTGCCGCAGATTGCCCGCAATGCGGACAGTTGCATCAGGCGGCGTGTCCGGAGGGAGGGTGACCTCAAAGCTGACCATGACCGCTGGGGCGGGCGTCATTCCGAGGTCCGCCGGAGTTGCGCTGTCCGCCGCAACGACTGCCCCTTGCTGGATGGGGCGATACGCCCCATCCGTACTGATGGCCGTCAGATTATGGGTCCCGGGCGGAAGGCCGTCGATCCGGAAACGCCCTTCCGAATCGGTGAAGGCCGAAATCCCGGAGGCCATGACCAGAATCTCCGGCAAGGGATTGGAGTTGAAGGCGTCGGAGAGCCTGCCAACGATCCGGCCGGTCGGACCCGCGTACGGTGCGTCCGCCCAGGCAGCAACCAGATCGTCGAACTGCATTGGGCCGGGGATGTGCGCGACTCGGTAACGAACAACCTCACCGGCGGCGCTCATCTCGTCAACGGGTCCTTGGACTTGGCGGACATAGCGGTAGTAGACGATCGATCCCACCGACGGGGTCAGCCTAACCTGCCAGCGACCGTCAGCCATTCGGGTCATGGGGAAGGATCGGGCGTTGAAGGCGAGCCCGGTGAGCTCGTCCAGAACCATAAGCGCAAGATCCGCGTTGTCCGCGGTGCCCTGGGGCGGGGTGACGGAGAAAACCACCTCGGCCGCGGCAAGGGGGGCGGAGGCGATGCTGGGGCCCGGCGAGCCCGGACTTCCTCCCGTAAGAAGAGAACAGGATGATAGGAAGGCCACGACGACGAGCGCACAAGGACGAACCCAACGGGAGCTGTTCATGTCACCTTCGGCTAAGATGTTCGATCAATTGCACACATAGTTCGACGTTCGGGACCTGGTACGCGGGCACACGGATCGATGACGGGTGCCCCGCGTGGAGGCCGCGAAGGGAAAGCCAGCCGTTGGAAAGATCCGCAGCCTCGAGACCTCCCCAAGGGATCAGCCTGCGACCCTTGTGGATGCCGATCGTGGTCAGCGTCAGATGGCCAAACTCCAGAGGATCTCCCTCTTGAAGGGCCTGACGTAAATCCTGCAGCAGTATGGGGTAGACCTTGCCCTTGACCGTGTCGACCAGGACGGAGAACTCCGCAAGAGCACTGTTGAAATGGTAGATGCGCCCGTCCCGGCTCTCGAGTCTCAGGGTGGACCGATCGCCCCATGACAGCTCTCCGATTCCGTAGCGGACCGCGTGCACCTGAATCCCCCTGACCTGGCCCCATTCGATGCTCTCCCGTCGCTTGCCCTTTTCCAGCCTCAGCCCCCTGAAATGAGTCCGGACAGCCAGGCGCCGATGTTTGAGGAAAGAGACGAAAGCCACCACAGCGACCATCCCCCAAATCACACCGGCTGCTATCCACGGCAGCGATAGGCGCCACACGACGAGAACTCCGTAGCGCGTCAGTGCGTCATACCAGCGCCAGGCGCTATAGGCGAAGGCACCCGTCGAGGCAAGCGCCCCTGCCATTGCCAGGACCGTCTCCCGCCTGAGCACCTCGGGCCGAGTGCGATGTTCTCGCAGGAACGTGCCCAGGTCCGGGGATGATGAGGCTTCTGTATGCAGCGCCAAGGAAGCGCACATTCGGCTGGCGAGGTCCCCTTGCCCTACGGCGGCCTCGGCGGCTGATGGCGGCTGAATCCTGGCTGGTCCATCCGCCCGCCCCTCGATATCTTTGCGGCGGCTGTCCTTTGCTGTACCGGGGCCTTGAATTGATCCTTTCAGGCGTTCCTCCCAAGGATCCCCATGCGTCTGCCCGAAACTTGCCTCGGGCACGGGAATCGGGCAGGGGGAGGGGAGGGAATTCCTGGGGGATGGGGGGCAAAGCTCCCCCCATCCCCCATATCTTCCACCCCCTCTCCGCCACGGTCCTTCATGGCAGCGGCTGCAGTCGCAATGCCGGCCATGATCGCAACGGTGCCAAGGAAGACGTCGATCAAGGCAGGGCCGAGCGGTAGTGTAGGCGAGAAGGCTGTACACGGGCCGAGCCAGAGGGCGGCAGACATACGGCACGAAGCCTTTGAGCCCCAGAAGGCAAGCACTCCCATACCGATCAGAACCAGGGCCCAGATGCGCAGGGTTCGGTTGAGCCGGCTTGCAGCCGCGACGAGATGGGGATGATCAGTCGGAACGAACCTGGGCACGCGATGCACCTTGCTGCCTCTCGGTGAACGGCTCCCGCCTCTCCGGGTTCACTCTTCCGTTGCGGCCGGGATGAAGTACACATCGGTTGGCTTGAGCTTGCTGTTGCGCAGAAAGCGGGGCCTGACCTGCATGCCGATCCAATCCAGGGAGGCCTGCAGCGGGTCGACACCCAGCAGACGCGTGAGGAAGAGAGTATTGACGCCCTCGAACTCGATCAGCGCCAGGACGAAGGGAGTCTCGGGAAGGAACTCCTCCGAGCCGAAGTGGCAGACGGTGAAGGCATGGACCGCGGCCTTGCGGTCTGTGATGTCGATCCATTCGGTCTCTCTGCCGGAGAACATGTCGTGCCCGCGAGGCGTGGCGTAGGCGTACCCCGTTCGGGGCTCGCGCGTTGCAAGGAGTTTTCGATTGGAGGCAGCCGCGAACCATGGGCTATCCTGGGCGTACGAGTGGAGGTAGGTGATCCGGTATTCCTGTTCGATCTGGATCGGCGTCATGTGCTTGAGGAAGGCCAGCGCGTCGGGATCAGTCTCGACCGGAAAGGGCACGCCGTGAACGATGTATCCGCCCAGAGTCTCGGGGCGTTGATCCGGCAGCTTGGTCATTGGCTAACCCTCCCTTTCCAGGATACTGACAGTGACGTAGGTCCCGGTGCCGGCGTGCGAGTGGATGGCGCCGCGCCGCGCGTCCCTCACCTGCAGCGTGGGGTCGCCGAAGTGC
>Ga0315274_10007097_pt1 | contig 16251 bp, 9 predicted proteins | sample YL17G02_20_MG_FD_203700 | JGI IMG/M metagenome (GOLD analysis project Ga0315274, IMG submission 203700) | Sediment microbial communities from Yellowstone Lake, YNP, Wyoming, USA - YL17G02_20 | ecosystem: Environmental > Aquatic > Freshwater > Lake > Sediment | place: USA: Wyoming | collected...
CGCTTGATCTCGTATTCCTCCATAAAATTAAAAAGGTATGGTGCGGATTTCCAGTATTCCAACATCGATCCGCTGCCCAGATACTTACCAATCTTCGCGTGGCCGAGATAGTGGTTGATATCATGGATTTCCGGTATTGGCGCTGAAGGAACAACTTCGCGCAACATACCGTTCCGGTCCGGCGAATTGGCCAATCTCTCCGTGCGTACCATCACACGCAGCATCTGCGATTCCATCTCTTTTTTAATTGGGACCAACGTCTCCAATCCACCGGATCTAAGACGATGCAGTTCCTTTGAATATGAATCTAAAAGATGATCAAATTTTTCCGTCTTGGCCTTGTTGTTCTGCAAAAATTTCAGAGTATCGAGAAAGTCGTCATAATGGACTTCATCTTCTTGCTCGCCATTTAATGAGTACATCTTATATGGAGTAGCCGAGAGAAGTAGCACACGAGCGGCAGAGTGTTCATCGGAGTAATCAATCAGTTCTTGGGCTAATTCACCCGCCTCTGAATTCGGATTGAGCAGGTGTTTGAATCTCTGGAATTCGTCCATAATAATCAAATCTGGTTGTAACCACTCCAGGCAGGAAAATGCCATCTGACGGCGAAGTTCGCCTATAAAAGCGTTTCTAGTTTTTCGATCTTCATCAGAAATCTGCGCATCGCTCCGATGAAACGCTGCGCAGAGTGCCCTGAACGTATCGTATAGTCCCTTTTTTCCTTCGGAACTTGCTTCATCTTGAAGCTTTGAAAGACGGGTCAGGAATCCCGCAATAATCTCAGACTCCAATTCTTCTATATTGATCCAATCGCATATCGAAACGAAGTTTACGCACTTCATATCAACTGCAAACACGTTATATGGAGCGCGACCTTCCATTTTCCAAGTTTTTTTCAAAGCGTGGAATAAAAGAGCCCGTTCTTCACCAGTGCCGCAACTGGACTTCAAGTCAAAGGATGTTCCAGGCGTAAAAGCCACGAAGTTAAGCCGTCTTCCATCTTTTAGCGAACGAACATACCGAGGGAGGAGCGTTAACCTAGCCGGCGGAGTAAAATCGGATTTTTCACCAATATTGAGTCTAGCGATATTCTGGCGGGCAATATCGGCATTCGAGCAGATATATACAATGTCTATCCGTTTCACCTTGTCCCAAAGATGATCAACTACCTTAGCGATTAGACCGCGAGCTTCAAGCGTCTTTCCTAAACCAACTTCATCAGCGATCAGGAAACGTGTCGTAAAATCGGAATCTTGGTACATCCGGCGGAAGACATAATCCACCGTACGGCGCTGGAAATCCTTCAGCGCCCGCATGACATGTCGCATGTCGGGTTTATTTTGTATGTCGCTCATGTATCACACGTTGCGTTACTGACCAAATTGGTTTCCAGATATCCAGAAAACCTGAAGGAAGAAGAGCCGTACCGTCTTGCGTCTTTCCCAGGTCTGATATCAGACTCGCCACCCGGGAAAGCTGATCAGGATTGTGTTCCAACATTCCAAGTAGAGCTTCAAAGAGAGAAAGATCCCCAAAGACGGAAGTCCTCTGCGTTTCATGATCATTATCCGCTCTCCAGGGTACTTGCGCCAATCCGGTCAAAACATCGCTACCCGAATCTGCCAACAAAAGAAGCAACATTCTCAAGACTTGCCGTTTGTTATTCAATATCAGCCGGAGCATTCGTTCTTGGCGGTCTGTTGGCATTCCTTCTACCGGCAAATTCATCACAAACCGGAGTTCATGCCTCCTCTTGCCTGCGATCGCCTTCACCGCAAAAGCGATGAATCCGGTTAAAGCTTCAAATGAAAGTCTCGGGAAAAGGACTGCCTCGCCTAATAGCAAACGAAATCCGTCAATCGCATCTTGCTCTGGAACATTAATTGGCCAGCAACGAACAGTTACGCAGGATTGATCGATATTAATGGATTTCTTATTTACACCAACCAGCGACACTCGGAATTCAGAGGAATTCATGATTACCGATGCAGATGCCTTCAATTCTATATCGATTATCGCGGAGCGAATGCGTTCTGCAAGGGCTTCCGCTGTCCGCGCATCAGGATCCTTTTCGGTAACCACTTCCTCGGGATCGTACTCACGCAACAGGTCAGCAAAGCACGTCTTTCCTTTCATTCGTCTCAAGAAGGCGTCCACCCCGACAACACTTTTCTTGCTAATCAGCTCGACTAAAAACTCGATATTTCGCGAGAACGCCGCATTCGTGGCATTAGCCGATCCAGTCCAAATACTAGAATTCCACCCACCGTCTGTGATATAAAGTTTGGCATGCAATCCGGTCAAGCTTTCTTGTATCGCACTACTATCCGTATCTGATCCACCCGCTTCCGTTTCTGATTCCGGACCAGCTATCGACTCGGAATAATCCTCGCTAGCCTCGGGATGAAGATAAAAAACTTTTTTGCATTTGGCCAGCAGATCGGTCGGCAATTCCTGCAATTGTTCGAGGCGAGAAACCAATATGAATTCGCCTTCGGTACGCGAAACAAGTTGCTTAAGAAATCCCTTATCCACGAAAGGAGAAACTGCTAGAACCTTCTCGCTTCGTCCATCAAACCACCAGTCTTTTTGCTCGTTCAGTCCCAAAACGTGAAAGTTCATATCCTCTATACCTTCTGGTTTAACAAATCTCACGCGTCGCAGCTCGTTCTGAACTCTGTCAATTGTCTTGTGGAGAGCTTTATCTACGGATTGTATCATTAGACTAGGCAGTGACTTAACGAACTCGCCCAACGGGTGATTCGCGGCAATCGCGAGTTCCCTTTCCGTCAGCTCACCATCCAGTCTCAAGAGCGTATCCCACGAACGGTCGTAGGTTAGATTGCGGCTTTGGCAAAGTACGCGATATTGAATTGCATCTCCCTTCGACGAAGGCTTAAATCTTAGAATCCAGACTTTCGGATGGAAAATACCTCGGCGGTTGGGTGGCCGGACTTCCTTCACGATCCTCTCAAGCTCGAAGAGAAGCTGCGAAGGCTTCTTAGGAAGATAGATTTGCCCAGCCTGGCAAAAAATGTGAATCTTTTCTGAATAACGCCTGGCTGCCTCCAAGAGCGCTAGAGGGTCGGCGTTAATCATTCCTGAATCATCCTCCCAATCAAAGAGCGCAAAGGACAGAGGAACCGCTAATAGCGCCATGAGGTCGAGCGAATAAGTGGTCCCAATAGCCACATCCAAATCGTAGCTATCAGGTGGACGCAGAGCTTCGAATAGATGACGCCGATCCAGAGGCTCAAGCATGGCCCAAGCCCTCCAGGATGTCGTTAACAATCTGCAGGGACACTGTCCAACGGAAATCCAATTGACCGGCGCCCGCCGCCTCGTTCCATAGCTCCAGAGCCCGCGGGTTCTCTAATCGGGCTAAGCTCTTCTTGAGTTCCACCTCACGATCTCGAATCATTTTATGGACGTCTTTGCTGTCAGCAAGAGTCTGGAGGTGTTTGGTATTCTGCACGCACTGAATCCATTTACATACAAAAGCATTTGTTCGTGGAGTCACACGAATATTTTGGTCGCTTAATAGCTTCCAAAATGAAGAAATATCCCAATCAGCAATCCGATCAGCCCGTTCTTCAAGCGTCTCCGACCAAATGCGTATTTTTTGGTGATATTTCTGGACCAAATCTTTCTTGCGGGCTGTTTTTGACAACAGCAAATTGTAGATCAATGCGGCGCCATGAATGACTTCAGAGAAAGCCCGGGCATGGTTTACCTGAGTTCGATTGGCCTCTGAAAAATCACGATAAACATCGCTGTTCCAACAGAATTCGGACTCCGCCAAAGGCTTTCTTATTGTTACCAAATGAGCCAGCAATGAGTCAGCCTTACGATTTAGGATGCCATCCCGCAGAAATTTAGCCTCGGCGCGCGTCAATGGAAATTCAGTCTTCCAACGCCATCCATCTGGTGCAGTTGGTATCGCCAGATGCCAATTGGATTTCAAACCTTCGCTTTCACCACTTTCTCCCCTATCCGCCCTTGTACGCTCAGCTTGTTGTCGATACCAGGAGTCTAATCCACGATGGTATTGGTCCTGGGAACCGAGATAGCGTCGAATACCCCAAGCGCCCAAACCCTGCCAGTAAATATTGCTAGGTAGTCGCTGAAGCTTTTCTTGCGCCTCAATCCCAATGATGCCCGCACTCTTCTCTCCGCCTTTTTCAAGCGCATAGATAAGCTCGATCTCCCGTTTTCGCGCGCGTTCAACTACTTCACGGGAAGGCGTTTTATTTTTTTCTAAATCCATATAGATCCATGGGGTGAACAGAAAGTACCTCGCCCGAGTTTGCACCGTGCCAGTTCCAGGGAATAGTAAATCCGCTAGACCATCACGAATTATCCCAATACCTAGCTCATCCCGCGTACCTTTTTCATCGAACGAATGGATGACCTCCAACATCTTCCGGCGTTCGTGCTCAGAGTAATCCAGCCAGGTGAAGGAAGAATATTGTGATATTGTCATATAGAAGTCTTGGCCATTAATTGCCGTTGGAATTTATTTTCATATTGCAGTCCATACCTTGTACAGTTTTCATCTTCTGGCTCAGGTGATTCAAGACGTCTTCAAGGACGGCGTCCTTGTCAAAGCGGCCTAAAAGGAGATCAAAGGGATATGCTCATCCCTGACTCGTACACAAGAATTGACAATATTTCAGAAAACGCTTCTCTGGAAATAAACATTACATTGCACCTCCCTTCGCGGGCTGCTTCCGCAGCATGACGAGGTCGTCGTCCAACCCGTGACGGAGAATGTCGAGTCTGGAGGACGCCGCAAGCAGGCTTTCGGCGTGTATCGGTTTGAGTCTGAACGGGAAAAGGCTGGGGCTATCGAGCAGGTCCTTCAGAGGGGCCGAGCCGTTGGCCCGCGCATGGAGGGATGCTTCGACCAGCCAGGCAATCAGCCGGGAATCCTCAACAGCCAGGGATGGGCCTGCGCTGTAGATGCCCTTCGTTCCATTCTCCTCAAGAACGCCCCAATCAAGAAAGGAGCGTAGGACATAACGAACCCGGCGCGAGACCGTCTCCCGCTCGCCATACTGTTCACGAACACGACGCTGGACGTGGGCCGCGGCCGCGGAGCCCTGGAGCCTCAGAAGGCGGCCGACCTGGGTGGCTACACCCGGCCAGAAGGGGTAGACGGCCATGACCATGCCCCAATGGATGGCCAGATGATTGTGTCGAGGAACACGCTTGAGCAACTCAAGTCCTTCGACACGCAGGGGTTCGAGCTCGATTGGCGCCGTGAGCCACACCTTCAACAGTATGGTAATCGTCTTATCCATCGATCCGCGCACATCGGTTTTGGTCGAACGAAAATCGCCCTTCAAGTCATCCTGAAGTATGGTCTTGATATCTTTTAGTTCGTTCCCGGCAAGAACAAGGGATGACACCTTCTCCAACCAGGTGAGGCGGACAAGGCGATCAAGACCAATCTGTGCAAATCTGTTTCTGGTCATTCGCCCCTCCTCTCGATTTGAATCAGAGGGACGATAATCTCCTCGACTGAAATGCCGCCGTGACTGACGGTGCGCTGCTTTTCTTGGACAAACGCCTGCCGAGCAGGAGCCAGGAGAGCGAGGTAGTCCTCCGGGAGACCAATGGGGCCCCATTCCAGCGCGGCCGGAAAGTGTTCCTTCACCTTGCCGCGAAGGGCCGCGTCGGGATAGATACGGACCCGTTCACCGCGTAGGTCCGCCACAGCCCCTTCCGCCGGACGGCCGCAGCCTGCCGCTTCGATATTGCCATGGTCAGAAGTCAGGTAGACGCGGAATCCTCGATCCAGGAGCAGATCGAGGAGCGTGTTCAGGTAGGGCTGCTGGGCCCACTGACGCACCTGGTTGTGCATCCCGGCGGTACCCATTTCCATCCCGTGCATGATCTTATCAACCTTGTCTACGACCAGCCCGGCGACTCTTGCCTTGGGATGAGAAAGCGCTTCGGAAACGGTTTCCAAACTGCCGTCGCCCAGTCCCTTGATGTACACGACCTCGTTTGGCGTGAAGCCCTGATCCGCCCAGAACTGCGCCCATAGTACAGGTTCCTTGTCCGTGGTCTGGATACTGTTCGGGAAAAAGATGGGAGCCTTGCCGGCGAAGGCAGCCTGGCGCGAAACGGATGTGAGTGAAGGAATCCAAGCGAAGATCGCCTGCTCCCGGAATCGGAAACCGCTCTGCCGCGAAGCGAGCGCGCCGCGAACCACCAACCACTGGTCCATAGCAAGGCCATCCACCACGATCAATGCGATCTTCGCGTTAAGGTCTTCTCCCACCTGACGGGCAAGAAAACGCGGGAGGTGATGCAACATGACCGGAGGCACTGGCGGCAGGTTGACAAGCCCGGCGTATCGCTTGAAGAGCCAGGCGGCAAAGCCGGCGTCCACCTGTGCCTGCAAGCTTTTCGCTTGTTCGTTCGCCTCCACGAGGACGGCATCGGGTTGCTCGTTCATGAGCAGAACCAGCTCCGCCCATCCACGGGCAAAGTGGAACCAGTCCGTGTGCTTTGCGTCATCGGCCGGAATGGATTTCTGCAGGCTGTCGATGAGCTTACCCAGGCGACGAGACCTGTCCTCGATTGGGGCGGTTCGAACGCCAATGCCTACCCAGGTTTTGGACAGGGTGTTTGCATGGTCGTGTAACACGGAGTGCAGCAAATCCTCGACGAAGAGGTTGTCGATGTAGACCCGGACGTCGTGGTGGTCGAATGGCAGATCGACAGGCCCCTCAATGTTCATAGCAAAAGGCTTTACCGCTTCCCGAACTCGGGACTCCCCTTTTGCTGCCTCACGATCGAGGAAGATCGTCCAGCGCTCCTGGAGGAATGCGAAGAAACTCTCCCGGTCCGAAATAAGTGTCTCAAGCGGCCAGTCGTCGAAGATGTTGCTTTGACGCAGGAGTTGGATGAACCGCTCGTCCAGCACAGCCGGGATGCGCTGGCGGCGGTAGTGACGGCGCAGAAGCACCCGCAACAGATCCGATGGCTGTTTAATCAGCTCCGGTGCGATTTCAAAGACGTGTCGGAGGACGAATTCCTTAGTGGCGTTGTCGCCCAACTGGCCGGGAGCGTACCGCTGCTGGGCCTCATACAAAGCATCCAGATCTCCCCTATCCAGCGCGGTCACCACCGGATAACTGAGATTCGGGAAGATATCTCCAAGACTGAAGGAGAGCTTGTGGCCCGCCTGAAGGAGATCATAGGGCAACCCACTGAGGTCGCTGGCTTGGGAGCGCAATACGACGACGAGATCTGTGTGCTCTCCCCGGTCCCAGCGGGAGCGGAACTTCAATTCGTAAGCGTAGCGGAACGCAATGGGGTCTTCAAACGGGATCAGCTCGAATCCACGCTCCCAGACGCCTTCGAGAATCCCTTCTTCGAGCAAAAGCCCGTCCGGGTCAGCGACTAGGGTAAGTCGTGCAACCTTCGGGGTGAACTCCTTCAGGATTTGATCACGCCAAGAACTCAAGACGCATCTCCCCCATTTTTATAGGTGCAAAGGTTCGAAAAGCGACACCGAACACAAGCTGGTTGCAATGGTCTGCATACTTCGCGTCCGAGCTCCCAGAGAACAAGATCGAAGATTCCAGGATACTCCGGGTGAAGCTCTCGCGCCCGAAAGATCAAATAATCGACGGAGGCATTCTTGGGAACAAACCCCATTCGAGAAAATACTCGTGCGATTTGAACATCCACGGAAATGTTGATGGAGTATCTATCGCTGACGTCGACACGAAAATCTCGCACAAGGATGTTGGCTGCCATAGAAGCGATCTTCTGACCTACACCTCGGAACTCGAGAAAACGCCGCACGATCGTTGCGCTCGAGGGTTTGCCATCCCAAATTGCTGCAGCGTTACCACAGAATTCATTCCTTATCCTATGCACCGCGTAGCGAATATTCTTTGACATTTCATTCGGAAAGCGGTGCATAGGCGTCGGTTGAAGCATGGCCTCGTCGAGTTTTTCCGGCGAAACTTCTACAAGCCTGGCCAAATTAGCGAAATCGAAAAAGCCGAGACGCAGCCTCAATTCATAAGGTATCCGCCATGCCTTCTCAGCCCTTATCTGGCGATCCATGATACATGCAACAACAAATGCATGAGGATGACCGTCGATATCGTTTAGTAGGTCATCAGCTTCTTTCTCACCGGTGAATTTCACACGGGCACGCGGGGTGCTGAGCCTGTCATACCCTTCTTGAACCAATTGGTCGCGAAGATGGTTCAGCCTATCCAGTTTCAGCATATGCTACCCTCGACCTGAATCACAAGCAGCGGCACCATCTCGGGATAGGCATGGGCCTTCTGGTCGAGCTGCTCCTGGAAGCTCCGCTCCTCCTGCGCGAGGAGGTTTAGGCGATAGTCGCGGACCTGGGGTAGACCTATCCGCGCGGCAGCAGCGACGTAGGCGATATCGTCCGGCGAGCCGGTGCCTGCGCTCTCCAGGGACTTGAGCCTGGAAGCCGGGATGCGGACCAGGGAGTCGCGACCGGGCAGCCAGACGCGGCAGGTCGTCTCACCCCAGAGCGTCTGGGCTTCGATGACCTGACAGATCTGGCCGTGATCAGGGAAATATGCCCAATATCCAGAATCCACCATGCTATTTCTTTTTCCTCTTACGCTTCTTAGCCTGTTTCAGACGCTTGCGCAAATGCTTAGGATCTTTCAGGTTCCGAAGTCTCGCGGCCTCTTGTTCCTGTCTCCTCTTTTCTCGAGTTTTCCATGCCTTGTCTTTTTCAGATTCTAGTTGCTTGACTTTCGCCTCTGCCTCCGATGCGCGCCGCCTTGCCAACTTTTCTCGCTGTTGAGCTGCTTCTGCCCGTCGCCAACCCATTTGTGCAACGAAAAATGGCTTCTCGAGGTCTGGAGTCTTGTCAAAGGCATCATCAAGATCTCTGGTATAGGTTCCTTCAAGTTCCTTAATATAACTGGTTTTTTCTTTCTCATATGACACCTTGGCCGAATCAATGCTGGGACCGAAAAAGCGAATATAACGGTCTCTGTCGATGAACGAGATCCCGGCGTAAAAGTATTCATTAAGCATGCATTGCTGGAGCAAGTCTGGGTTTATTTGCTTGCCTGGTAAAACGGAAAGGTATCTGTATAAAGCTTCAGGTGTCCACGTTGCGATAGCTCCCGGTTGAAATACCTGATCTATGACTCGGCTTTGTGAGACAAAATAGATTCTCTCCACACTCTCCAACCCGTCTATCGAATATTTGCCAGACCTCAGATTTTTTACGAGGGTCCATATTTCTGCCTCAGATTCGATTTGCAACGAAGAACGATATGTTCCGCTTTTTTCACGCTCGTTTTTTATCTCGGTCTTAGCTTCCTCAATCTCACCCCAGTCCTCTTGAACAAACCCTTTTAAGTCCGAAATGTTGCTTACAAGTATTCCCGCCCGGATAATACTCCTATCAAACGAAGGACGATCTATTGTCCCTTGCGGCAGGATCAGGTCGAGGTAATCTTTGAAATTGCCAACTTGCCCATCCGCACTAAGCCTTATATAACCGTCAAGAAAGAGGTTCTGCTTATAGCTACCCCTTACCAACGCAGCACGTAGGAATTCTGGCGATTCCGCACCTGTTGTTTGCATGAACCGTAGGGCCCACTCGAAATGCTCCCACGTCTCCTGAAGTAATTTCGGAGTTGTGTAAAGTATTGCGTTGGCATAAGCGAGCATCTGGAACAGCTCAACCGCATAGTCGTGATTGTGGCACCCGCGCGCGGCTAATGGCAAAAGAATGCTTGAATCGCAAAACCAAAGCGTTCTTTGGAATATTTCTTGTCTGAACTGACAACATTTTGGGTCGAGTCCAAGAAGATGATATAGAAAATAGCCTTGAGAGACTGATGCAAGATACATCCTCTGTGGAGGACTTGGCTCCACCAAGAGCTGATGCACTGCGTCCATAAAGGCGGCCCTAAGCCCCATGTCCTCAATCTCAGCAGCTTTGTCAGAGACAAGTCCGAATACATCCGATAGCTCTCCGGGACTCGCTGACTGCCCAGCAAAAATCTGATTCGCTATTGTCAATCCACGATTTGCAAAGCTGGCGACTATAACTTCTTCTGCCAACTCCTGGTATTTCTGCAACTGTATGTCTGTTAAGCCTCCGTAACCAGCCTTCAAGTTAAGACAGAATTGGCCATATGCTTGGTCCTTTTCCGTTTCCCGAACCGTTTGACACTCTTGAACCTTTGTACGGCCACTGCCCGTAATTGAGTATTTTCCGGCTTCCTCAGCCACTAAGCCCTGACGGTCAAGGTTCTCCAACGCCTCGCCGATAGCTTCTGCAAAATTCGTTTCCGCTTTCTTGAAAGCCTTCAATGCAGGAATTGAGGCAAGCTCTTCTTTATTTATTCCATTGTCATCGGTCGAAAGAAGACCAGTAAGAATAAGCGGCGACAGAACATCTGTAGCGTGAACGCCCTGAAGTCGCCTGTAAAGGAATAAACCAACCGCAGCGTCGATCTCTTCTTTTGGCCTTGCCGCAGTTCCGATTCTCTCTCGAAGACGATGTCTCGGTACTATGAACCGATCAGCAGTTTTTAGCATTCTTTTCAATTCTGAATGCGTGCCATCACGATTCGAGTATTGCACAAGCACAATGTTGTACTTTTCGAGATATTCTCGCTCGTCGGCTCTTGTGAAATCTGCGGCAGCCATATAGATGGGATGTTGTGGGCTCGCTGTTTTGCGCGCGAGTTGAAGAACAAATTCAATATCAGGATCGTATAAGCTATGTCCTATTATGAAGACGTCGAAAAATTCGAAAACTTGACGGAGCTTATCCCGAAAATACTGCCCCGAATCATCTACATAAAAACGTTGGTAATCGGCTGAGGTAAGAACAACCTCATCCGGGTGATTCAGATCGGAGTGAAGTTTTTGAATTAGGTGACTGGCACCATCACGCAAGGGATAGAAGTCTTGCTGACGGTTTCTAATGACCGTGAAATGCTCGTTCAAGGTAGAAAGGTAAGATGAAATCTCGTCATCGTAGTTCGTGGTTAGGTAACAGGCAAAAGGCCATTTGCAGATCAGGTCGTAAAGAACACCTCGAGTTTTGGTAGCAGGAGTTAGCAGAGATTTGATTAAATCAACTAGGGCGATTCGGTCGCCAAGATCGCGCTCAGCCTGTCGAAAGAGTTCTGGATATTTCTTGGCCTCAAGGTATCTCTCGTATGAATTGGAGTCTGAAACGCGGCCCATTCTCGTGAGTTCTGTATAGGTCAGTGCAGCAAGCCTTGGCCAGGATGGGTAACCGACTTCACATGACGGACCTGACCCAACGAGAACAAAGCAGCGGCCTTTGTTTATGGATGAAAGAAGTCGCTTATCGATCATATCATTCCTCCCCTGCGCGGGTGAGCGCCTGGTCGTACCACATGAGGAGCTTGGGGTCTTCCTGGAGGACGTTTTCGGGAACCTTGCGGGCCACGGTGATGATGGTTGCGTAGTCGCGCTCCTGCCATGCCTTCTTGAAGCCGGCGCGGACCGCCTCCAGACGGAACAGCTTCAGGCGCTTCTGGCTGGATGTCCGGTAGTCCTCGAACTCCTTGAGCAGGGACCTCTCGCGCAGCTTCTCCAGGTCACCAGCCTTGTTCGGATCGGGCACGTACCAGCGGTCCTTGCCCTTGGCGCGGAGGTCCGGAGCGTCCTTCGGCAGGTTGCGCAGTTCCTTGAAATTGCTGGACAGGTAGCTGTGGATCTGGCTGGGCACCTCACCATTGCCGTCGTAGCATAGGAAGTTCTGGTTCAACAGTTCCCGAAGGTCAAGTTGGGTTTCGTTCTTGCTCCAGCCGCCAAGCTGCTGCATGAATTGCGGGTTGATGTCCGAGAAGGTCTGCGGCTTTTCCTTGATAAGTTGGCGTAGCCATTGGATCGAGGATGCTTCGTCGGAAACAAACAGTGATGTCTGCACCGGCTCGCCCGAAGTCATCTTTTTCCGGTCATATTCGGCAGCCTGTTCGGGTAGGAAATACATCCCGTCGCGCTCGATGAAACGCTGAGTCAGGCCAATTTGGAATTCTTGGCTTGAAATGGGCACAAGGTATCCCTTTAGGACGTAGAAAGCTATCATCTGGTCGAAAAGAATACGTGGGTCTCGTTCCGGAACCACCTGTAGTAACGCTCCCTGTCGTTTGGTGACTGGCAGGTACTTCAGATGTGTGCGGACAAAATCCCAGACTCCTTCTTCTGTGGTGGCTTCTCTCTTGAAGCGATTCTCGAAACCGCCGTTGGGCTTGTAAGCGGATATGATCAAGTCCTGCTTGACTGATGTCGTGTTATTTACAGCGTTAAAGCTGCCTTGTTTCTTGTCGAGTGATGAAACGTTGGCTAAAATAAAGCCTGCCGCTGCAAGTGCAGTCTGAATGCTATTCCAGACTGCAGCTTTTGTATTTGAAAACTCAACCGTCATCCATCGCCCTGGCTTTAGAACCCGGTATGCTTCCGCGAAACACTTGGCCATCAGCAGTCGGTATTCATCACTTCCTTTCTTTTGTGTCCTGTTTTCGATAGCCTCTTCTTTATTGTTAGTTTTTACCCGAAGCCAAGCTTCCCACAGGAAATTGAGTTCTGAGTACATGATATTGGACCCGAATGGCGGATCAATAAACATGTAATCAATGCTCTCGCTCCCCAAGGATGGAAGGCATGAAAGCGATCCAGTCTGAACGATATTGCCACCGTTTGATAGCATTGCAAGGATATTAGACATCCTTTCAATGTGCTGGCCAAGAACCTTCGTTACAGGGATTTCTTTGATAAGAGATGGCACGTACAAAGTACCATTCATCGGACCACCCCCAGCGCCAAGGTTACCTCCCTGGGAGCGGAAGCGATACTGCCGACTTAGCACAACCGCTGATGATGTGAGATTTACAAGAAGGCGACCATCTAACTTCGATTGACGGGCAAGGGCACAATACATGGATAAATTATTAAGGGCTCTTCTTGAATAGAAATCGCTTGCCACCTTTATACCGACCCCGCGTGGGTCGGACATTTTGTCGCCATCAGGCAATACGTCTTGCGGGTACCAGTATGGAGTGCCAACCTCTTTTATCTTATCAAGGATGTCCAAGTCATTCTTGTCCGGCCTTTTTGTATAGGTGCTACCCGATAGTTTATAGTGGATCAATACGGGCACTTGGTTGGCAGTCTGACTCACTTTACCTGTACGCTCATCAAGATAGGATATATATGCTCTCTCCAGTCCTCGTTTTCCTACTCTTGACCCACAGCTACCACAGCAGAAGTCATCGCTTACTTGCCAGGTATCTTTATCAACAGCAACTTCCCAGAAGATAATGTCAGCCGCACAATCAGGGCAAACAAAGACATCCGACCATACCGTATAGTTGATCTTGCCTTTGGTCTTGCCATCCGTATGGAGCGTCTCATACATCCACCCACATTCCTCCTTAACCTCCTTCAGTATGCGCTTTGCTTCGCGCTCGAAGGCGTCCACATCCACCGGTGTATTGTAATTGTAGGCGATGAAAGTGGCGGCGGGTGAGAGATCGTTCAAGACCACCCGGCGCGCGCCAAGCTTAGAGAACAACTTCCAGACCGTTTTTCCGTTCTCGTCCGTCTCCTGTTGAGAGATATTTCCGTCCTTGTCTACCCTGTAGCCCAGAGACTCGACCACCGCTTTGTCGCCGCACATCTGTGCAGCTACACCGGTCATGCCCGTTCCGCAGAACCCATCGAACACGACATCCCCAGGCTCGGTGTAATGCAGGATGTATCGCATGATTGCCTTGTGTGGAACCTTGGTGTGGTAGGAGTGGGCATTGTAGATAGGGTCGTTCTTGCCCTCGCTCACATCCGCGGCGAACGGCTCGCGGCTGTACGGCTTGCTCGGGTCGTAGGGCTTGCCGTAGTGCTTGATGAAATCCGCGATGAACGGGTTCGGGCAGGCGGTGTAGTACGGCGGGTCGGACAGTGCCAGGATGTCCTCGTCCGATCCGACAGGAAATCCCTCGATCTTGCGGAACTCGGGGTCCTTCAGCTTCTCGCGCAGCTTCTCCAGGAAATACTCCCGGCGCTTCTCATCGTTCTCAAACGTCAACCCGAGACATTCGACCGGGCCCTGCGGCTTGGCTTCGTGCCGGTCGGGGTACAGGGTTGGTTGATCACTCATAGGACAACATCCATAAAGCCGAAACCGCGAATGGACGCAAATAGACGCGATTGTTTTCTAAGCACGCAATGCACGGTTCTACACACACGTGTGTAGCGCATAAGCTTACATGCGCGCTCATATGTCCGCTCATAAAATACGAGCGCGCACGCATTTTACGAGCGGCGTTCATAAACAGTCCCCTTCCCTTTACCTTTGGGCGCGATTTTCCCGTCTTCGGCCAACATCACACCTTTTCTCCCAAATGAGCAGGTTAATTGCTGTTGCGCAATTCGCAGCGCAATTAAGCCAGCAATTGCGTGAACAATTGCGATCTGAGCAATTCTGAGTCATTCTGAACTCTCTTTCCACATGTAACGAGCCCCTGCTCCGTGACCATCCGTTGTAATCTGCGGGTATTCAATACGAAGTTCCCGCAGTATCTTGGTGACCTGATTTCTATCAAAACGCGTGATTGCTCTGATCTCCTTGTTTGAAAGCCCCGCTTCGCCGCGCTCAGTTCGCTGCCTGAGCACACTCAGCACCCGGGTCTTAGCCGCCTCCCAGTCAATGCGGCGGTCCCGCTCGGGGTGACCGGGAGCGGAGAGTCGGCGATGCAGATCATGTCGCAAGGTCCAGTAGGTTCCGCGCCCCGTACCGCCTCGCTCCAGGTAGCCAAGGTCGGTCTCCATGCGGCTCAGGATGTCATGGGCATCGGGTTCATTCTGCTGGGTTATCCGAGCAGCCGTCGCCGTGTCGATTTCGGGATGTCGCAAGAGGTGCTGAATGATGAGGAGGTGCTCGACCGCGAGAATCCGTCCCCTGTCACTTTCTTCCGCCACGAACATCCGGAATGGCACCGATAGATCGGACGCTCGGAAGATCACCCGGACAGCTTCGCCTTCGTCCAGAATGGTAGGCGGTTCCTTGCCTTCGATGAGGAGGGCTTGGAACATCCGGCGCACACCCAAGTTGCTACGATTGACGAGGCGCAGACGTGTGAGCGCATCCACCAGGGTGGGGTTTCGAGGCACGGGTTCATGGCGAAGGATGTTTTCCGGCGTGATGCCGCCGGGGAGTCCGCCGGGGTTGCTGATTTCAAGTCGATCCATGAACTGCTTGACCATGATCGGACCGGGAATCCGAAAGTCAGTGTGAACCAGCGCATTGAGCAAGGCTTCGCGCAGGGCGATCTCGGGATAGGTGCGGATCTCGAAATGAAACAGCCCCTGCGGAACGGTGGCGATGGGATTGTCGGCCATGATCCTGTCAATAATCCGATCCAAGGCAACCGGGACGGCATCGAAACCGTCGGCGCGGTCGGTGTAGTCGGTATCGGTGGTCATGCGCAGATGGGTCCAGACGTATCCGGGGAAGTGCACGCGGATGGCGTCCGCGGTGCCGGTCAGAAGCAGACCCGCCCGTAAGAGGCGGCCGTTGCGAATCAGTCCGATGCCCCCGAGAAGGTCCCGGTCAGATTGGCGAAGCAGATCGTCCGGTGCCTTTTCCCGAGCGGCTGACTCGCGCAGCCGTTCCATAGCGGCGGCGGAGATTAGAGATTCGGGACGACCTGCGACTTCAATGGCAGTGAAGTCTGTCTCCCCGGTTTCCACCATGATTCTGCGGCGCAGTGTTCCGGTGAGCGGTTGACAGTCTTTACCGATGCGGATTGTACCCTGACCGCTGGTATCGGTGTAAGGGGGCATGCCTGGATAGATCTGCATCACAATAAGCCGGCCCGTTCCCTCGGGAACAGTAATTTCCTGAAAAACTGGTGTCAGCTTGGGATCGGTCGAGTCATAAACGGCTTTCTTGAGGCGGTTTACGTCTATTTCGGGCGGCACACCGATGATAGCTTTGGCGCGGCCTGTGGCTTTGTCGTTGACGCCGAAGACTACTGTGCCACCTCCGCCGTTGGCCATACAGATGGCCATTAGGACCACAAGGCGCACGGAATCTGAAATGCTCCGCGGATTCCACTCCTTGAAGTCCAGGTCCTGATCCTCCAAGGAGTCGGCGTTCTCGGCGTTCAGTTTGCCGAGCAGGTTCCCGATTTCAGTGATGGACCGCATGGGCTACTCCAGCACGATTCTGAC
>Ga0315274_10007098_pt1 | contig 16251 bp, 14 predicted proteins | sample YL17G02_20_MG_FD_203700 | JGI IMG/M metagenome (GOLD analysis project Ga0315274, IMG submission 203700) | Sediment microbial communities from Yellowstone Lake, YNP, Wyoming, USA - YL17G02_20 | ecosystem: Environmental > Aquatic > Freshwater > Lake > Sediment | place: USA: Wyoming | collected...
CGCGCGGCCGACCTCCTCGGCACAACGCGCCGCATCCTGAAGTACAAAATGGATCAGCTCGGCATTGCCGTGGGCGAGGAAGACAGGCTAGAGGAAGAGAGGCTAGAGGCCAGAGTCTAAAGCAGAGCACGTTTGCACGAATGTGGGAACCTCCAGCCTCTCTTCCTCTAGTCTTCAGCCTCGGAGGTTCGGTGTGAGTCTTACCGTGGTCGGTTCCATTGCGTTGGACACCGTCGAGACCCCCTGGGGAAAGAATGAGGAAGGTCTTGGCGGCGCCGCAACCTACTGCTCGCTTGCGGCGGCGAACTACACCCGCGTACACCTCGTCGGCATCGTCGGCGACGACTTCCCCGGCGAGCACGTCAGGCTTCTCGAGTCGAAGTCCATCGATCTAGAGGGCCTTGAGCGGGCGCCGGGCAAGACGTTCCGGTGGACGGGCCGATACTATAAGGATGTAAACAGGCGCGACACGCTGGATACTCAGTTGAATGTCTTCGAGGATTTCCACCCGAAACTGCCCCAAGACGCCCGAGACGCGAAGTACTTGTTCCTGGGAAACATCCATCCGTCGCTTCAACTCGAGGTGTTGGAACAGGCCCATGCAGGCTTTGTCGCGCTCGACACGATGAATTTATGGATCCACACAACGCCGACGGAACTCGGCAAGGTCTTGCGGCGCGTCGAAGTCTTGATTGTCAACGATTCCGAGGTTCACGACCTCACGGGTGAGTCGAATACGATCAGGGGTGCGCGGGCCATCCGAGATCTCGGGCCCCGGATTGTCGTGGTCAAGAAAGGCGAGCACGGATGTCTTCTTCTGGACGAGGAAGGCATGTTCGCCGTGCCGGCATATCCCCTTGGCGACGTGATCGATCCCACGGGCGCGGGGGATACCTTCGCGGGCGGCTTCATGGGGCATATCGCCCGACAGGACCGCACGGACAACCTCACGCTCCGTGAGGCCGTCGTTCACGGCTCGATTGTCGCTTCATTTGCCTGCCAAGCCTTTGGCCCCAATCGCTTGGCCGAAATCACTATGAGCGACATCCTGTCCCGCTGTGATGCCTTCCGAGCGATAACGATCTTCTGATGCAATTCCGGTAGGGCGAGGCTCCTGCCGAGCCGGGGTTCCTATCGGCTCGGCAGGAGCCTCGCCCTACCGGCGCTCAAGGCGTCCGTGGTAGCGTGATTTCCCTCCGAACCGCCACTCTTCCATCGGCGTGAACGAGGGCGACCCGGATCGATTCGACTTTGATGCCGAGAGCCGTCAACTTCGCGGGATCGAGCACGATTGCGACGGAGAGACGCGGCGGCACCGTCAAAGGGCGGCTCTCATCGAGAGACGGCTCCTGACGTCTCCAACAATCAACCGATGCGGGCAAGAGGCGGTACTCGGAGCTTCCTTTCTCCCGCGTCCAGACGCGCAATCCGTGGATGCGGCCGGCGGCCTCTTCCTCGCTGCCGAAGACGCCTCCCTCTGGCAATGGAACATACACGTCTATCGGCCGGGTCCCATTGTTGCCGATGGTGACGAGAACAGGTTCCGCTGCGGAACTCCCCGCGACGACCTGGAGATCCGTTGTTCCGCCCAAACTCACGAGGCCCACGTACCACAGCGTCGTCAGCATGGCAATCACAATGCATGCGCCCCAGACAATAAGGCCCAAACGCGTCGGCTTGAGTTGAATGCCGGCAATCGTGGGTTCGTCCTCGATGAGGGCCGACAGAAGGCTCTTGCGCTGATGAACCGACGGCGGGCTGCATTCCGCACGCGCGCTGCCGCCCCTGAGCCGTGCAATGGTCGCCGGGTACTCGTCGAGTGGGAGATCAAAGAATCCTCCCAAGTCAGCCGCGCTCGCGGCCCCCAACGCCGCGTTGTGCTCGGCGACAGCCGCGCGCAGCCACGTGATCCTCGAAAGCAGTTCCCTGTTCAGCGCGTTGGCCTTCTCGGGTCGAATGCGTCCGGTGGTTGCGCGTTCGGCTAGTTGGCTCTGTTCTTCGATGGCTCGCTGAAGCTCCCCGCCGCCAGCGACAATCTCGTTTTCGAGAGCCCGGCGCAATGCGGCGACCAAGCCTTGGGCGCGTTGAATGTGGGAGGTGGTGGTGAAGGCATCGGCGGAGCGATGCGCTTTCTCCAGGTACGAGAGAGCGCACCGCAGCAACGTCGTCGGAGTCGAGTTATCCACGTTTCCCAGGGCCGTCCATCGCGGCCTTCACGAAGTCGCGGAACAGCGGTTGCGGTTTCAGCGGTGTGCTCTTGAATTCCGGGTGGAACTGCGAGGCGCAGAACCACGGATGGTCCCTCAACTCGATCAGCTCGACCAATTCGTGGTCCGCTTTTGGGTGGACGCCGCTCACGACGAGCCCCGCTTTTTCTTCGAGTTCCATGCGGTACTTATTGTTGAATTCGTAACGGTGTCGGTGCCGCTCGGAGATTACATCGGCGCCGTACGCCGCACGCGCCTTCGTGCCCGGTTTGAGTTCGCAGCGATAAGCCCCGAGGCGCATCGTGCCCCCCATGGCCTGAATGCCCAATTGCTCCGTCAGGAGCGACACAACCGGGTCGGGCGTCTCAGGGTTGAACTCGGTTGAGTTTGACTGCGCCCTTCCGAGGCACGTCCGCGTCATCTCGATGCAGGCGATCTGCATGCCAAGGCAGATGCCGAAGAAGGGCTTTTTCCTCTCGCGGACGTAGCGAACCGCCCTTATTTTCCCTTCAATGCCTCTTGAACCGAATCCGGGCCCGATCAACACGCCGTCGTATTGTGCGAGGACCTGTTCGGGCTCCACGCCGTTCTCGAACTGCTCCGAGTCGACCCATTCCAAGTCTACCTTGCAGTTGTTGGCGACGCCCGCGTGCACGAACGCTTCGTTAATGCTCTTGTAAGCGTCGTGATGGGACACGTATTTGCCGACAGCCGCGATGCGCACCGTTCTTGCCGGCGATAGGAGCCGATCCACCATCGCACACCAGGCGGCAAGGTCGCCCTCATGCGTCTCGATCGCCAGCAAGCGGCAGACGGTCTCGTCGAGCTTCTGGTTCTTGAAATTGAGCGGGATGGCATAAATCGGCGAGATGTCCTCGGCGCTGATGATCCCGTCTTCGGTCACGTCGCAGAACAGGGCGACCTTTCGGAGTTGATCCTTTCCGAGCTTGTGGGAGCCCGTCCGGCACACGATGACGTTCGGCTGAATTCCGATGTCGCGCAGCGCGCGGACGCTGTGTTGCGTCGGCTTGGTCTTGAGTTCGCCGGCGGCGTCGATATAGGGCACCAACGTGACGTGAACGTAACAGCAATCGTGCGGCCCCCCCTCGAGTCGAAACTGCCGGATGGCTTCGAGGAAAGGCTGGCCTTCAATGTCGCCCACGGTGCCGCCGATCTCGATAATCGCCACGTCGGCGTCGCTGTCGGCCTCAGTGGTGAGCATGCGAATACGCGATTTTATCTCGTCCGTTATGTGCGGGATGACCTGGACGGTTTTCCCGAGGTACTCGCCGCGCCGTTCCTTTTGGATCACCGCGTTGTAAATCCCGCCGGTGGTGACGTTGCTCTTCTGCGAGAGGTTCGCGTGCGTGAACCGCTGATAGTGGCCGAGATCGAGGTCCGTCTCGGCCCCGTCATCCGTGACGAACACCTCTCCGTGTTCGTAGGGGTTCATCGTGCCGGGGTCGACGTTGATGTACGGATCAAGCTTCATCATCGCGATCTTCAACCCGCGCGACTCGAGCAGCAGACCCAGACTGGCCGCCAATACGCCCTTCCCAACCGACGAGACTACGCCACCCGTTACGAACACGTACTTCGGCATCGAATTCCCTTTCTAGTCGAGGAGGAAGAGAGACTAGAGACTAGAGGCTAGAGGAACGCCTCCCTTTAGCCTCTCTTCCTCCAACCTCTCTTCCTCTAGCCTCTAACTCTACCAACCGCCTCACCTTTTCCAAATCCTCCGGCGTATCAACACCGATGCTGTCGTATTCCGTGTCCACGACGGCGATCTTCAGGCCATTCTCGAGGGCGCGAAGCTGTTCGAGCTTCTCAAGCTTCTCGAGCGGCGTCTGGGCCATCTTTGCATACCTCAGCAGGAAGTCACGCCGGTACACGTAGAGTCCAACATGCTGCCAATAGCACATCGGCGCGGCCGAGCGATCCGCGGCGTCGCGTATGTACGGAATCGGGCAGCGTGAGAAGTAAAGCGCGTGGCCATTGGCGTCGCACACCACTTTCACCACGTTGGGATTCTCAATCTGCTCGGGATCCGTTATCAGGTTCCGCGCCGTTGACATCGACACGTCGGGTTGATCGAGAAGCGGACGTATTGTGGCATCGATCGTGCCCGGATCGATCAGCGGCTCATCGCCCTGGACGTTCACGATGATCTCCGCATCGGAGCGCTCCGCCACCTCCGCGATTCGATCCGTGCCGCTCGGGTGATCGCGCCGCGTCATCACCACGGGCACGTTGAATGGGCGCAACGCCTCAACGACACGCTCGTCATCCGCCGCCACCAGCGCCTCATCTACCAGACTCGCCTCACACGCGCGCTTGTAAGTGTGGAAAACCACGGGCTTGCCCGCAACGAGAGCGATGATCTTCCCAGGAAAACGTGTCGATGCATACCGTGCCGGAATGACTGCCAGGATCTTCGGGCGTGCTTTGCAAGTCATTATATACCAATCCTTTATGCGTATTGATCCATGACCGTATCCGCGCTTGGTTAGAGGATTGGAAGGTGGGTCCCGTTCTCTAACGGGATCTTACGTTACCACACCACCCCGCCCGTTTTCAATCACAAAAATGGAGGTTTGCGAAGTTGCTAAGCGCAAGTCTCTTTACGTCAATGAATTGGCCGTGTGCGGTACGTCAAACGTACCGCGAAATGGGACAAATTTGGAACGGAGGTAAGGCAATCCGGTTGAACCAAGCAGGGGAATTCACGATTGAGCTTCGTGGCGGCGCACTGGCGCGGCCCGTTGAACACGATATTGACGGCGTAAGCGAAGGCCGATCACTGGCACAGACGTTCAAGGCGGACCTTTGCTGTCATTCGAGACGCGACGGGGCGCGAGTTAGAGCGCCTCACGCTAAATCGAAGTATGGCGACAGTCTGAACGCAGTAGGCAGCATCAAAGGCGGCGGGGCCTGTGGCTTGAGTTCCGCCGCTCTCGTTTTCTGTGAATGCCTATGGGTTGACTGTGTACAAGTCGCGGTCTATTGTAATACCTGCAACTGCATCGCCGAGGGGTACTAGTTCGGGAACGGTGAGTCATCGGGAGGGATGACGCATGATCGATTTCACGTGTCCACACGGCAAGAGAATCTTGAAGATTCCTGAAGAGTATCTTGGGCAAAAGGGGCGGTGCAATCACTGCGGGTGCGGGATTACTGTCCCAGAGGCCAATCGTTTGCCGCCAGCCCCACCCCCTGATAGCAATGCCTTACTGACTCCAAATCGCAAGGACAAGCTGAGTCGCCGTGCAAGACGCGTTATTGTCGCTTCCTTGGGCTCAGTTGCTGTCCTTCTGCTGGGTGGCTTAGTCGTAATCGGGCAACATGAGCTTGCCGAACGTGCCCGAATCGAGAGGGAAGAGAAGGGACGGGAAGCGGCGAGACAGGAAGCGGCGACGGCGGATCGGGAGGCGAAGAGGGAGGCGGAGAGGGAGCAGGCGGCTAAGCGCAAGGTGGAGGCCCGTAGACTGGCAGACGAGATAGAGTCGATCGATAAGAGAATTGCCGACTCAGACGAAGAGCTAAAGCGTCTAGCAGCAGAATTCAATGAGAGAAAGCGGAAGATACTGGACGCGACTTCCCAGAATGCCCCACCCGCCGCCATCGCCAAGATGAGTGTAGAGTTGATGCTAAAGGCGCCCGCAACCGCGAAGTTCGACGAGTTCCCCATGATCATCAATCTCGGTAACGGCCAGTACAAAGTGCATTCCTACGTCGATGCACAAAACGACTTTGGTGCCTTACTCCGAAGTTACTACACTGCCGTGGTGCGGGATACAGGGGATAAAGGCGTCGGCCTTAATGGTTGGGTTTGTGACAGCCTCGATATGTTCTAGCGCACGTGCGCGGGAGTTCAAATGAGCCTGAATGATCGAATACTAGCCAGATTTGCAGAACTTGAAGCAGCTTCTCGGCAGATTCAAACTGTCAAGGTTGATGGGTATGAATTGGCTTCTCCCGAAAGCTCGCGGAAGTGGTGCGTGAGCGCGCTGAACCTAATGGGCAATGCGTTTGGGCAGTCTTCGGTTCACTGCCAGAGCTTCAAGGATTACTCCGCAACGCACCCCACACTCTACTGGGGTGAGTTCCTATGCTTACGAGGGATCTTCAACGCGGCGAAGGAAGACTATGAAGGTGGCCATTTCTTCTCCGTTCAGCGAGTGGTTTCAGGGGAACTCTTTGGCGATTTCGTGGTGTTGGCGAAGCAGAGCCTTTCCGAAGGGTACAAGGATGTTGCGGCAGTGCTTGCCTGTGCCGCTCTTGAGGACGCTCTCAAACGCTACGCTCTATCTCAAGACTTGGACGTACAAGATAAGAGCATGCAAGAAGTCGTTGCAGCCCTGAAAACCAAAGGGCTTGTCAGTGGCGCACAGAAAACCCTGCTCGACACGATGCCCAAGATCCGAGACTACGCAATGCACGCGAACTGGGACAAGATCAAGCCGGAAGATGTTAGCGGGATTATCGGATTCGTGGAGCGGTTTCTTGTGAGCAAGTTTTCTGAATAGGCAACGCGCGACATGGCGCGTGAGGTGACATCATCGTGGTATCTACGGCCGCCCTCTTACAACCTTCGCCATTCCCGCTTCCCCCTTTGAAGTAAGATGGCCTCTGCGGTCCATCCAACCAAGATCTACCATCATTTCAACTAGATCTTCCGGCAAACGAGACATGACATGGCCGAAAGCATTTTCTACGTTATCCCCCCCTCTTCTCAGAAACTCAATGTCTACTTTTCCCAGTTGTGATCTAAGGCGGCGTAGCAGAAGACGGTCATGACTCAATTCGGGCTCCCGGTCCCCAGCCATCGTGGAAATTCTCTTCAGTTGATCGTTCATCTCTCGAAGCCTTTGCTCTTCCTCTTGAAGCCTTCGTAGTTGATCGCGTGCCGCAAGAAGCCTTAAGTCTTTCTCCTTCATCAGCTTTAAGAGTGCATCCCTTTCTTCGACTTGCACATTTGCCCGCTCTAAGGCCTCTGTGATGACCTTGTCGCGTTCTTTCGCCGTTTCCTCTATGTCGGCCTTTTCCTTCTTGATCTCCTCTCGTTTTGCAGTCCAATCCGCAGGAAGGTTGTCAATCTTGCTCACAAGTCCCGTATACCCTTCATCAATATGTCTTAGCCTCTCGCCGAAGCCTGCTTCTATACGTCCAAGCATCTCGGAGGTGTCTTTTGTGAATCTGTAGGTGTTGTCGTAGAAGGTGTGGCTCATCTTGGTAGACTGGAGGTAGAACGCCGCTGACAGACCCATCGCAAAAAGCGCAAGAATCAACGCCAAGAGGTCCGAGAATCGCAAGTCGCTCCAGTTTATGCTTATCTGGGCGTTAGCGATTCGCCAAGTGACCACAACGAGAAAGACGGTTGCAGCCACCTTCATTGCACACTCGACAGCATGCCCACCCAGAAGTCGTGCAACGGCGCGTCTCCACGTCCCGTTTCTGTCCTGCATCTCTTCGGGCATACTCACCTTCTCTAGAGATTCGTCTTCCATGCTGGCATCTCCCAAGAGTTTCGCTTCATCCGCAAGTGACGGGCAAAGAGCGCCACCCTTCTGTACGCAACATTTGAATTAAACTAGACTACGCATCAAGAACGTTCAATGCAAACAAATACTCAAGTAACTATAAAAGGCTCGCCGAAAAGCGGCGCTTGCGGAAGGAAGGGACAGAACCGCTATGCAGGTTCGGTGATTTTTGCGACGCGCTCTTTGCGGACGAGTGCGGTGCGATTACCGTATTGGATGTAGTAGTAGGGATCTTCGTCGATGATCTTTTCGGCGGGTTGAGTGTAGCCGCTGCGGAAATGAACGATATAGCGGGACTTTTTGGCCGGCAAGAGATCCGGCCTGGGCTTCGAACGGTGCACGGCATACAGGGGCTTGGCGGTATGCTTTGGCTTCTTGCCCAAGTGGGCGCAGATGCTCCGCACGTACTGCTGCGTCTCCGGGTAAGGCGGGATGCCGCTGTGCTCTATTACGGCGTTCGGGCCCGCGTTATACGCGGCCAAGGCAAGCTCGAGATCGTTGTTGAAGATGTTGAGCATCTTCGCCAGGTACTGTGTTCCGCCCGCGATGTTCTGCGCGGGATCGAAGATGTCGTCGACGCCCATTTCTACCGCGGTGCCCGGCATGAGCTGCATCAGCCCACGGGCGCCCGCGGAGGACACCGCGTACGGATCTCCGCCGCTCTCGGCCCCGATGACGGCATACACGAGTTCCTCTTCCAGCGCATATGTCTTCGAGTAATGCTTGACGAGATCGGCTATCGTTCCCGAGGTGTACTCCTTGGCCGACTTGAGTCTTCTGTATTGCGCCGCGACCTTTATCGGCTCGTATTTGATCTCGACCTCGATGTACCCTTTTCTCTTCTCGTACTTTTCGGGCACGTTGGTGATCGTGATGGCGCCGTCGGCATCCCGGAATTGGCGCATCTTGCCGCCGTGCCGTTCCGACTTGACGGGTGTCCGGCGCGTCTCGATTCGCCGGGTGAGATTGTTCTCGATCCGGCGGCTGACCTTCGGGGGTTCCGTGCCCGTCATGCTCTCTTCAGACGCGCCGAGGGGGATGAAACCGAAGAAACAGAACATGCCAGCCAGGGCTAGCGAACCTCTCAGTGTCAGGCCATATCGCAGGTGTGCCAAATCATTCATCCGCTGAAGGTTTTCCCGTCCTGACAAGTACAGAAAGAATCATCCACCGGGGTCCTTGAACCCATTTTCCTTATCAACATGATGCCACAATCCGTGTGAATTGACAACTGCTCGGGTAATAGGTAGAATAGTGATGATAGATGGTAATGGATAACAGGGGGCAGTAGTCAAATAAACGGTAACTGTCCTCTGTTACTCGATTGGTGGCTACTGCAGACTGTGCCTGCGGGAAGTTTTATCCTCGACGGGCACGCCGTGTATCTGGGCTTTTGATCCGCGGTCTATCGGCGCGATGGCCTGAGAATGGAGGTAGGATGGTATGAGACCACACTGTAAGGAAGTATCGGCTCGCAGAATCTTGCCTGCGAAAGCCGAAGGGGTTGTGCTGAAGTGTTGGGCAGAGCTGAAGCAGATATTTGCGGAATGGTTGTTCAGGGATTTCCACTGGCACTGGCACCTGTGGAATGGATATTATCGTTGATTCTGATAGGGTTCGGGGGTAGGATGGGTGCATGCTACGAATCGCGCGTATCGTCGAGAATCTGCTGGGCCGGACCGTCCGCCCACGAAAGGCAGGCCATCCACGAAAGAACACCAAAGGAGCATGAAATATGGGAAGCGTCCCCTATTTAACGGTGTCGCAACGGTGGACTTCGACGGTTATGTGGACGAGGCCGAGATTGTGGGGGATGAGTTCGGAGTAGTGGTCGGGGTTTTGGGGATCGGACGTGACCACGGCGATCTCGGCTGCGTAAATGCCGGGGCCCACTGACCAGACATGGAGGTCGGAGACTCTGTTGTCGGCTTCCGACTCGATGGCCTCGCGGATGTTATGATCGAGGGCATCGGGGGCCTGCATGTCGAGGAGCACGCGCGAGGAGGCGCCGATCAATCCCCATGACCATCGAGTGACGAGCGCTGCTCCCACGACGCCCATGAAGGGATCCAGCCACCCTTGACCGAGGTACTTGCCTGCCGCGAGTGCGAATATGGCAAGGACGGACGTAAGCGCATCGGCCAGCACGTGGAGGTATGCCGACCACAGGTTATGGTCCTCGTGCTCGAAGCGGGCGCGTGCGTGTTCCGCGGGATGGGGGTGTTCGTGGCGATCGTGTTCGTGGTGGTGGTCGTGTTCGTGAGCGTGGTCATGTTTGCCGCCATGGCCGCCCAGGATCAACATGCAGATGCCGTTGACGATCAGGCCCAGGACCGCAACGAGGATCGCCTGGTTGAACTGGATATGGACCGGCGATATGAAGCGCTTTGTACTTTCCCACGCCATCACGAGTGCGAACGTTACGAGCAGCACGGCGCTGGCGAAGGCCGCCAATGAGTTGACCTTGCCTGCACCGAAACTGAACCGGGGATCGGCGGCGTGACGGCGGGTGTAGTAGTAGGCAAAGGCGGAAATGGTCAAGGCCGAGGCGTGGGAACCCATGTGAAGACCATCGGCCAGCAGGGCCATCGAGCCGAACAGGAGTCCGGCGGCGATCTCTGCGGCCATGGTCACGGCGGTGACGACGATGACAATGAGCGTCCGGCGTTCACCCGCTTTCGGCGTGTCCTGGCCGAAGGTATGCTCGTGTAGCCAGGGCTCGATGGATTGCGTGTGCACGGGTTGAATCTCCTTTCTTGGCGAGGGGATTATCCTAGATTCGGCAAGTTGATCCCATTGGACTCGTCCAAGTGATGGACGGAATGGACGTTGTGGACGGAATGGACGTAACCCCGTAGGTGAGTCTTTTCGGTGTCCATGTCGTCCATCATTTCGAAGATCGCTTTCAATCCTGACTGCCGCATCTAGGATTATCGCATGTTGGAGCGGGTCGGATCACATGATGGGTGGGGCGCAGGGCTGTGGTTGCAGGGACTCAAAGGACGTAAGGGACGCAAAGGACTTTGATCGGGCGGCCTATCTTACCCTCGGTATTGCCGAGCGGATGCGTGCGAGCGATATACACGTCCATGGGAGCGCGGAGAACCTGGCGGTAATCCGGATTAGGGTGGACGGGGTGCTGCACACGGTTGCGCGATTCGACCTGCGTCTGCCGGGTCCGCTGACAGGAGGGCTTCTGGCGGAGGTGAGGGCGCGGGCCCTTCAAGGCGGCGTGGACTTCGAGGCATTGCCCAAGCAGTTCCGAGTTGCTCAAGGGTGCAAGCGATGCGGAAAGACGGGATATTGTGGGCGGCTTGCCGTGGGGGAGGCGCTTACGGTTACGCCCGAGATCCTGCACGCGCTCCGAAACGGGGCGGGCGCGCACGAGGTCGAGAAGATTGCCATTGAACAAGGCATGGTGACGCTTCCGGCACAGGGAATCCGGGCTGCGGCTTCAGGCGCCACCACGTTGGATGAGGTGTTTCGCATCTTCCGCTGAGCACCAGTCCATATTGCGATACCGCCGGGGTATGGTGGATACTGGCCTGGAAACGAAAGGAGGGCGCGGGCGATGAGTCATGGAGCAAGCGTTACCGGGGAAGAGGTGCTGTCGCGCTTGAAGGAGGGGAACGCGCGCTTTGTTGCGGGGCGCTGTGAGCATCCGCACGCGGACGGGTTGCGCCGGGCTGAGACGGCTGAGAAGGGGCAGCATCCGTTCGCAGCAGTGGTAGGGTGCTCCGACTCGCGCGCGCCGGTCGAGATCATCTTTGACCAAGGCATCGGCGATGTGTTTGTCGTTCGCGTGCCGGGAAACGTGTGCAACGGTGATGAGATCGGCGCAGTGGAATATGCCGTCGAGCATCTTGGTGTGCCACTGTGCGTGGTGCTGGGGCACACGCGTTGCGGGGCCGTGATAAGCGTGGTGACGGGAGCCCCGCTCACTGGGCACCTTGCCCGCCTGGTCGCGAACATCCGCCTTTCGATACCGCGGGCGCGCAAGGAGCATCCATCAGCGGACGAGCATGAGTTGATCGAGGCAGTTGTGCGCACGAATGTGCGGCAATCCATTGCCGATCTGTCGCAGGGGAGTCCGCTGTTGCGCGAGCGTGTCGAAGAGGGCACACTGAAAGTGATGGGGGCCGTGTACGACGTTGCGAGCGGCGCCGTGCAATGGATGGAAGGCTGATCAGTCCTGGAAGCGGATCGAGTAGAGGTCGGCATCCTTCATGACGAAGCGAAGCCTTATGGCTTTGCCCGCAAGTTTGGCAAGATCTGAGCTGCCTTTCCATGTGACGGTGTGGGCGATCTCGTCGCCGATGATTTCGTCGGCGTCTTCGCGCGCATAACCGGGGAGCGGCGTTCCCGCGTCGTCCTGGATCTCGACCCAAACGCTTCCGGCAGCGGAAGTGGCATAGTTGATCACGAGCTTATTCCCTGTGAATTGGAGCGGCTTTGTCTTGAACTCGCCGCCGGCATAGGGGGCATTCACGGATACGAAGCCGTCGATGCGCAACGCGAGACGCTGCAAGTACTGGGCTTGTTGTCCGTAACCGCGCTGGACGTACATCGACATTTCGGTGTCGCTAGTGGGCACGACGCCGCAGGCCGCATAGTTCGTGCGTGTAGTCCAGTTGCTCAGGCCGATTCCCGGGTGGACGAATCCTTCCATGAAGGTCCGGTCGTATCGGTTTCCGCCGCGGCTTGTCATGAGCACGGTATCGGAGCAATCCCCGAGGTCTTCCGGCTTCACTCCGAGCGTTGCCGCCTGCTCCGCCGGGACGACTCGCCGGCCTTGCATGAAACGCGCCGCGGTGGAGATGTAGATGTGGGGCGCGCGGAAGTAGGGCCGGGTTTGGTTCGTGTAGAGGTGTTCACGGGGGGTGTCGCCGAAGCTCATCTCGGCGGGCTCGGCCCAGTTGAGGAAATCGGGCGAGGTCGTGCGGCTGATGCTGCGGAAGCCGCCGTAATTCGTTTCGGACCACGTGCGGAAGAAGCAGACGTAGCATTGTTCGGACTCTGACCAGAATGCCACGTTCTGCGAGTCGAACGCGCCTTTCGTGATGACGGGTTCCTCTCGCATCTTGCGCCAATGGATCCCATCGGCGGAGACAAATGCGGCCAGCCCGCTGTTCGATACTCCGGCCAATGCCTTGTAACGTTCTTCGGCAGGTATGCCGGGACGCGTGTCGAGGAGCGGGGCGAAATTGTGCGAGAAGGGCGGCATGTCGTGGAGGATGGCGTTGTTGTCTCGCGTGCCGTGCATCTCGAAGAGGCCGAGGTTCGGTCTGGTGAAATGGACACCGTCGTTGCTTTCGGCGTAACATGTGCATTCGGCGTTCGAGCCGTCCGCGCCGTCGACCGAGAGGCCGCGGTAGTACAGACGGTAGAGATCGCCGTCCTTGATGATGGTGACGTATCCGCAGTGCCGGCCTTCCCAAGGTTGGTCAAACGTCAGGACGGTTTCGCGAGGCACGGGGCTGTTAAGGCGCAGGTGAACGCCGTTCAACGTTTCAATGAGGGCGGAATCCACAAAGAGCTCGAGACGCGATCCGATGTTCATCGGTGTGACCTCCGCTGGGGCTGGAATATGCAGGATGACAGCTATTGAGATGAAGACGACGGTGCTGAGAACTGATCTGTTGTGAAACATGGCGGTTTCCCCTTCCATTCGCTCTCTCGACGGCGATGTTACAGCGACAGGAAGTCAAAAGCAACGGAGAGCCGAATTCAGATCGCGTTGAGACAAACGAGGGGGAACTTGAGGCTCTCGACGTGATATCGTACCATCCTTCAGCGGAGAGGACCCGAAACCGCCGATCACCATTGCGGGAGCTGAGTATCCAGGTTCTGGAGTAGCGACGATGAGAGTCTTCACGTATTCAGAGGCGAGACAGCGTCTATCAGAGGTGCTTGACACGGCTCGAAGGGAGGAGGTTGTGATTACGAGGCGCGGGGGAGACACGTTCTGCCTGACCTGCAGAACAACCCCGAAGTCTCCCTTTGACGTTCCTGGGATCAAGACGAAGGCCACCACGCAGGACATTCTGGAAGCGGTGAGGGAATCCAGATCGCGGGGACCCCGATCGGGAAGAGCACACGGACGCGCTGGCGCGCGGCGGTGAGCCGGCGCGTTGCGTTCGTTGGGCTCGTTCCCAAGTTGAACTTGGGAACGAGCGGGACTAGATGGAGACATGTTGATGAAGGATTTGGCCGTGGAAGAACCGACTGTGAGAAGTGGGCGGGCTTGGCCGCGCTGGGCGTGTTGCGGCGTTTGCCCAGCGGCGGTGGCGGTGGTGCTCTCGTTTGCCCTGACCGCGTGCAACATTCAGAAGAGCGCCGCCGTGACAGGGCCGCCGGGTGGAGGCCCACAAGGTCCGGTCCCAGTGCGCGCCGCGGATGTGACGAGCCAAACGATGCCGGTGCAGTTGACAAACTTGGGCTCCGTCGAGCCGTATGCAACGATTGCGGTCAAGGCGCAGGTCTCGGGCGAGCTTACGAAGGTATGGTTCAAGGAAGGCGATGTTGTCAAGGAAGGGGACACCCTCTTCACGATTGATCCGCGCCCTTATGAGGTTGCGCTCGAGCAGGCGGAGGCGAACTTGGCCAAGGCGCAGGCGGAACTCAAGTGGTCCCAAGCCAATCTGGTGCAAAGCCAAGCCCAAGCCAGCAACGCCAAAGTGGAACTCGATCGGAGCTCACAGCTCAAAGCCAAAGGCATGGTGTCGCCCGAGACGTTCGACACCTCTCGAACGAACGCCGAAGCCCTTGAAGCGGCCGCCAGAGCGAATGAAGCGTCCGTCCAGTCGGCGATGGAGGCTGTTCGCGTCGCACAGGCGATGATCGAAAACGCCAAGCTGCAACTCGACTACTGCACAATCCGCGCGCCGATAACGGGAAAGACGGGCCACCTTCAGATCGACCGAGGCAATCTGGTCAAGGCCAATGACACGAACCCGCTGGTGACCATCAACCAGATCGAGCCTATTTTTGTGAGTTTCACCGCGGACGACAAAGAGTTGGCGCAGATTAGGGAATATGCGGCCAAAGGGCCCCTGGAGGTCAAAGCCGTTATCCCGCATTACGAGAACGAGCCGGCCGTGGGCACACTGACGTTTATCGACAACGCGGTCGACCTAAGCACGCACACGATCCGCCTCAAGGGCACGTTCAAGAACGACGATAACCGGCTGTGGCCGGGCCAATACATTCCCACGGTGATCCTCCAATTGGCGACACGGGCCGATGTCACGGTCGCGCCTTCACAAGCCGTCCAAAGGGGCCAGGACGGGGCTTACGCGTACGTCGTCACGGCGGACATGAAGGCTGAGTTGCGCAAAGTGACGCCGGGCGACACCGTATCCGGTCTTACGGAGATTAGGGATGGCCTTCAGCCGGGCGAGAAAGTGGTTACGGATGGCCACCTCCGTCTGACGCCCGGCGCACAGGTAACGATCTCCGAGCAAGCCGCGGAAGGGAAAGCGGCCGCATGAATGTTTCCGATGTGTTTATCCGCCGGCCCGTGACGACCACGCTGATGGTGCTGGCCATTTTGCTGGCCGGCGTCATGGGCTACCGGTCACTCCCGGTGAACGATCTGCCGAACGTCGACTTCCCGACGATCACGGTATCGGCCGGCCTGTCCGGCGCGAGCCCGGAAACCATGGCGTCCTCAGTGGCCACGCCGCTCGAGAAGCAGTTCTCGACCATCGCCGGCATCGACTCGATGAACTCGACCAGCAGCCTCGGGTCAGCCCGGATCACGATCCAGTTCACCCTCGAGCGTGATATCGATGCCGCCGCGCAGGATGTGCAGTCCGCCATTGCGCTGGCCGCCCGTGATCTGCCGCGGGATATGCCCAGCCCGCCGTCTTACCGCAAGGTGAATCCAGCCGATTCGCCCATTTTCTTCATTGCATTGAGTTCGCCCGTTCTGCCGCTTTCCGAAGTGGACGAATACGCGGAGACCATGATGGCGCAGCGGATCTCGATGGTGAGCGGTGTGGCGCAAGTCCAGGTGTACGGCGCCCAGAAGTACGCGGTCCGTGCGCAACTGGACCCCCGCGCGCTGGCGTCGCGACAGATCGGCATCGACGAAGTGAACGCGGCCATCCAGAAGGGCAACGTCAATATGCCCGTCGGCGACCTGCAAGGCAACTTCAAAGCTTATACCTTACAGGCGACGGGCCAGTTGACCGAGGCGGCGGCATATGGCCCGCTCATTGTGGCCTACCGCAACGGATCGCCGGTGCGGCTTCAGGATATCGGGAAGGTGTTCGACAGTGTCGAGAACGACAAGGCGGCCGCTTGGTACAACAACGTTCGGGGGATTGTGCTCGCGATACAGCGACAGCCCGGAACGAACACCATCGAGGTCGTTAATTCGATCAAGAAGCTTTTTCCAAGCTTCAAAGAACTGCTGCCCGCATCGGTCAACATGGACATTCTGTTTGACCGCACTGCATCGATCCGGGCTTCAGTGAACGATGTGAAATTTACCTTTA
>Ga0315274_10007099_pt1 | contig 16250 bp, 10 predicted proteins | sample YL17G02_20_MG_FD_203700 | JGI IMG/M metagenome (GOLD analysis project Ga0315274, IMG submission 203700) | Sediment microbial communities from Yellowstone Lake, YNP, Wyoming, USA - YL17G02_20 | ecosystem: Environmental > Aquatic > Freshwater > Lake > Sediment | place: USA: Wyoming | collected...
GGCCGGCGCAGTCGAATCCGTAAGAATCATTACGGACCGCGATACGGGTCGAGCCAAAGGATTCGGCTTTGTCGAAATGGTGAATGAGCAGGACGCCGCTACTGCCATTAGCAAGTTCAATGGCACGGACTATGAAGGTCGCGCACTCACAGTGTCTGAGGCCCGTCCCCAGACACCGCGAGAGGGCGGTGGCTTCCGGAGTGGCCAGGGCTCCAAGCGCAGTGGCAACGGCGGTTTCAGCGGCCGCAAGCGCTGGTAACCAGACCAATCACTCAGCACATCACGCCATAACATCAACAGGAGTTGTTTGGAGCGGCTGCACAGGGTGCAGCCGCTCCTTCTGTGCCCTCCATTGGGAGAGGGCAGCGGGCCCGGTTAGAAACAAGAGGGGTTCAGGAGCGTTCATCGTGTCCAAGGATGATCTCGCAAAACTCGAAGGTAAAATCACCGAAGCACGGGGTGGAGGAAACTACACTATCACCCTTGAAAACGGGGTTACCGTCTCAGCACGGCTGTGCGGCAAGATGCAGCGCTTCAAAATCCGGGTTATCGTGGGGGACAAAGTCACCGTTGGCGTATCTCCCTACGACCCCACCCACGGACTGATCCTCCACCGGTACAAGGTTTAATCAGACTTTTCTTTTCTCTCCCTTAGAAATAATATTTATAGTCCCTTGTTCGCACAGCACAATTTCTGTCTTCAAAGATTCGCAAGTAAATAGAATTATATAAACTCTTATACCGCAAATTATCCTGGGCTGTCAGGGGGTTAAGGAATGCAATTGACAAAGACTGACCTCTCTGATAGACGTGTCTCACAATCCATAGCAACTGTATAAAAAGAATGTTAGGCATAACCATGAATGCAAGGAGAATAAAAAATGCCGGGTCAACCTACCGTCATTAAGTTTTTCGCTCCCGTCATAGATGTCACTATAAACGCTCTCATGAACGCCATCGACCAGAAGATGAAACAAGGCCAGAAGAATTTCATCCTGCTTATATCATCACCTGGAGGCTCAGTTTTTCATGGTTTAAGCGCCTATAACTACTTGAAAGGACTTCCTGCCGAAATCACGACACACAACTTTGGAAGCGTGGACTCCATCGGCGTCGTTCTTTACTGTGGTGGCATAAAGCGTTTATCTGTCCCTCAAGCCAGATTTCTTTTACATGGTGTTAGCGCCAATTTCCCACAGGGTGCTAGCCTTGAAGAGAAGCAACTCGAGGAACGGCTTAAGGGGTTGCGAATAGATCTCGAGAATATCGCAAAAGTGGTAGCTGCAAATACGGGCAAGTCCAGTGAGGAAGTCACCCAGGCTATGCTCGACAGGACAACCCTCAATCCTCAAGAAGCCCAGGCATGGAGGCTCGTCCACGAAATTAAGGTTGAACTGTTCCCTTCAGGTTCGGAGGTGATTTCTATTCAGTACCAAGAGCAACCTAAGCAACTCCTTGGAAAATAGGTGGCTCTCCCCTGGTTTGCCCCTTGGGACAGTCGGTTCTGATATGGTTTCCATGGGTGGAAAAATGAAATGTACTCATGACCGCGAGTCGGGGTCATGGAGTGCTACCAAGAGGGGAACTATGTCAGACTCTCCTTCAGAAGGTTCTCATGGCACAGGGGCCAGCGCTGCAAGCCCGGATGGTTTATAACATATAGTAGTCTGCTGATGCGGTGAAAAAGGCAGAGGAGGTCTTCTCCTCGGAAAACAAACGGGCGCTGTGGGGCTGTTGAAAAACTCTTATGAACGTCATTGCGAGAGACAAAGTCTCGAAGCAATCTCAGCGTTTGCTTCGTTATTTCTAATCTTTTTAGATTGCTTCGTCGCTATAGCTCCTCGCAAAGACAACAGAAGGCACTTTTTCAACACCCCCGCTGACCCTATTTATCCACACCCCCTGCCATCACAAGCTACATGGCTCTGGCTTCTACCATGATGGGACTTGCACCCGTTAGACTGCGTTACCCTTCGCTGGGCACGCTCAAAGATAAAGAAACGACCCCTTTATCCCCCGACCCCTTTATCCCCTTTAAAAACTTGGGACCTTCTGCACTGAGAAGTGACGCCAACTAATCCATCCTTTGTTTTTGTATTGTCTATCAGGACTACTCGGGAGTCTTGGGTCTTCTCTGTGGCGTTTTCTATATTCCCCTCCCGTAAAGATTCCTAACCTTCTAACAGCACTCTTTGCCTCTTTATAGGTGGGATAAAAATCTGGTGTCTCTTTCCCAAAAAACTCAGACCAACCAATCCATCCTTTGTCTTTGTAATATATATGAGGATTGCTTGGCAGTCTTGGATCCTCTTTATAACGCTTTTGATAGTCTCTTGGGGAAGTAATGCTTAATCTCTTCACTGCATCTCTTGCTTCTTTATAGGTGGGATAAAAATCTGGTGTCTCTTTCCCAAAAAACTCAGACCAACTAATCCATCCTTTGTCTTTGTAATATATATGAGGACTGCTTGGCAGTCTTGGATCCTCTTTATAACGCTTTTGATAGTCTCCATAGGAAGTAATGCTTAATCTCTTCACTGCATCTCTTGCTTCTTTATAGGTGGGATAAAAATCTGGTGTCTCTTTCCCAAAAAACTCAGACCAACTAATCCATCCTTTGTCTTTGTAATATATATGAGGATTGCTTGGCAGTCTTGGATCATATTTATAACGCTTTTGATAGTCTCTTGGGGAAGTAATGCTTAATCTCTTCACTGCATCTCTTGCTTCTTTATAGGTGGGATAAAAATCTGGTGTCTCTTTCCCAAAAAACCCAAACCAACTAATCCATCCTTTGTCTTTGTAATATTCATCTGGATGACTCGGAAGTCTTGGATCATATTTATAACGTTTTTTATAGTCTCTTGGGGAAGTAATGCTTAATCTCTTCACTGCATCTCTTGCTTCTTTATAGGTGGGATATAAATTTAATCTTTGCTCAACCGCCTTAATAATCGTAGATATACTCTGCACTTCATCATAAATCTGAACCGTTTTGGGGACTCCTGTGTCTTCAAAGCCAAATTCCTCTAATGCTTTATTATAAGAATCAAATTCTTTTTTAGCTTCCTCACAAAAGCGGATATCCACATTCTGGAAATTCAGAACGCAGTCAAATATAAGAGGTTCTTTGACCCCATGTCTTCTTATGCATCTGCCTATCTGCTGTAAATACACTCGTGGAGATTCTGTTCTTCTGAAAAGCATTACAGAATCAATGCCAGATACATCTATCCCCTCATTCAGCATATCAACTGCTGTAAGTATGAAAATTTCATTTTTCTTGGGAACGGTATCTGAGAATCTGTTTAACTGCTCAGTATTCTCTTTTTTAGACCAGTTGGAATTGACTTCAAAACGTCTCACCTTGCTGAATTTCAAAAAAGTCTTTATGAGCAGTAATTGGATTTCGTAGGTATGCTCAATGTCTTCGCAAAAGGCTATTATCTTCCTGTATTTATGGGAGTGATAGTACTTGTGGATAATCTTCTGGATTGAATAGTCTTTAATCTCCCGTGCATCTAATTGGTTTAAAAGGTGGTCCTTTGCTGTCTGGTCACGTTCGTATTTGCTTTCGATCTCGTTCTTTAACTCCTCCACCTTAGATTGCATATCCACGACAGAGTAAACGTATTCTCCTGTCGGCAATATCCCTCTTGCCATTGCTTCAAACAGGCTTAACCTGTTGACAGAGTTATTTTCCAAAAATTCCTTAATATCCATGCCTCTCGAATACCGCTGCATGGTAGCGGATAACCCTACGACAGACGTTCTTTCGTCTATTGCGTTCAATAGACCTCTTGTATGCCATTCAGGTGCCCCTGCACGGTGTGCTTCGTCCATAATGACATACGGGAATTTTCCATCTGATAGCATCCTCTCGGAATTGTGCATCAGGTATTGGTAGGTCAATAGGTGTATTCTTTTATCCTGTCGTAACGACCGTGTTATCTGTTTTGAGGGCACTGTATTTTCAAGAAGACTGTAAATCCTATCGTTTATGTATGTGGAGGGTGACAGAATGAGAATTCTTCCCTTCGTATTTGAGAAGAGGTGCTGGGTGAGTCTCGCAATAATGTAAGTTTTACCTGTGCCAGTAGCGTGTTCTACGTAACACCTTTTATTCTCGCTCCAGAATTGGAATATCTTTTCGAGGGCGATCTCCTGATATGGTTCTAAGATGAGGGTTGGATAATGAGGGCGTCGGGGAATGTAACTTTTGAAAAGGTTAGCTATAACATCCTTCTCATCCCAGACCTTGATATTCAATTCATGGGTAAGTTGATTTTTTATCTCTCTGACAAAATTCCAGGATATAAAACAGAAGTGAGTAGTATTGAGGTCATAGCGTCTTCTATAATTGTCAGAAAATTTAGCGTATTCCTTTTTGATGTCATATTTGTCTATGTGTTTATTCCAGTTCTTTGCCTGAAGGACAAACCTGATTGAGCCATCTTGGGGGTATTTGATAAGAAGATCACACCCTTCATCTTTACCGCCTTCGCCGAGCCTTTCAACCCTATAACCATTCCCTGTAAACAGTTCTTCAAGGAGCATCTCCATGAGTTCGCCCTTGAACTGGTTCAAAGTGTGATTCTTGGCAAATTGCTGGTGTAAAGGTGCGGGATTTTTAAAGGCAGAAAAATCTATTAATTCTCTGCTGTTATTACTCTTGCAGAATTCTTTAATGAACTCAGATAAGTTCATGGGTATAATAGGGACAACAGCGCCCATTTAAGTTCATAGGTGGCTGTTCCTCCTCGTTTACTGCTCCTTTCATATCCCGATATTCGACAGCATAACAGCAATTCTGTTCACAACCTCCACCAGTGCGGGGTGGGATCCCTCGAGCCCTTGAACGGAAGAAGACAGCCCTTCGAGAGAGAGCTTCAGGAGTTTCGGATTTCTCTCCTCCCGTATCGCCTCGTGCATTGACACCTCAGTGAAACTTGCAATGCTGTGGGCGTGCTCGTCGTGAGTTTTCGAAAGCTCGGAGACCTCAGATTTGAGCCTCCCAAGGAGCTCTTGAAGTTCGGTACGTTTCTCCTCCGGGACGGCACATGACTTGTCTATGGTTGCCTCGATCTTCTTAAGGGTATCTTCGATCATACTCCTAATCCTTTCTTTTTTGGGCGTATTGCCATACACCCCTACATAAGACCAAAGGCCGCTCCTGCGGTAAATTTTATCGTAGGAACGACCAAACGTCTTATGTAGGAACGACCCAACGTTTTATAGACCGCAGGCCCGCCAAAGTGACCACCGACCTATTTCCCTTGCCATACCAGCCGCGGAATCGCCGTAAATAAGATCGCCCACCCAACTTTCTCCTCCGGCACGTTCATCACCCTCGCCGCCATCCGGGCATAGGCAGTGAGCTGGGGATGGTAGTGCTGCACCTGGGCATGGACCCATGATTCAACGTCCCCATCTGGCCTGCTTGTCTTGTAATCCACGATGAGCCATCTGTCTCCTGTCTTTACCAGGAGGTCAACCCGGCCAACGCGCAGGCTGTATTCTCCGTCATAATCTTCAATTGCCCATTCGGAGTGAAGGTCTGTAGCTGATCTGCAGAGGTTTCTAAATTCAGGGGTCTCCCAGGCACTGTTCGCTTCTTTCAAGATATCGTTCGCCATACCTGAAGCATCGTCAGGTGAAATCCCTTCTTCAGTAAGTGCTGCTATGATCGCCTGAAGATCAGGATGATTGCCGCCTCGCGCGAAGGTATCAAGGATGCGGTGGATCACAACACCCCGGGCACGGGCATCCTCATCCTCCTCTTCAGCACCCGGCGCAACTGCAAGAGAGGTCTCATCTTCAACTCTGGAGGGGCTGACGATGCGGTAGGGGAGTGGCTCTGCATTGAAGGAAGGGAGGGGGGCTGGTGAACGTCTCACCTCCTCCTCACCAACGGCAACGTCAGGAGGAGCCGGATTAGTGAAGAAGCTGAAGGCTGGCACGGAGATGCCTTCGCCTGTACCGATCTTCAGCAGCCAGTCAAGTGACGTCCGTGGATCTCCTTCCCAGATCCACTTTTCAGGAGGCTTGCTCACGCCGGTGAGAGTCAGGCTCTCCCTGGCACGGGTAGCAACCACATAGAAGAGACGGCGCGCCTCAGCGAGTGTGCGCTGCCTGTCAAGATCTTTTAATAAATAATAGGCGAGGTTGTCCTCTCCTGTACGCCGGTCCCCTGTTGCGGAGATGAGAACGTGCCTCTCGTCACCGGGGAGTTGCTCTATCCGGTATGCAGGCTGTTCCCCTCTCCCACCAGAGAGCGGGTCGTAATCGAGGTTCACTGCAAAGACGTGATGGAACTCCAGCCCTTTCGCCTTGTGGATTGTCATCATGTGGACAGGTGAAAAAGCACCGTTAGGATCAGGAGGCGTATACGATGCCTCTGCCAGGCGGTTGACCCTTGACAGGGCCTCCTCTCCCTGCAGCCCGGAAACCCTGTTCAGCAAATCCAGGAATGCCCGTGCATTGGAAACTCCTGCTGCACCGTAGCGGGCGGCAGTCATCCGGGGACCATCCAGGTCTTCCCACAGCCTCTGGAGCGTCGAGGCGTACGGCTCTCTCCCGAACATCGCCTTTGCCTCCTCAACTGCCTCAGCGAACCGGGCAATATCTTGAGATACGTCCTTTCCTGAGAGGACCGCTTTTGACCAGAGCCCTTCCGCAGGTTTGAGGCTCACGAGCACCTGGTCTGAGACAGAGAGCCAAGGTGCCCTGATCGAGCCTGCCCATGCCACATCATCGTACGGACGAATCATTGCGGTAAAAAGGTTCAGGAGGTGACGGACTTCAGGTCTGTCCAGGAGCGGTATCCCTTCCATGAGGCAGACCGGGACACCATAGTCACTCAGGGCCTCAATGTAGGGAGAGAGGTAATTCCGGGCACGGATCAGTATCCCTATGGTATCACCCGGCCGTTCCTCATGGAGCTGTGACACGGAGGCAGCAACCCAGCGCGCTTCCCGCTCACGGGGTGAAAGGGACTTCTGGGGAGTATCGCCGTCATGATAAAAGACAGCGCCAGTGATAGTAAGGCAACCCTCTGAGGCCGATCGCGCAGCCTCAGATACGGTGAAATCCACCTCATCGTACTCTTTCCTGGGCGATGCCATCACCTCGCTGAAGAGCCTGTTTGCGAACGTAACGAGGTGAGGCTGCGAACGGAAGTTAGCGGTAAGAATGAGGTGCGTGAGAGGCAAGAAGCGTTCCCCTTCTCTGGGTAGCCCATCCTCCTTGAGCTGGGAGAAGATACTCACCTCTGCCCTGCGGAACCGGTAGATGGACTGCTTGGGGTCTCCCACGAAGAATACCGTCCGGCCGTCTGCTGGATCCCATCCCTCTGTCAGTTTACCGAGGATCTTCACCTGGATATTGTTTAAGTCCTGTGCCTCATCCACGAGGATATGGCGCAGGTGTTCGTGGTAGAAGATGAGGCTTTCACTTGGCCTGTCTACCGTACGCAGGGCCCGCTGTGCAGCGAGCTCCAGCTCAAGATAATCCATCCACCGCTCATGGATGAGGTTCTCACATCTAACAAGGGCACCTCCGATGAGCAGGAGCAGGTCAGCAAGGCTCGCCATCCCCACGTTATCTCTTCCGGGATCAGGCCAGCCAGCAACAGAACCTAACAGTCTCACCATTACTGAAGGAAGCTGCTTTATGAACCGGGCAGAGGGATGTTTGTCAAAATCTCTGGGGAATCCATCAGCGGTTGATACCCTCTTACGGATCTTTTTTGATTTCGTGAGCAGGACCTGAGATGCCTTTTTCCATGACGCTATATCGTGCAGACCGGTACCCGGAATTGTGTCAGGAAAGTTACCACCGAAGGGGACACCGCCATCAGAAAGCGCACGTTTGAGGTTCTCCCACCCTTTTTCACGTTTGATGAAGTACTCACGCAGTTCAGAGAGGAAGAGGCCGGCATATCCCTCAAGCCTCCTTTCCAGTTCACTGCTTGCAGACTCCCTCCTTTCCATCGAAAAAAGGGGAATGAAATCTTCGAGCTGGTCCCGCCTCTTCAGGATATCCATGAGTTGCCCGGAGAGAAGAGGGACATTGTTATTGAGGGATGCGAGGTAGCGCTCACATGCTTCCCGTTCCTCGCCGGCAGCCTTTCCCGATACCAGGTCATGGAGGTACCTCTCCACAGCCAGTGCAAGGAGTGATTCCTGGTCCTGGTCTTCCAGGATTTTTACTCCGGGCGGAACATTCGCTTCAAAGGGCCATGCCTTGACAATCGAAGCGCAGACACTGTGAAAGGTTCCTACATTCAGTGATTCAGGGTCTAAGAGGACTTCAGCGTTTTCCCGGTGCCGTTCAATCGCCTTTCTGCCCAGGGAGAAGAGAAAGGAATCCCAGGGGTCGTCAGGGGCTTTTCCACCTCTCTCCACTCGCCTCAGCACTTCCGTTATCCGGTTTGACATTTCTGCAGCGGCCTTGCGCGTGTAGGTCACTGCCATGATCTGGCGGGGGTGAGATACCTTGGCGAGCAGTGCGAGGAAACGAGCGATGAGGATGGCTGTCTTCCCGGATCCGGCAGGGGCTTCAAGGATGAAGCTCCGGGAGACGTTCAGGGCTTCTTCACGAATATGCTGGTCAGACACCAGCCTGCTCATTTCTCACTCCTCCCCTTCCCTGCCCGGAACCTCTCCTGCGTCGTGCCCGGCACCTCCGCGATAATTACAGAGGTTAAAATACTCGCACCGGGCACAGGCACCGCTGTTTCGTTTCCCTGACGGTGAAGGCAGAGGATCAGGTGCATAGACCCCTTTCAAGGGAGCCTCAATCCTCGCCTGTACCGCGCCCTCCCACTGGGAAAGAAACTCTTCCCAGTATGCGGCCTCTTTCAGGCACGAGATCTCTACTTCGGAAGCCTTTTTCAGTGAGAGGTAACCTGCAGCAACTGGAAGGTTTTCAGCAGGAAGAGTGGGAAGAAGGTTCTGTTTGAGCGCAAGGAGATATGCAGGCAACTGGGGAGCAACCTTATCCTTGAATACCGCTTTTGGGGTCGGAGCATTGCCTGTCTTGTAGTCCCAGATGACCATCCCGTGCTGGGGGTGGCTGTCGATCCTGTCCACCTTTCCTCTGAGGGTGAGACCTGAATCCCCTATGCGGAGCCCTGCAAAACGTTCTTCGGCAAGCACGAACCTCCATCCTTCGAGTGCCCGCTTCCTCTCCACTTCAAGCCATGCTGTGAGGAGGCCCGGGGATCTGTTATCTCCCAGCAGCCTCAAGCGTTCGACCCTCCAGAAAAGGTTGTCCGGTTTTCTGGACAGGACGCTCTCCACGGTTTCCCGTAAGAATGCATAACCTCTCTCCCCTTCCACCGGCCACTCCGGCACTTGAGTGAGAAGCCCCCGCATGAACCGGTTGAGGATCTCGTGGATGAGTTCACCCCGCTCTCGCGGTGTGATCCCCGTTTCGCTCTCCTCGAGAGGCTGTAAATCAAGGTGGTGCCCTGCAAAAAATTTGAAGGGACAGGTGAGGAGTTCTTCAAGACCGGTGACTCTCAATTCCTGGGGCAGGGAGATGTCTACCCTGTCGTTTCCACCCTCACTCACATCTGAAGCACTGCAGCCGATTCCTGCCATCCCTTCCCTGAGCCACCGTGCTCTCATCCACTCCTGCGGTGGGTCTTTCCACAGGTCCACGGTGTGTAACTGACCCTGCTCAGAAGGTTCATCATCAACCAGCGGACAACAGAGGAAGGGCGCATCTTCTCCAGCGGATAGCGCACGGCTGAAATGGATGTGAGGTGCAGCAGCAAGGAGCGAGGAAACCATCCGCTTTGCCTTCTCCCACTGGCCCTTTACTGTTCCGCCGTCAACCTTCCTCCTTTCATCAGGGTCAAGCAGAGGGAGTTCCCTCACCGGCTCGGGCAGGACACCGCCGTGAGTACCCATCACCCACAACCGGTCAAACGGAATCCCCCTGGACTCTCCAGCATTGAGTACCTGGATACCCGCAATCTCCGGTGTCTTTTCCACAACCTCAATCCCCTGCGAGGCAGCGGTAAACCACATGAGAACCTCCCGCCTCTCTGCCTCCACCTCCCTTGTTTCAGCCTTCAATGCCTGAGCGAGGGTAAACAAGTGTTCCTTTGCCAGGGTATCGGTCTCACACCTGCACACGGGGAAGCCCAGGGCCTCCCAGATCCGTTCAAGCCCCTCCACCCATGCATGCAGCGGTTGCCTCTCTGAGGCTGAGAGGGTCTGGATGCCGTTGATCGTGAATCCCCGCTCCTGAAGGAGGGCGAGGATGCCCGGAAGCGTCCCTCTCTCCGTGGAGTCCCGGAGAACAACTTTGATGTTACGGTCCCAGTCATGCTGCTGTTTTTTCACATACGGTGAACATAAGAGTGAAGAGAGGAGGAGGTTGGGAGCAGGCTCCTCCAGAAGGCGGAGGGGAATCATGGCTGTCTGAAAGAGAGGGTGTTCTGAGAGGGGTGTCCCCATGGTCAGGTTGTAGCGGAGTGCATCATGGAGTTTCACTTCCCGATCAGTCAGTTCCTCGAAGCAGCGTTTGAGCAGGCTGAAATAGCTATCATCGAGCAACACGATGCCGAGGCGCTTCTGCCCCTCATTCCAGGCCTTCAGGACCTCAGCGCAAATCGCCTGGCACTCCTGCTCCGGGGTTGCATACACCCGGACTTTTACTGCTTCATCAGACTTTTTCTCAGCCCGGTAGAACGACACCCGGGATTTTTCACACATGTTGTACACGAAAGTCTCTTCCGCAGGGGAAAGCTCGTCAAATCCGGCAAGGATGATCTTCTCAGGAAGACCGATCTTTCCCTGTGAGATGGCTTCTCTGACTACCTCCAGCACGCCTGCCCAAGGCAGGTATGTATGGCCCTCAAGGAAGTGCAGGAAGCGGCCGGAGACATTCCGCCTCCAGCCGACTAATGGCTGGCTATCGGGAGACCCTGTCACGGTAAAGCGGTGGCAGGTGAGGACATCAAGCGTCCTCTGCAATTCCAGATAGAGAGAAGGGGTTAGATCCAGACCCTTTAAGGGGTCAACGTCGTGCGCTGCTTCATGCCAGAGACGGAGAACTCCTGTCTTTGAGATGAGGGAAAAAGGCGTCCACAAAAGGTCAAAGGTGTCCTTGACCCACCGGTTGAAACTGAAAACAGCAGGGGTCTCCCACCCCTTTCTACTTTGTTTGATCCTGGCCAGACGAAAGGAGTGAAGAATCCTTCGTGAGAGCCTGCCGGTCGCGGTAAGGACGAGCACTCCGTCCTGGGCAGACTTTACCAGCGCTGATTCCAGTTCAGCGGCTGAGGGAAATATTGTTTGGGAAGAAATGTGTTGGCAGGAATGTTCCGTATCCATGTGAATGATTACTATCTCATTCTACCGTCTCCTCAACCAACACGACACAGCTCCCTTTCCTGGCAAAGTAATGGAAAGTTATGTACGCTATTCTTTTATTGTCCGGGCTTACTCTGAAGGTCTCCGGCAGCCAGGAGGAAAAATCAATTTGAGCTACGAGTTTTTCATCTGCTACCCTGTTCTGATGCCTGTTCTGGGCCCAGGCTGCACCTGTAAACAAAACAAGGAGACCAGCCAAACACCAAGCTGCAGATCTTTTTATCATAGCAATACACCTCCTTTTCCTCTCTCTTAAATGTCTTAATTTTATTCCTGTTTTCAGATCAGGGCAAGCTTAATATGTACGTCAGATGGTGAACGTGAGACGGGAGATGTGAGATGTGAAACGATTAAAAATTGACTGGGCGAACCATTGGCGCCCCTTCAACGGGCGTATCGCGATACGCCCCTACATAAGACCGCAGGCCGTCAGGCCGGAGGCCGCACCCGCGGTAGTCCTCTCTTGGGCCGCGCTTCGTATGGTAGATTTTATTCCTTGGGCAACCACAGGGGGTTGCCCCTACTAACCCCTAATCCCCAATCCCTAATCCCTGCCGAGTCTTCTCGGCACCGCGCTCACCGGCCTGTGCATGGTGTTGGTGCCGTTGAGGTCGACGTCTTCGAGTTTGTAGTAGTAGGTTCTCCGGTTCTTCACATCGTTGTCAACGAACTGGGAGGATGCAAACTGGAATGAGCGGAGAATGTATGGAAGTGTCACTCAGATGGCCGAGTCAGTGGGGCAATCCTTCTGAGGTCTCAGAATCTTTTCTGTTTTTCTTTTGTTCATACATTGACCTGTCTGCCATCGCAAGCAGTTTTTCAATTGAGGAGGGAGATCCGGGGTCATAGTAAACCATTCCAAAACTTAAAGATAGTTTATAAGGACGTTTGCTCTTTGAATTGAATTTTTTCAGATTTTCCTGGATGCGGGAAGCGAGAATCCCTGAGCTGCCCTCATCGGTGTTGATGGCGAGGAGCGAAAATTCGTCTCCCCCAATTCGGGCAATGATATCGGATGCTCGAAATGTCTCCTGAAGGACCTTTGCTGTACTCATTAATGCCTTGTCTCCCTCCTGATGACCAAGGTTGTCGTTTATCCACTTGAGACCGTCGAGGTCAATAAACAGGAGGGATAATCCCTTTTTCATCCGGTCAGCCAATTTTAACTGCTGTCTCGCAAGTTCCATAAATGTCCGGCGGTTATACAGTCTGGTAAGCCCATCCATGGTGGACAGGGTTCGCAGTTCCTCCTCGTACCGCTTGCGCTCAGTAATGTCCTGCATGGTACCGAGCATCCGGTAGGCCTTTCCGTCTTCACCGTTCAGGAAGACTCCATTGTCCTCGACGTTGAAATAGGCTCCATCTTTACGCCTGAATCTGTACTCAACGTTATAGGGGGCTCCCTTCTTCATGGAACTGTTAAGAATTGCTAAAGCATGCTTTCGGTCATCGGGGTGAATAAGTTCCTCCCACATGGTTATGTTAACTTTCTGGAATTCTTCCGGAGTGTAACCAGTCATGGGTGAAATTGCACCAGCCCATTGAATGACGCCGGATGCAATATCGTAGTCGTAGATGATCTGACCGGTCTGTTCTGCCACGAGGCGGTACCGTTCTTCCTTCTCCCGGATAATCTCCTCTGCCCGCTTCCGCTCGCTGATGTCCCGGATAATAGAACTGAGGTACGTCCGGTCGCCAATTTTCCAGAACGACCGTGAGATCTCTACCGGAAATTCAGTTCCGTCTTTCCGGAGGTACACTTTTTCAACGGTTGTTCCAGCAAGCGGGGAGAAACCCGTCTGGCGGAGGTGCTCCATGGCTTTGCTGCTTGCTTCCCTGAAACGTTCGGGAAGCAAAATCTGGACAGGTTTCCCTACCACTTCCTCTTCATCATAGCCAAAGATGTTCTTCGCACCCTTATTCCATGAGAGGATATTCCCCTGATGATCAGCAGAAATGATGGCATCCGGGGATGATTGGCTAATGGTCCGAAAGCGCTCTTCGCTCTCCTGAAGCCTCTGTTCTGCTTTTTTCCGTTCCGTGATGTCGCGGACTATGACAACTAAGTACCGTGTGCCTTCCCGCCTCAGTATTGCTGTAGAGCTTTCGGCATTGAATTCACTGCCATCCTTTCTTTCTCCGATCCCTTCGACTACCTTGCCCGAGATTTCTGAATCATTGAGCGATAAAAATTTTTCCATCCATATTTTATGGATTTCCCGTGCTTGTTTTGGCACCAGGAGAGAGAAAGGTTTTCCCACTAATTCAGTCGTCCGGTAACCGTACACCTGCTCAGCTTTCTGATTCCAGAATCGTATGATTCCGCTGCTGTCAACAAAGAATATGGCATCGTTTGCGAACTCTACGAAAGAGCGCAAACGCTCTTCGCTCTCCCGCAGGGCCTTTTCTGCCCGTGTCCGTTCGGTAATGTCCTCTCCTGAACTGAGGGTTTCTATGATGTTCCCTGATTCATCTGTCAGCAAAGTATTATGCCAGGCGATAATCTTTTCCTCGCCTTTCCTGGTTAAGACAGGATTTTCAAAATATTCCCCTTCCTTTACTTTTCCCCCAATCAAATTGGCAAAGACAGCTATCGCTTCTTTTCTAACCCTCTCAGGAAGAAAAGTATCAAACCAGTTTCTGCCGATAACCTCCTTTTGCCTGTATCCCAGGATTGAACAGCCCTTTCTATTTATGAAGGTGACCTTTTGATCACGGTTGATGGCAACGAGGATTACCCTGGCAATATCGAGGTATTTCTGTACTCTCTGAATCTCTTTACGGAGGCTTTTCTCTGTCTGCCTGCACTTTCTCTCTGATGTTTCCAGCGATTTGAGCCGTTGGCGCAGAACCGCTAATTCCTGTGCGTACCGTTTTTTTGTTTTCTCTTCAGGTTTCATGGTATTTGTCTCCACAATTCTGCACCCGTCTGGTCGGTGAAAATCCCCATGGTTAAGCCTTGTTGCGCAACAAACTATCCGATTAGTACTTTGGTGTCAATAAAATTTATCTTGCCGGAAAATAAGCCACGGGAATCTCCCAGGATTCACCTTTGACCGTTCTCATACTCAAGTTTAGAAATATGTCCCATTTCAGGCACAAAGACCAACCTCCTTAATCACCTGATTTGTTTCTCAACTGATGAGGGCTTTTAATCTCCAGCCTGTTCCATTGATGGAACTTAAACCCCTCTACAGGTAAGGCAGGGCTATCCACCTTGGGAAAAAAGTTGACAAAATCTACTTTTCCTTATAAAACTTAGACTTTGAAAGTAATCTGTATGCAATCTTTTCAGAAGGATAAGGAGGACTTCAGGATATGTCACAGGTACTAAAAGGGATAAAAGTGCTGGATCTCACCAGGGCATTGGCAGGGCCTTATTGCACGATGCTCCTTGCTGATTACGGTGCCGAGGTAATTAAGGTTGAGCTGCCGGGTACAGGGGATGACACCCGCGGATGGGGCCCTCCTTTCGTTGAAGGTGAAAGCGCTTACTTCATGAGCATCAACCGGAACAAGAAGAGCCTCACCCTTGACATGAAGAACGCCAGGTCAAAGGATATCCTGGAGAGGATGATCAAGCAGTCAGATATCATCGTTGAAAACTTTCGCCCCGGTGCAGCGGATCGGCTGGGACTGGGATATGGACAGGTGAAAAAGATCAATCCCAAAATCATTTACTGTTCAATCTCGGGTTTCGGGCAGGACGGCCCCTACCGGGAACTGCCCGGCTTCGATCAGACGCTCCAGGGCATGGGCGGAATGATGAGCATCACCGGTGAACCTGACGGCCCTCCCATGAAGGTGGGCGTTGCCATTGCTGATATCTCCGGCGGTATGTTTGCCGCCTTCGGCATTATGCTGGCCCTCTTCCATCGCCAGAAGACGGGTGTAGGACAGTGGGTTGATACCTCCCTCCTCGACAGCCAGATTGCCTGGCTTACCTACCGGGCAGGAGAATACTTTGCCTCCGGCAAGCTGCCCGAGAAGGTCGGTTCAGGGCATCCGATGATTGTTCCCTACCAGGCGTTCAAGGCAAAGGATGAATACATCAATATCGCCGCAGGAAACGACCAGCTCTGGAAGAGGTTCTGCAAAGTGATCAACATGGAAAACATCATGGATGACCCGAAGTTTGTCACCAACGCCAAGCGGGTTGAGAACCGGAAGGAGCTGATTCCCATCCTGAGCAAGATAATCGAGACCAAGACCGGGGCTGAGTGGCTCAAGCTGCTCGAGGATGCAGGCATCCCGGCAGGACCTATCTATACGCTGGACAAACTCTTCTCCGATCCCCAAGTGCTCCACCGGAAGATGATGGTAGAGCTTACCCACCCCAAGGCGGGGAAGATTAAGGTGACAGGAGTCCCGGTAAAACTTTCTGAGGCCCCGGGTGAAATCACAGCTCCCCCTCCTCTATTGGGTCAGCACAATAAAGAGGTGCTTAAAGATCTCGGGTACAGCGCAGAGGAGATTGAAAAACTTATAGCAGATAAAGTGGTATAGAGAATAGCTGGCCCAATTACCTATTACCTGTTGTGAAATCCTTACGTGTGACAGAAAAGATGAAAGCTGTGAAGCCTGTGGTAAAACCTGTCAGGCACTTCGGCAAGGGGTGGCTCTTTGACTGTAAATATTCACCGGATGGTGAATCAATTGCCGTCGCCACCACCCGGGGAATCGAAATCTACCGGGTAAAGGATTTACAGCTGGTAAAGTCACTGACCCAGCATAAAGACTATGTGGTCACCGTAAACTATAGCCCTGACGGGAAGCTCCTGGCATCCGGCTCCAACGACGACACCATCAGGCTCTGGGACGTGAAGACCGGAAAGGCCATCAGGACACTTAAAGGGCACAAGG
>Ga0315274_10007100_pt1 | contig 16250 bp, 11 predicted proteins | sample YL17G02_20_MG_FD_203700 | JGI IMG/M metagenome (GOLD analysis project Ga0315274, IMG submission 203700) | Sediment microbial communities from Yellowstone Lake, YNP, Wyoming, USA - YL17G02_20 | ecosystem: Environmental > Aquatic > Freshwater > Lake > Sediment | place: USA: Wyoming | collected...
CCTACCGACCACAAACCCTACCGTCCAGGCCCGGATCATCCCTGGAGAAAAACCTTCAAGAAGACACGCCAAGACCGGACATTCCTATTGGGTCAGGACCCCGGACATTTCTAATGGGGCTTGACACAGTCAGGGGGCGCGGTCCAGGGCCTTTCGGTTCTCATGTGGCACGCCCGCCCTCGGGCGTGAGAGGCTCGGGGCGTGGGCGGAAACGCCCTTCGGCCTCAGCCGGGGGCGGCTGAGCCACAGGCCCCGGCCCGGGAACTGAAAGGACCTGGGGCGCGCAATCGGGGCGCACGAGTCACTTCTTCAGGGCCTCGAGGAGGGCCTTGGCCGCGTCGGCCTGCGGGACGGAGGGGTGCTTGGCCAGGATCTTCTCGCACTGCTCCCGCGCGAGGTCCATCCGGCCGGCCTTGAAGTAGTTCTCCGCCAGGCCGAGCCACTGGCGCGCCTCGGCCTCGGCCGCGGCCCGCTTCACGCGGTCCGTCAGGTCCTTGTCCTTCTCGAGGCGGGCGACGGCGGCGGCGGCTTCCTTGCCGGGGGCCGTGTCGGGGCACTGGGCCGCGATCCGGCGGTAGATGTCGTACGCCTGGGAGATGCGCTCCATCCGGGCCGCCTCGCGCTCCTGGGGCGTCATCGGCTTGGGCGGCGGCTCCTTTGGCTTCGGGGGCTCCTCGGCGACCCCTTCCTCGTCCGGCGGCTCGGGGTCGCGGATCTCGTCGCCCTTGGCGAGCGCCTCGGCCTGTTTTTCGAGGTCCTTGGCGCGTTCGAGGTCGTCGGCCAGTCTGCCCGCCAGGAGCGCCTGCTGGAACTTGGCGTTCTTCTTGAGGTCGGCCAGCAGGGCCCCGGCCTGCTTGGCGGGGTAGAGGCCGAAGTAGGTCCGCACGATCCGCGTCAACTCCAGGACGCCCGCCTCCAGGTCTTCGCCGGCCACCAGTTCGCGGGCCACCTGGAGGTCCTGGGCGCCCTGGGCGGTGATCTTCTTGAGTTCCTCGAACGCCTTGGCCGGATAGGGCGAATCGATGCGGGCCTTGGCCACCCGCAGGAGGAACCCGACGGCCCGGCGCGTGTCGCCCCGCGCGAGGGCCTCCATCCCGTCCTTGTACTCCTGTTCGGCCTTCGCCTTGAGCCGCGCGTGGACGACTTCCGGCGGTTCCTCGATCGTCCCCCACCCGACGGCGGCGCCGGCGCGGCCGCCCCACGCCACCACGAGAAGCGCCGCCAGCATCGCCCCGGCACGCCGCGGCATCGTCAGGCCCTCTCAATGAGCGTCTGGGTCTTCAGGATCGTCCGCTCCTCGGGGAATCCGTGCCATGTGTGGACCAGCAGGCCGTCGGCCCGCGCGTCGGGAACGGCGTACGAGAACGGGCGCCGGGCCGCCTCGCGCGGGCTCTCGGCCAGGGGCGCCTCGCCGCGGGCCCCGGCGAGGAGTTCCTCGGCCTCCCGCAGGTAGGTCGCCTGGTCCTGCGCGTCGAGGTGATACGCCATCCGGTAGACCAGGGTCCCGTGGGCCTCGACCTCCTCTTCGCTCTCGCCGTTCAGGTCGACCGCCCGGACCAGGCCGCGCGGCGGCAACTCCAGGCGCCGCGGCGCGATGACCTCGGTGACCGCGCTCGGACCGTCCACGAACGCGATCACGTGACCCGGGTCCAGAAGCCAGATCTCGCCCGTGAACTCGAGCCCCCGCAGCGCCTGCCGCGCCCGGATCGTGAAGAACTCCGGGTGGAGCGACCTCAGGTACACGCTCAGCCGCAGGTCCGAAACGGCCGTCCTTCGCTCGTCGCTCGGCATCGTAGCCCCTTGTCCTCCCTGGGATTATACTCGCGCCGGGGCGTCCAGCAAGTCAAACCGACGCCGCCGGCCGCACCGGCCGGGCTCCCGCGCGGCTCCCAGCCGACATTCCTTGACTTTCGGGCCGGTTTGCGGTTTCCTGGGGCCCCATGAAGACAGCCAACGCCGTGCCCGCCAACCGTCCGCTGACCAAGGTCTACCGGGGAAACGCCCTCCGCGCCGCGGCCATGCCGCTGGGCGGCATCGGGACGGGCACCATCGCCCTGGCCGGCGACGGGTCGCTGCGCCAGTGGCAGATCCAGAACCAGGTCAACCACGCGGCCTGCGTGCCGCACTCGTTCTTCGCCGTCTGGTCGCGGACCGTGCATCCCGCGGGGACGCCGCCCGCGGCGCGGGTCCTCCAGTCGGCCGCGTTCCACAAGACGGAAGGCCCCGCAGCGCCGCCCACGTCGAACGACCACGTGGTCCCGGAGGCCCACCGCGCCCTGCTGGCCCGGCTGCCGGGCGTCGCGACGACCGAACTGGTGGGCCGCTACCCCATCGCCGAGTTGACGTACCGCGACCCGGCCCTTCCCGTCCATGTCTCGATGGAGGCTTTCAGCCCGTTCGCGCCGCTCGACGCGGACGTCTCGGGCATCCCGGCCATCGTCTTCAACGTGACCGTCGCGAATCCGACGGCCGACGAGCGGCTCGTCTCGGTCGCCGCCACGCTCCAGAACACGGTCGGCTGGGACACCGCCACGCCCATCACCGGCGTCCGCTGCGTCCGCTACGGCGGCAACTACAACACGGTCGCCCGCCTGGACGGCCTGACCGCCGTGAACATGACGAGCGGCCGCCTGCCCGAGGACGACGCCGCGTGGGGCACGCTGGTCCTCGGCGTCCTGGACCCGGAGGCCACCTGCCTCGCGCAGTGGGACGACCTGGACGCGTTCTGGGACGACTTCCGGACGGACGGGCGGCTGGCCGACGCGGCCGATTCCTCGGCGAGCCCCGCCGGCCGCACGTGGAACGGCGCCCTAGCCGCCCAGTTCGCCCTGAAGCCCGGCGCCTCGGCCACGCGGACGTTCCTCATGGCGTGGCACTTCCCCAACCGCTACGTGAACTGGCACCAGGGCGGCCTCGACGCGTCGCAGGCCCGGAGCCGCTTCTGGCTGGGGAACGCCTACAACCGGCGGTTCCGCTCGGCCCTGGACGTGGCCCAGCACGTCGCGCGGGACCTGGAGCGCCTGGCGGGCCTCACGCGCCTGGCCCGCGACACGTTCTACGCGACGACGCTCCCCTACGCGCTCGTCGACGCCGTCACGTCGCAGATGAGCATCCTCCGGTCGCCCACGTGCTTCCTGGACGAGGAGGGGCGTTTCTTCGGCTTCGAGGGATGCTGCGGCGCGTCGACCGGCTGGGCCGGGTCGACGGGCGGATGCTGCCCGATGAACTGCACGCACGTGTGGAATTACGAGATGGCGCTGGCGCGGCTGTTCCCCGCGCTGGAACGGACGATGCGCGACACCGAGTGGAACGTCCAGCAGCACCCGAGCGGCTACCTGCCCCACCGGGTGACGCTGCCCTTCTACCTGCCGCGCCTCTGGGACCGCGCCATCGGCGGGCCGGAGCACCCCGCCATCGACGGCCTGCTGGGCGGCATCCTCAAGACCTGCCGCGAGTACCGCGCCTCGGGCGACGCCGGCTGGCTCGCCCGGGTCTGGCCGTCCGTCGCCAAGGCCCTGCGCTACGTCTGGACCGCCCACGACCCCGACCGGACCGGCGTCATCACCGGCGAGCAGCCAAACACGTATGACATCTCCATCTATGGGGCCAACACGTTCATCGGGACGCTCTACCTGGCGGCCCTGCGGGCGGTCGAGGGCATGGCCCGCCTCCAGGGCGACGCGGACCTGGCGGCCGAGTGCCGGCGCGTCGCCGAGCGCGGCAGCCGCGCGCTCGACGAGCGGCTCTTCCGCGGCGGCTACTACGTCCAGGACGTCGACCTCAAGGCCCACCCCGAGCAGAACTTCGCCACCGGCTGCCACAGCGACCACCTGCTCGGCCAGTGGTGGGCCCACGCCCTCGACCTGGGCCACGTGCTCGACCCCGACCACGTCCGCGCGGCCGCGCGGTCCATCGTCCGCCACAACTTCCGAAGGCACTTCCGCGGCGTCAAGCAGTGGCCCCGCCAGTTCGCCGTCCCGCAGGACCAAGGGCTCCTCATGTGCACCTGGCCGCGAGGCGGGCGGCCGAAGGTCCCGACCCTCTACTCGGACGAGGTCTGGACCGGCATCGAGTACGAGGTCGCGGCACTCCTCCTGTTCGAGGGCGAGGTGGGGCCGGCCCTGCGCCTCGTCGAGGCCGTGCGCAGGCGCTATGACGGCCGCAAGCAGAACCCGTGGAACGACATCGAGTGCGGCGACCATTACGCCCGGGCCATGTCCTCGTGGGCCCTGCTGGAGGCGGCGTCGGGCTACCGCTACGACGCGGGCGCGGCCGACATCGCCTTCGCGCCCGTCGTGGGGCCCGACGACTTCCGCGCGCCGTTCGTCGCGCGGAACGGCTGGGGCACGTTCGCCCAGCGCGCCCGTGCCCGCAGACTCGACGCGCACCTGTCGGTCGCCCACGGCTCGCTCGAGGTGAAGACGCTCCGCCTGCACCCCCGGGGCAAGGTGCGGTCGGTCAAGGTCGCGCTCGACGGCAGGCCCGTCAAGGCCAGGTGGTCCATGGCCGGGCGGGACTGTGCCATCGTCCCCGCGCGCCGCCTGACCGTCGGCGAGGGGAAGACGCTGCGCGTAACGCTCGCTTGACGGCAAGGCCCGGCGTGCACGGGGGCCTACGCGCTATCGGGAGCGAAGGACCTCCCCCGCGTCACGGACCGGCCGCACGAAATCGCACCGGCAACAGCGATTCCCGGAGGGGGGCTGACACCTGCCTGTCACCGGCCGGGACCTGCCCGGTGCGTCGCGCCAGGATCACCCCCCCCGTTCCGGGCCCCGGTTCCGCCTTCCCGACCCCGCCAAGGCCGTTTCCCGGGCCAGGCCCGGCGACCGGCCCGGGCCGCGGCACGGCTGCCTGACCCCGCGGTTTGTGCCGCGAGATCGGCCTCACCGAGTCGGCATAGACTTTCGCAAACATATTGGAGAGTCCCGCCCCCTCGAACAGCCGATAAGAATGTCAACATCCGTGAGATCGGCTGTCACGGCCCTGTCCCCCCGGGGCCGTCGGGGCGTCCCGGCCTGTCGGGGCGCCCCTTTTTTGCGCCCCGCCGATGCCGTACCCGCGGGGCGGGGCGCGCGGGTAGCGGCGCGGCGGGCCCCGGCGACCTGCACGCCCAGGTCGGCCGGAACCTGGACGCCGCCAGGACCGGCCTGAAGAAACGGCCGGCGATGCGCCGGCCGCCCTGCCTCGTCGCTCTCCGTCCGTGGACCGTCCGCCGACGGCCGGCACCGGCCTACTTGGCCGGCTCCGGCGTGCGCTTGGCGATGGTCGTCTCCAGTTTCATCTTCTGCTGGGAGTTGACCTTGACCTCCTGGCCCTCCTGCGGGCCGGGCATCGCCATCGCCATGGTGCCATCCTGGTCCATGACCTGGCTCTCGGCCATCCCGGTGTCGACGTTGAAGCGCATCTTCCCGGCCTGCTTGAAGACGACGCTGAGGACCTTCATCGCGGTGCCGCCCACGTCGCTCGTCGTCTCCTTGGACGACTGGGCGGTTCCCTCGTACTGGATGACCGCCACGTTGCCGGCCGGCGTCTTCTCGATGTCGAGGAGTTTGCAGTGCTGCTTGACCTGGAGTTCGCCGATCATGGGCATCTTGAAGGTGGCGGTGGGCTCCCACTCGTCGCCCGGGCCGACCGGATCGGCCGGGAGCGTCTGCGAGGCCTTGGAAACCATGTCGGCGATGGCGGCGTCTCCCATCTGGCTCTTCATCTGGCGGGCGAAGGCGGCCATCTCGGGGGTCGCCTTGGCCCAGTCGTCCCACATCTCATCCATGCCGCTGGCGCCCGCGACCTTGTCGTCGGGGCCGATCTTCACGCTGATCTTCGCCTTCGTCATGGAGCCCAGCGCCCGCGCGAGGTTCGGGTCCTGCTTGTCCGCCGGGCCCTGGCTGTCGTACGACAGGGTCTGCGGCCCCATCGTGATGTCCTGTCTCACGTGGCTGAACGTCATCTGCATCGTCCGCAGGCCCGCGGCGTCCGGCTCTCCGACGTCCATGGCGACCACGAAACGCTGCGTGATCTGCTGCTCCGGCTGCGGCTGGCCCTCCATGGACACGGACTGGCTGCCGTTCATCGTCGTGGTCATCAGGTACGAACCCGACGGGTACCGCTGCTTGAGCAGCACCTTCGGCCCGTCGTACTGGGCCGCCGACACGGACTGCACGAGCAGCCCCACCAGGATGAGCCCCCACCCCGTCTTGCGAAGCGCCATGCGTCCTTCCTTTCGTGCACCTGGGCGGCAGCGGGCTCCCCCGCGCCGGGGGGCCCCTGCCCCGCGCCCGCAGGATCGCGCGTCTGCGCGGTCCTCCCAGGGCTCGCCAAGGCACCACCCTAGCGACTCGCGGGGGCGGCCACAATGGATTTCCGGCCGCCGGCGAACGGGGCCACGTTATGGGACGGTGGCGGTCCGCCCGGCCCGCGCCGGCCGCTGCCACGACCGGCCCCCTGCCCCGCGGGGACGGGCGGCGACGCGGGGGCGGGACCCCCGCTCAACATCGACACGGGTTCCAGTCGATAGAAAGGCTGCGCCACCCCGGAGAGGACACAGGCCGGCCATGCCGGACAACCCGCCCGCCCTTCCGCCGCCCCACGCGGCGGAACTGCTCGACAGCCTCCTCCAGATCGGCGTCAGCCTGTCGGTCGTCCCGGACCGGCGGCGGATGCTCGACATGATCCTCTCGGAGAGCCGCCGCCTGGCCCGCGCCGAGGCCGGCAGCCTGTATGTCGTCGAGGGGAACCGCCTTCGCTTCGTGGCCGCCCAGAACGACAAGGTCGACGTCCACCGCATCACGCAGGTCCTCCTCGGCAAGCAGATGCCCCTCACGCGGGATTCGCTCGTCGGTTTCGTCGCCACGACGGGCCAGGTGCTCAACATCCCCGACGCCGACGCCCTTGCGGAGGATGCGCCCTTCCGCATCAACCGCACGTTCGACAGCGAGACGGGGTACCGTGCCGAGAGCCTGCTCGCCGTTCCCCTGCGGCGCCCCGACGGCGAATGCGTGGGGGTCCTGCAACTCATCAACCACATCGGGCAGGACGGGGGGCGGGCGCCCTTCCCGCCGGCCGAGCAGATCGGCATCCTGCCGCTGGCGTCGATGGCGGCCGTCACGGTCCACAACGCCCTCTTGCAGGAACAACTCAAGCAGGCGTACCTCGACACCGTCTACCGCCTGTCGGTCGTGGTCGAGTACCGCGACAACGCGACGGGCGACCACATCCGCCGCATCAGCCGCACCTCCGGCATCCTCGCCCGGGGCCTGGGCCTCGACGACGCCGAGGTCGAGTTGATCGAGTGCGCCAGCCCCATGCACGACATCGGCAAGGTCTGCATCCCCGACGCCATTCTGCTGAAGCCGGGGCCGCTGGACCCCGACGAGCGCCAGATCGTCGAGAGCCACACCATCATCGGCGCCGAGATTCTCGGCCGGCCCCAGAACCCGCTCATCGCGGCCGCTCGCGAGATCGCGCTCTCGCACCACGAACGCTGGGACGGCGCCGGGTACCCCAACCACCTGGCCGGCGCGGACATCCCCCTCATGGGCCGCATCGTCGGCCTCGCCGACGTCTTCGACGCCCTCATCTCCAAGCGCTGCTACAAGGCGCCCTTCACGCTGGAACACGCCCTGGAGGTCATCCGCGGCGACCGAGGCAAACACTTCGACCCCGAGGTGACCGACCTCTTCCTGGCGACGCTCGACCAGACGCTCAAGACCTACGACCTGGACGCAGCCGTCGTGCTCGTGCACTGACCGGCCGCCGCGAGCCGGCAGCCAAGGCAGGCGCCCTGGTTCTACAGCGCCGGTCCGGGCGACCTTGTGGGCTCCGGATCAGCTATCTGGTAAGCTCTCGACACCACGTCGCACAGCCGCGCCGGGGTGCTTCCTGCCTCCAGGCCGGCGAAGTGCTCCAGCGCCGCGATTGCCTTACCCAGCCTATCGCCTTGGCTGCGAGAGACACCACTCGCGCCCTCGAAGTGCGGGGCCAGAACCTGGACCGAGCCGAGGGATGTGTCAACCTCGTTCTGGACGAGGGCATTCTCCCCGAAGAGGCGGCGATGCTCAGATGTCTTCTGCGGCGTCCACTCGGGCGGTATCGGCTCGGGCAGCGGGTCTTCATCGTGCACAACGCAGTAGGGGATGCGAAACGCGTTCAAGACGACGATGTAGAGGCGGAGGTTGAACTTGCTTCCGCAGTCGATTACGGAAACATCCGGGTCTATGCAGCCCAGCCGCTTGGCCAGATAGGGCAGGAGCACTTTCTCCGTCTCGCCTTCGACCAGGATCACCTTCTTGGCGAAGAACAGTTCGCCGCGGTCGGGATTGACCCACACCGCCATGTGGAAGCGGGCTCGTCGGTCCTTAGCGTCCTCGCCTTCGAAGAGGTCGCGCGTGCACTGTCGAACCTGCGTCCCGGCTGCTGCGCTTGGCTTGCGGCAAATGGCAATGCACCGGTAGCGGTCGAGGTCCACAAAGTGCGTGGAATGCGTGCAGACGAAGACCTGGTGCTCTGGCGCAGCCGCCAAATCCACAAGGGCCGCCGCCAATTGGCGCTGGGCGTGGGGATGCAGAAAGAGCTCGGGCTCCTCGATGGCGAAGTAGCACGATTCGGATGCCCTGCGCGCGGCCTCTGCCGCCTCGGTCTCTGCGGCAATCGCCATCCTTAGGACCTTGGCCCATGCCCGAATTAAGGCGAATATCACGGCCCGTTGAAGACCATGTCCCTTCCTCTCAGCCAACGTCCGCAGCCCATCATCAAGGTGGAGCTCGGTCCCGAGTTCGAGGATCTTCTCGATCTCAGGGGGGGTCACTTGGATGGAAACGTCGACCCCCCACGTGGTCAACTCACCGGAAAGCAAGGACTCAAGTTGGGCGAGTTGCGAAGGCGGCTCCCCCGGCCTCTCAGTGCGGTCATTCAGTTCGCCGATCAGTTGCTGCATCCGGTTCCGCAAGTCCACGAAGCGCGGATCACGTTCCGTCATCTCCTGGACGGCCCGCTGGAGCAACCTCCCGAAGACGGCTGTTCCCTTCATCTTCGTTTCGTCGCTGAGGTCCCGGACTGCGGGAACGAGGTAGAACTCGGGAAGGACACCGCCGGCAACGTTCTTTGTTCCAAGGAGTGGGCCTTCTTCCAGGACCTCCGAGAAGGTCAGCTCGTCGTGGTGGGCGTGGATAAATGTTACCTGGAATTCCTGAACACGTGCCTTGGTTACTCTGCCTCCCCCTTCGAGAATCTGCAGTAGCAAAGGCACCGCCTGTGCTTCCGCCTCAACCATCTCCTTCGTCTTGAGCCTCTCGTAGGCCGACTCCTTCAGCCACCACTCCTCGGGCTCCTGAACGTATCCACGGTAGCCGACGGTCACGTTCACGGCGTCGCCAAAGGTCGCCGCTTTGCGGATGCGAACCGCCTTGTCGCTCCGCAGGTACTTGTGGAAGGTCGTCTGCTCCTGGGTAGTGAGTTCTGCAAACGTCATCTCAATCCAGAGGTCCGATTCGTCCGGTCCGCAGAAGGCGCAGAGGTCATCGCGCACCGGCTTGGCCGACGTGGAAAGCCCGAACTCAAGCGCACCCAGGATGTTAGACTTGCCGTGGTTATTGGGCCCCAGCAGCACCAGCATGTTAGGCACTTCAATCTCCACATCCCGGATGCTGCGGTAGTTGTGGATTCTCAGGTGACGGATTCTCATGACAGTTCCCCCGCTCTCGCAGGCAATTCACAAAGACCGGTATGTCTCCAGCGCAAGTGGCACAATCAAGCCCTCGGCGCCGGCGACGCGCCGGCGTCTTTTCCTTGGGCTGCTGCCGACGGTTCAAGATGCTTTTCCGCCGACTGTAGTATACATCGTCCGGCGTGGCGTTGCCAAGCCCTATGTGATACCGCTCCGTGTTGTACCAGGCGACGAAACGCGTGATCTCGACCCCAAGTGCTCCCATGGCGCGGCGGGTACGGGGACCCGCCGCGCAGAGTGGCGACGGAGCGGGCTACTCGGCCAGGTCCTTGGAAACCGTCTCAGAATCGGCTTTGACCTGTGGCATAGCCGCCCCCGGCTGTGCCCATCACGCCCGAGGGCGGGCGTGCCACAGTCCTGAGACAGGCTCTTACGCCGCGCGCCGCAGGAACTCGAGGATGTCGTGACCGTTGGCCATCACGACCGCCGCCACGCCGCACCCGAGGGCGGCGTACCAACTGCGCGTCCGCGCCTCGCCCAGCAGCACGGCCGCCACGACGGCCGTAAAGAGGATCGACGCCACGCTGTTCACCGTGAAGACCATCGCCGCCGGCAGGGCCGCGCAGCGCACCAAGAGCGCCATGCCCGCCACGGACCCGGCGGCGGCCATGCCCCCCAAAAGGAGCGTCCACCGCCACGGCGGCAGCGGCTCGCGGGCCGCCACCTGTCGCACGGCCACGCTCGCCGCGATCCCCACGTACAGGACCGCCAGGAAGACGTCATGGAACCGGGCCATCAGCGTCCCCCCCTGCCCGTCCGGCCGCGTCGCCAGTTCCTTGACGCAGACGTTGCTCACGCTGTTCAGGAGGAGCAGGCCCACGAGGAGCGCGGCGTATCGGAGGCGGTGCGGCTCCTCCGCGGGCGCGCCGCCCTGGGGACCGGGCACGGCACGCTGCGTCAGCGAGGCCGCGACCACGCACCCCACCCCCGCCGCGACGGCGGCGTACTGAAACGCCGACGGCGCCTCGCCCAGCGCCACGTACGCGTAGGCCGTGACCGGGATGAACCCCAGCATCAGCACGCACCAGAGGGGCGAGAGCGGCCCCAGCCGGATCGCCGTCCGCAGGAGGCGGGCCGTCGCGTACTGCGTGACCCCCGCCGCGGCGGCCAGGCCCAGGACCAGCGGGGGCGCGCCGCCGACGCCCGCGAGCGCCCGCGCCCCGAACACGACCGCGCCCACGACGCCGCAGACCCCGAGGATGTGGATCGCCGACACGCCGCGCCCCGTGCCCAGGCGGTAGGCGAAGCCCATCAGCGAGAAGCACATGCCCGCGAGCGCCGCCATCAGCATCATCGGCCCCGTCCCCTCCCCGGCGCCCCGCCTAATGCTCCAACGCAACTTGCGCCTTGGCGCGGTGGGTCTCGGCATACGCCTCCGTATGGACCGACCCACCGCGCCAAACATGGCATTGCCGGCCCGCAAACCGCGGTTTGCGCGGCGGGTCAGGAGACCCGCTGCGCAAAGTTGCGTTGTAGGCCTACGCCTTGGTGCCCGTCAGCGCGATACCCTCGATGAAGAAGCGCTGGGCGACGAAGAAGAGCGCCAGCGCCGGCAGCACCATGACGAGCGACGCCGCCATCAGCAGGCCCCACTCGGTCTCCTGGACCCCCCGCAGGTGCGCCAGGCCCAGGGCCAGCGTCCGGTTGCCCTCGCTCGTCAGGTAGATGAGCGGTCCCATGAAGTCGTTCCACTCCCTCAGGACCGTGAAGATGAGCACCGTGACGAGCGCCGGCTTCGACAGGGGCAGCACGATCTGCCAGAACACGCGCCACTCGCTCGCGCCGTCCAGTCGCGCGGCCTCCAGCAACTCTTCCGGGATCGTCAGGAAAAACTGCCGCAGAAGGAAGATGAAGAACGCGTTCCCGAAGAACGCCGGCACGATAAGCGGCAGAAACGTGTCCACCCAGTGCAGTTTGCTGAAGAGGATGAACACGGGGATCATCGTGACCTGGCCGGGGATCATCATCGTCGCCATCAGCAGGCCGAACAGGAGCCCCCGGTCGGGCCAGCGCAGGCGGCTGAACGCGTAGGCCGCCATCGAGCACGACACCAGCGTCCCCACCGTCGCGAACACGACGATGATGAGCGTGTTCCCCATGTACCGGAGCGCCGGGAACTCCACGAGCGCCCGCCGGTAGTGCTCCAGCGTCACGGGGTTGGGGATCCACTGGGGCGGCAGGCGGAACATGGCGGCGTCGGTCTTCAGCGAGGTGCTGACGAGCCAGAAGAACGGCCCCATGAAGACGGCCAGGAGGCCGACCAGGATGAGATGGACGAGGGCGTTCCCGCCGCGCAACCGCGCCCGCCGGCCGAGGCTCATCGCGCGCCCCCCTCGTAATAGACCCATCGCCGCGCCAGCACGAACTGGAACCCCGTCACCGCCAGGATGAACACGAACAGCACCCACGCCATGGCCGAGGCGTACCCCATGTGCAGGTAGTCGAACGCCTCGCGGAACAGGTACAACACGTAGAACAGGGTCGAGTTGACCGGCCCGCCGCCCGTCATCAGGTAGGCCTGCGTGAAGACCTGGAGCGACCCGATGACGCCCATGACGAGCATGAAGAACATGGCGGGCGAGATCATCGGCAGGGTGATCCGCGCAAAACGGGTCCAGGCGCCGGCGCCGTCGATCTCGGCGGCCTCGTAGAGGGTGCGCGGCACGCCCTGGAGCGCCGCCAGGAAGATGATCATCCCGCCCCCGACGCCCCAGATGCCCATGATAACGATCGCCGGCTTCGAGCAGTACTCGCTCGTGAGCCACGGGATCGGGCGCACCAGCGGCACGAACCGCCCCACGTACTCCAGGACGACGTTGATCAGGCCGAACTCGCCGTTGAAGAGCCACGCCCACAGCAGGCTGCCCGCCACCGCGGGCACCACCGTCGGCAGGTAGAACGCCGTCCGGTAGAACGACCGCCCCCGGATCGGGCGATTCAGGAGCAGGGCCAGGCCCAGCGCCATCGCAATGCCCACCGGCACCGACACCGCCGCGAAGTAGAACGTGTTCCACAGGGCCGTCAGGAAGTAGCGGTCCTCCGCGAACAGGCGGCGGTAGTTATCGAGGCCCACCCACGTCGCGGGCGAGATGATCTCGTAGTGCATGAAACTGTACGTGAGCGCCGCCAGGACCGGCCCCACCGTGAAGATCGCCAGGCCCAGGATCGCCGGCCCCGCAAAGAGGTACCCCGAGAGCGCCTGCCGCCGGCGCAACTGGATCGCCCGGATCCGCCGCCACGAGTACCACCCGCGCACGGCCACGAGCGCGAGGACCGCCCCGCCCAGCGCCAGGCCCACCATCGCCCAGTTCACGCGGGTCCCCTCGGTCTCGGCCAGGAACCGGTCGAGCAGTTTCTGCGATTCCCGCGTGGCGACGTCCAGCGCCTCCTGGGGCGAGAGTTTGCCGTGCACCACCTCGTCCACCGCCGTCCACATCTCCTGGTTGATGGCCGACCCGACGGGCGTGACCGGGCGGTAGTGGGAGTACTGCATCTGGTCGATGGCCAGCCGCCAGAACGCGCTCCGCTGGAAGAACGGGTCCTCGGCCGCCGACCGCAGCGCCGGCAACTTGTTGCTCGAGGTCGCCATGTACCGCTGCGATTCCTCCGACAGGATGAAGCGGCAGAACGCCCACGCGCCGTCGGGGTTCCGGGCCACCGCGGGGATGACCAGGCTGAAGCCCCCCGACCACGTCGCCGGGACGCCGTCGTCCGCGTAGGGGCACGGGGCCGCGCCCCAGTCCAGCCCCGCCCCGTACTTCTGGATCGTGCTCAACTCGCCCACGTCGAGGACGATCATCGCGATCTTGCCCGTGATGAACGGGTTCTGGGCCTCGCCGCCGAAGCCCGACGACAGGCCCATCAGGCTCTCGATCCCGTATTCCTTGACGAAGTCGGCCACCCACGTCATGGCCTCGACGATCTTCGGATCGTTCAGCGTCACGCGCCGCCCGTCCTCCGACACGAACCGCCCGCCCTTCTGCCACCCGTAGAGGTACAGCGTCGTGTTCCCCCAGATCGGCGCGTAGCCCACCTGGGCCAGGCGGCCGTTCGGGCGGCGCTTCGTGAGTTTGCGGGAGTAGGCCTGGAGTTCGCTCCACGTCCGCGGCGGCTTCTCGGGATCGAGGCCCGCCTCGCGGAAGAGCGTCTTATTGTAGTAGAGGACCCGGACGTCGGTGTCGTAGGGGACGGCGTACTGGCGGCCGGCGTAGAAGCACTCCTCCCAGGGGGCGCGGAAGAAGTCCTCGCCGCGGATGCCGTCGCGCCGGACGCGGTCGTCGAGCGCCTGGAACGCGCCCCGGCCCGCGTAGCTCGCCACCACGTACCGGTCGAAGGTCGACACGTCCGGCGGCACGTTCCCCGCCACCGCCGGCAGCATCTTCGTGTGGATGTCCGTGTACGGGACGTCCACCTGCTCGACGTGGTGGTCGGCGCTGGAGCGGTTGAACCGGTCCACCAGGTCCGTGATGACCTGGTGCTGGTCGCCGGCCGTGAAGAGGTTCCAGAAGACGACCTGGCGGCGGGCCGTCTCGCCCCGGGCCGCCGCGGCGCCCAGGAGGACGAGGACCGCGCCCAGGACCGCCGGCACGCCCTGGCGTTGCGGTCGCGGCTGGCTCATGGTCCCCCGTCGCAGGCGGCGCATCGTCGCCCCTGGGCGGCAGCACTCGGGCGCGTGCGCGGCCGCCGGTAGAACAAGAAGCACGGCGGCCTGGAGCCACGCACAAGGCCAGCCATGCCGCCGCAGGCTGCTCATCCGTGGGTGCACGGCACGCACTGGCAGCAACGGCTCAGCAGCCCGGTGGAGCACTCCGGTCTGACGTTCACGCGCGCTTTCTGCCGCGGTTAAGCCCCGTTGCTCGCCCCGCGAGGGCACACAAGGTCATCGTGGTCAGGATTCCTGGGGCGCACAACGAGTTGCTGATCCAGCGCTCGGCAGAGGTGCCGGCTTTCCCGTGCGTTCATTGTGTAGACGACCGGCACGGGGATTGACTCCAACGCGATCACCAGATCACCTGCGCGCAGACAGGGCTCAAGTTGCACGACCCCCGCAGGGTCTGTGAAGTACTGCCGGATGAGATTCTCGGCCACTCTCAGTTCATCGGTCTTCTCGTCAGAGGACAGGGACTCAAGCAGGCACAGAATGGCCCGCATCTGAGGCTCCCTCTGCCCCAGGAAGGCAACGATGCCGCACGAACCTGTCTGGCTGCACTTATCCGTGCCAAAATCGAATCGCGGGTGCCTACCGACCTCGCGGATGGGCCGAGCTCCACACGCACATCCCGAGTCAGGAATCACACGGTCCACCAACTCGTCGAACTCTCGCAACCCGCCCTTGATCATGGAGCGTAGAAAGAGGCGTGTGCGGTCCGTCAAGTCAACATCGTCCTCCTTCTCAAACAGAGTTTCCAGGATCTCGAGGCAGATATTGCGCTTCCTCGCCTGCGGCGGAGGAAGAACATCAGTGACGTGCCTCAAGAGCCGCCGGTAGGAACCAAGCCGCTCTAGCTGTCGGAGCAGGTACTCGGCCTCCTTGAGCAGGCGCCGCTTGAACTCCTGTCTTACAACAAGGCCCGTCACCGATACATCAAAGGATCGCACGCGCCGCTCAATCCTCGCCTTTATCTCCGGACTATGAACGAAACGTGCGATCTGTATCGTGGTATCCAGGAAGACCGCGCTGCCGCTTGGCACTAGATTGCCCCCTTGGGCGCAGATACCCCCTTCCAGGGATCGAGTCCGACCTCCCTGAGCATCAGACGCACCCTCCCGACGTCCTCCTCCCTGACAAGCCCACCCCCAAGGTAGGTTACCAGAATGCTCTCCACAGCTTGGCATTGACCAAGCGTGAACCTCTCGAACTCCTCCTTGCTGAGCGCAGCCTGAACAAAGTTCAGCATCGCCCCCCAGTCGTCCTGACGAACCGACCGCAAGCGCCACAACTCGCCAAGATTCTCCACAAGGCCGATGCCCGCCGACGCCAATCCCATGGGGTCCTGCTCCTTTGCGGCTGCAACCATAAGGCGGGCCCAAGACACTGCGCCATCCAGGTACTTCCTCAACGCATACCTGTCTGATACAGAGGGCGCGGGCGTCTCTTTGCGAGCCACCTGTCTCGGTACCCCCAAAGCCCTTCGCCGCTCCATTCCCGATCTGTGATGAACCACGTCATAGTACATACACCTCGCTTCCTGCACCTTCGTATTGGGGAGTATGCCCAGAGTCGAGGCCACCAGAACAGAGGCACACACAGTCTCGCCCGTAGCCGGTTCCGCCATCTGGTCGCCCTCCTACGTAGTTGCTTTGCTGAGCGCCGGCAAGAAGCGCGCTATACTTGTGTGGATGAAGTCTGCGGGAGATATCACCTGTGGATCTTCCTGGAAGGCATCGATGTCAATCATAACGGCGAATTCCGGCGATTGTCTCATGCGCTTCTTCACCCTCTCCTGATCACGAAGAACCCTCCTCTGCTCCTCGTGGAGATCCCGGGGGCGCACGCTCAGAATGGCCTCGCCGAAGTCAATCTGCGCCT
>Ga0315274_10007101_pt1 | contig 16250 bp, 16 predicted proteins | sample YL17G02_20_MG_FD_203700 | JGI IMG/M metagenome (GOLD analysis project Ga0315274, IMG submission 203700) | Sediment microbial communities from Yellowstone Lake, YNP, Wyoming, USA - YL17G02_20 | ecosystem: Environmental > Aquatic > Freshwater > Lake > Sediment | place: USA: Wyoming | collected...
CAGACATTTTCCTGCCTTTTTTCATGCTTTCAGTCTCTCCAGGACCAAGTATTTGCGGACTTTTTACGCCTGTAAGAATTAACATAACTCTTATCATCTTGCCCATATCCTGAGAAATCTGTGCTCCCCATATGAGTTTGGCATTAGATGAGATTTTCTTTCCAACAGAATCTATAATTTTGCTTGCTTCTTCGAGACTTAGGTCAGTTCCGCCTATTATGTTGATAAGAGCTCCTTTTGCCCCATCTATAGAAACATCTAACAAGGGATTTTCAAGAGCTTTTTCAACAGCTTCCTTTGCCCTATTATGAGGAGAATCACTTTCTCCCATGGTTATCACTGAAACTCCGCCGTTTGTCATTACTGCTTTTATATCAGCAAAATCCAAATTTACAAGCCCTGCTTTTGTGACAAGCTCTGTTGTTCCTTTAATCGCATTAGTCAAGATTTCATCAGCAACCTTGAAAGCAGTGTATAATGGCAAGTCAGGAGCAAGCTCTAATAATTTATCATTTGGAATTACTATTAAAGTATCTATTGCATTTTCAAGTCTTTCAAGCCCTAAAACTGCATTCTCATGGCGGATATTACCTTCAACAGAAAATGGCAAAGTCACAACACCTATAGTCAGGGCTCCTGCTTTTTTTGCTATTTCTGCTATAACAGGCATAGCCCCTGTTCCTGTTCCACCCCCTAAGCCGCCTGTAAGAAAAACCATATTCGAGCCTGAAACATGTTTTTTAATCTCTTCCTCAGACTCTCTCGCAGCTTTTTCTCCGATCTCAGGATCAGCTCCTGCTCCCAATCCGTCTGTCAGGTTTTTTCCAATCAAAATTTTATAATCTGCTTCAGTATAAAGCAAGTCCTGCGCATCAGTGTTTACTGCTATTGTCTCTGCCCCTTTTATGCCAATTTCGCGGATTCTTGTTATTGTATTATTTCCGCCTCCGCCTACCCCAATAACTTTAATTTTTGATTTTTGCCTAGATATAATCTGCACTAGCTCTCTATCTATGTCTTTTGTTCTTGAAAAATCACCTATATCTATATCCTCTATTTTTAACATTTTATACAAGAAAACACTTATTATTTATAAATTTAAGTATAATTTTTTGAAGAACTCTAATTCTTAATTTAACTGTTATCAGTAATGTTTTAGCTTAGAAGTTGTTTTTGATAATTATTTATTGCTTCTTCTCTTCTTTTTTTACTTCTATCTTATTATCTTGCTTCTTCTCTTCTTTTTTCTCTTCTTTCTTAGCTTCTACTGCTTTTTTAAATTTCACATCTATTCCAAGCAGCTCTTTTGCTCTTTTTCCGAATTCATCAACTGCTTTTTTGCTGCCTATAATACTAAACATTTCTTTGTTTTTTATCTCAATCTCTACTTCTTTTTCCTTCAAGTTTACAGAACAATCTTCTTCTTTTATTCCAAGAAGATTATTAAGAAGAACAAATAATTTTTCTTTTAAATCAGCGATTATTCTTTTTATTTTGAAATCATAAACAATAACTTTTCCTGAAAGGGGGTTGTTAAAATCAACGACCACTCTTCCTCCTGAAGAAGAGTTTATCTTTGCTATCATGCCATCAAGAGCAACCATCATCCCCCTTTGTGGATAAATCTCCTTTTCAAGGAAAATTTTTTCTGAAACAACTTTGACAAGAGACGGATTTCTGTTTCCAAATGCCTCTTTTGGCTGTACTTCAATACCATAATTTTTGTCAGTTTCCTTTCCAGCCAAGGCGTTATCCAATCCCTTGACAACAATTCCTTGGCCAACACAAATTTTTAATGATTTCAGGTCTTTAAAATTTGGAATACCTGCTTTTTCTGCTTCGCTAGGAATTGTTGTATCAAATACCTTTCCTGATTCTTTTAATATTGCTGAAAAATCTAATTCAACAAAATCATTTTTCTTAACAGTTTTTTCATCAGCCATTTTTTTATTCTTGATAAAATATGTAAAAGAGCATGGTTTTTAATTCTTTCTAATAATAAGCAATAAGAGCAAAATTTAAAAACCTCAAAAAAAGAATTAGTTAGTAAAAAGAGAATAAAATGGTGCTAAAACTCGTATATGGGACAGAATTAAGGGAAGGCTCTTACATAATTGTAGAGGGCGAGCCCTGCGTCGTGCGTTCAATAGATACAAGCAAAACAGGTAAACATGGGCATATGAAGGTAAGACTAGAGGCAATAGGCTTGACAGATAACAAGAAAAGAATCATTGTAAAGCCAGGCCATGAAAAATTCGAAGTTCCACTTATAGAAAAGAAAAAAGGCCAGGTATTATCAATAACAGGAGGAAAGGCCAGTTTAATGGATGTTGAAAGCTATGAAACTGTTGAAGCTGTAATTCCTGAAGAATTAAAAGAAGAGGTTAAGGAAGGATTGCCTGTAGAGTACTGGATACTGGAAGGCAAAATAATAGTAAAAAGAGTTATATCTCAATAAATTAATTAAAAATGGTAAAAATAAAATTTCCTGCTTTAAGTGAAAGAAAATTCAAGGGCATATTTGTATGCAAAAACTGCAGTACAAAAATAAGAGCTGATATGAGGAAAATACTTGAAGGCAAAGTTAATTGCAGGAGATGCCGCGGCAAGCTCTTCAGGCCGAGAAGCAAAACAACAAGCAGAGAGAAGAAGTAAGGGTAATTTAGTATAGAGAATTCAAAGGTTGATGATAAAAATAGGACGTTACTGACAATATTTAAAATGGATTTTTTATTTTATGACATATTAATTTGCATAATATTTTTTATTGCTGTAATCATATTTCTTAAAAAAAACAAGAAAAACGTCTCTAAAGAGGGCGTATTCTTTCTTTATAGATCAAAGTTTGGCATAAAAAAAATAGATTATTTAGTAAAAAAATATCCAAAGTTCTTTCATTTTATTGAAAAAATAAATATAACTGTTGGATTTGTTGGAATGGCTGTAATTCTTTATTTGTTAGCAATGTCTTCATACAAGATAGCTGCAATGACACAGGTTATAAAAACCCCCCCACTAGTTCCTTTGCTGCCATGGATAAGCTTTCCGGGCATGCCTACTTTATATTTTACAATATGGATAATAATGATCTCTATTATTGCAGTTGTTCATGAAGGTGCTCATGGAATATTCTCAAGATTAAACAAGATAAAATTAAAGAGCACAGGTTTTGGCTTTCTTGGACCGATAGTGATTGCATTTGTTGAGCCTGATGAAAAACAATTGGTAAAGAAAAGCCCTAAAGTCCAGTTAAGTGTTTTCTCAGCAGGCCCTGCAGCAAATTTCATGCTTGCTGGAATCTTCTTTATAATTATATCTTTAGCAATAAATCCAATTTACACATCTGCAATGCAGGATGTTAATCTTAAGGCAGCAAGCATAGTTCCTAACTCTTCAGCATATATCGCAGGAATTGAGAAAAAGGACATAATCACAATAAAAGATATAGAAAAAACATCAAATGTAGAGATGTATATCAGAAATATCACTGTTTTTTTCATTGAATTAAAGCCAAATCAGACTGTAAATATAAAAATAGAAAATAAAAATAAGGATGTTTCTTTAATAACTTCTGTAAATCCAAAAAATGAATCAAAAGGATATACGGGGATAGAAGAAATTGAAATTATACCAAAATTTTCAGGCATTGCAAAAATTATGCCATTTATATCTGCATTGTTCTTCTGGATATTTATAGCAAACCTTTTTGTTGGCTTGTTTAATCTTCTGCCTTTCTGGGTTGTTGATGGTGGCAGGATGTTTTATGCTGCTGCATTTGCAATAACAAAATCAAAAAAGAATGCAATGAAAAAAATGAAAACAGCGACAGCATTCACATTATTTTTAATATTCCTCATGTTTTTAGTATGGGCTGTAAGAATGTTATTTGGATAAATGGGCCGGTGGTCCAACGGTAAGATATGTCCTTCGCATGGATAAGATTCGGGTTCAATTCCCGACCGGTCCACTAATACTCAATGGCACACTAAAAGGGTAGTACCTTCTGGTGCCCTAAAATGCCTCAGCATTTTTTGGTTTTCTAGGGAACTCTGTTAATTAAGCGAAATCGACTCGAACGGATACAATCGAAGCTATCCGTTCGTTCTCGACAATTGCTTTATATAAGCGAGTCTTAAGAAAATGACGGTAGACAAAATAGATCCACACAAAAACAAAGAAAGCTATTTCAAATGGAAAGAGAAGGCTGAGAGTTCTTCTCTTGACATTGGCAGAGAAAACTCGGAGATGCTGATGCAGTATCTTCAGGATATGGAAATAGGCATTAATGTCGGAAATGCTGCGAAAAAAGGGCCACGAAGCTTTATACACCTTAATTCTTCGAAGAACAGGCTTATTGGCATTATGAGAAAGGCACAGGGCCTGTATAATCTAAAGAAGTTTACAGATATTAGCGAAGAGCAGGCTCATAAGCTGTTTTCAAAAATGAGAACAGGAGAAATAGTAAGGCCTGACGGCAAAAAGTATATGGCTGTTGCAGACGCTATCAAAATATTCAAGGCATTTTGGCACTGGCATCAAAGAGTAAACAAAAAGAAAGGCGTAGAAATTGCTGATATAACTGCAGATTTAGATAGCAGGCAGGAAAAGCCTGATTGGGTTTATCTGACAGAAAACGAAGTCAAGAAGCTTGCAGAAAAAGCAAGGCATGATTACAAGGTTTTAATCTGGTTTTTGTTTGACACAGGAATAAGGGCTCCGACAGAATTGATGAATCTAAGGGTTTCAGATTTTCATAATGACTTCAAAGAGCTGCAGATAAAGCAGGAAATAAGCAAGACATTTGGAAGAAGAATAAAACTGATGATTTGCTCTGAGCTGATTAAAGACTATATCCAAGACAAAAAGCTGTCTGGAGATGATTTTGTTTTTACTACAAAGCCTGCTGCAGTTAACAGATATCTGAAAAGGCTTTCTACAAGAATATTCGGAGAAGAAAAAACTCCTGCTGGCCAAAGATATTGCGACTTAACAATGTATGACTTCAGGCATAATTCATGCTGCTATTGGCTGCCAAGATACAAAAGCGAATCAGCATTAAAATACAGATTTGGCTGGAAGAGCTCTGACAAGATTCATTATTATTCAGAGCTTTTGGGAATGAAAGACACAATCTCAGAAGATGATATGCTCATAGATGTTACAAAGACAGAAATTGAACAAAGGCTAGGCAAATCTGAAAAAGAAAATCTGCTTTTAAGGGAAGACAATGAGCAGATGAAACTACAAATCGCAAAAATCACTGAATTGACTGCAAGGATTTACCAGCAAATGAAGGTAAATCAGGAGATGGATGCCTAACAGAAATTCTAGAAAATATGCTAATTTTGCCACCAGAGAATCAGGCTCTCAAGAGAGCATTTCCGACGCTAAATTCTCGCAAAAATCTCAGATTGGCACCCGCGAATATAGCAATATTGGCACTAAAGTCTAGAAGTGGCTGATTCCAGCCAGTGGATTTTCTGGTATGAAAATACTAGTTACGACGGTAAAATTGCCTGAAAATTTAAAACAGCCCTCGTGGAATATAAGGATTCCAGCCACTACTGATTACTGGCTAAGAAATAGACTATTTTGCCATCAGATAATTGGGCTATAAAACATAGACAATAGACGACAAATTCTCAGAAAAATCCTAAATTGGCACCGTGGAATATAGTGATTCTGGCACTAGATTGATAGGGCCAATTAATCTTTTCCATCTAAATATTCGGAAAGAATATATCCTTCTTTATCAAGGCTACAGCCTTCAGGAAGTTTGAAGCCAGCATCTATTTTCATGAAATTTTCCATTTTATATGGTGTTCTTATAGTGAGTATATCCTTATTTTTTCCAATAATTTCGGAATCAATTCCAGGCTCTACTTTTCCAACAGGCGTTAATACAATATACTGGGGATTTGCCCTTCCAGACAATTTACCACTTCTAAAATATTTTTTAATCTCAATGCCTTTCTGAACACTTGTTCTTAGAGGATAATTTCCTTCTACAGGGGCACAATGATATAGATAATGATTTTCTATTCCCAATTCCCTTAATTTAACAAATAGAGTTTCAAGTGTTTTTTCATTATCATTGATTCCTTTCAGCAAAACAGACTGGTTATACAGCCTTATATTGGCATCATATAATTTTTTAACAGCATCTTTTACCTGAGAAGTTATTTCATCAGGATGGTTGAATTGTGGGGAAATTTCTATTCTTTTTTCAAAAGTATTGTATTTTTTTAGCATTTCAGTCAAATCATCAGTTATTCTTGAGGGCTCTGTTGAAATGACTCTTGAGCCTATTCTTATTGTAGAAATATTGTCTGTTTTTCTCAGCCCTTTTATTACATCTTCGAGTTTTGCCGGAGCCATAACAGGATCTCCTCCTGTAATCAATATCTCTCTCAGCTCAGAGTGATTTTTGACATAGCCAATTGCTTTGTCAATATCTTCATAGCTCATGCCTTCTTTGCTTTTGTTCAAATAATCTTTTCTTACGCAGTGCCTGCAGTATGCTGCGCAGTTTAGGGTAGGCATAATTACGGCCCTGTCTTCATACATTCTTTCAAACCCATTTATTCCAGTCTCTATTTTTCCAACCCATGGCCTTTTAGGGCCTTCTGACGCTTCGCAGAGAGACGGCATAAATTGCTTTCTTACACCTTCTGAAGACTCCATCAGTTTTTCAAGATAGGAATTGGTTTTAACTGGGAATTTTTCAGTTATTTCTCTAAGTGCTTTTTCACTACCATCTGAATAGTTATTTTTCATAACTACATAATAGCAACTAACTATATTAAATATCCTCTCTATTTTTTGTTCAAAATGACAAAATTTAAATACTAATTTGTATTATGAATAATATTATGTCAAAAGATAAGCCAGAAAGCATAAATCTTGATTTACGAGATAAGAGGCTCCTATATCAACTTGATTTGAATGCAAGGCAGTCAAATTCTCAAATAGGCAAAAGAACACACTTAAACAAGAACACTGTCTCTTATAGAATTGACAGACTTAAAGAAAAAGGGATTATTACAGGATTTTATACTGAAATAAATATGTACAAGCTAGGCTATAAGACCTTCAGGATTTTTATAAGATTTCAGGATTTGACTAAAGATGGAGAAAAGGATATTATCAACCATTTTGCTAATGATCCAAAAGTAACATGGATTTTAAGCGTAGAAGGGGCATATGACCTAATTCTAGGAGTAATGGTAAAAACGAATAGCGAGTTTTATGAATTTAAGGAAGATTTGCTTTATAGGTATAGCAAGTATATCCAGAATATATCTTATAGCATTTATGTAAGAATGTACCAGTACAAAAAGGACTATCTTCTTGATCTGAAAAGGAGAGAATTAAATTTTAAGATTATGGGTGGAGAAGACATTACTAAGATTGATGAAATAGATGATAAAATCTTACAAATTTTGGCTGTAAATGCAAGAATGCCTTTGTTTGATATAGCTGCAAAATTAAAGATTTCTCCAAAAGTTGTAGTTTATAGGATTAAACAATTAATGAAAAAAGAGATTATTCAGAGTTTTAGAGTGATGTTGAATAATGAATTGCTTGGATATAAATGGTATAAAATTCATTTTTGGCTGAAAAATTTTAATAAAGAACAGAAAGAAGAATTAGAAAGATTTGTAAGAACAAATCCTAATGTTATATTCACAAATGATACCATAGGCGGGGCAGATTTTGAGCCAGAATTACATGTCAAAAATGAGGATGAATTAAGAAATTTTATTAATACAATACGAGAAAACTTCCCAAGTATAATAAAAGATTATGAAATCCTTCATTATTACAAGATTCATAAAAATCTTAACTATTTTCCTGTGAAGTAAGCTATCACTCCAATCTCGACAATCTTTAAAAACTCAAACAGCATCGATGAAATATAATAAAAATAATGGAATCCTTACGGAATGCCATTGAGACGGTCTACACGACAGGTCCATATTTTTTTCTATTTTTTCTGATTTATTTCTTACTTATGAATTTTCTTCCGACGATAAACTTTTTTCTTATTTTCAAAAAAATAAAATTTTCAGAAGAATATATAAAGAACAAATGCATTTTATTTTTATAAATTTTAAATAAAAATTCAAAAAAGAGGAAAAAATGACTAAGAAGAAAGATAAAAAGAAAAGAAAGAAGAGATAATATCGTTAAAATACTATTGATATCTTGATTTTTCATATCAAACATGCGTTATTGCATACAAAATAATTTGTTTTTTTATTTTTTAGTTTAGAAAAGTTCACAAAAGCAAAATAAAAAGGTATATATTCTCTTTCTTAATCTTTAAATGTAAGAAAAATGATAAGATTTGGCCCTGCTGGAAATCCAATTAATTTCTTTAAATCAGAACTGGGAAAAGACAGACTGAATGCTCCTGTATGGGTAAGATCTATTGGTTTGAATGCAAATGAAAGGCAGATGACATATGGGGCAAGGATGAAAGAAGAAGACGCTATTAAATTTGGAAATCTCGCTGAGAAAAATGATGTCGCCTTAAGTGTTCATGGCCCTTATTATGTTGTCTTGACAAGCGAAAAATCAAGGGTTATCAAAAATTCTATCAAAGAATTGATTAAAACAGCTCATCTAACAGAATTAATGAGAGCAAAGAGAGTTGTATTCCATCCAGGTTTTGGAAATAATGCAGACAAGGTGATAAAAAATATAAGAATAATAGAAAAAGAAAAGCCAAAGAATGTATTTTTGCTTCCAGAGACAATGGGCAAATTATCACAATTAGGAAGTTTGGATGATGTTTTAAAAATATGTGAAAATACAGAATGCCTACCTTGTATAGATTTTGGGCATTTATATGCAAGAAGCCTTGGAAATTTAAAGACTAAAGAAGATTTTAAGAAAATACTTATTACAATAGAAAAAAGGCTTGGAAAGAAAATTCTAAATACTCTTCATTGCCATTTTTATCCTGTTGATTTCACGCAAAAAGGGGAAAAAGTCCACAGGGCAGTAACTGAAAAAAATGTTTTTCCAATTTTTGAGCCATTTGCAGAGCTTATCAAGGAATTTAATATGTCTCCTGTCCTAATTTCAGAATCAAAAGATAGCCAGGACATGGGTGCATTGCAGATGAAAAAAACAATGCAAAAATTATTAAAAAATGAACATTAAAACAAAACATATTCTAGAAAAGCAGCATTATAAAGTTAAAGGAGACAGTGCTGTACAAATTTGCACATGGGCAAAAAAAGCCCTGAGAAATGAGGGTTTTTGCTACAAACAGAAATTTTATGGGATAAAATCACATCAATGCGTTCAGATGTCTCCTTGCGTGATGATTTGCCAGAATTTATGCCTTCATTGCTGGCGGCCAATAGAATTAAACGAAGGCATGACAATGAAAAATGCTGAAAAGCCAGAAAAAATAATCCAAAACTGTTTGGAAATGCATAAAAAACTTCTTTCTGGCTTTGGTGGAAGCAAAAAAGCTAATCTTAAAAAATGGAAAGAATCCCAGCAGCCTAAACACTTTGCAATCTCACTCTCAGGCGAGCCCACATTATATCCTTATCTTGGCGAGCTAATTGAAGAATTAAGAAAAAGAAAAATGACCTCTTTTCTTGTAACTAATGGATTGTCTCCACAAATTCTTGAAAAACTTCAGAAAAATAATCAGCTTCCAACCCAGCTATATTTGTCTGTGAATGCCCCTAACAAGAAACTTTTCAATAAAATTACAAGAAGCAAGCTGAAAAATGCATGGCAATTATACATGAAAACAATAAAATTATTTTCAAAACTGAAAACAAGAAGAGTGCTAAGACTAACTTTAATTAAAGACTTAAACATGAAGGATATTAATGATTATGCAAAGCTAATAGGGCTTGCAAAGCCTGATTTTGTTGAAGTAAAGGCATTTATGAGTGTTGGATTTGCAAGACAAAGAATTGCATATGAAAAAATGCCACGCCATCCAGAAATAAGAGAATTTTCAAAAAAACTGGCTTCTTTCACTGGGTTGAAAATTCTCGACGAGAAAAAAGAAAGCAGAGTTGTTGTTTTAGGAAAATCTAAAAAAGAAATGAAAATAAAAGGAATCTAAGGTAGATTGTTGTTATGTTCTTTTTTAAAATTGAGATTTTTCATTCAAATCAGATATTAACAAATAACAATTATACCTGTATATATCCTTCTTCTGTTGCAAGCACAAAATTAACCCCTACAGGAATCTGCAATAATGCAGAAATTAAAACCATATGCTCTATGCCATTTCCAGAGGCAATTGATAATGAAACTTCCAATCCCGAAAGCTTGCTTTTTATTTTTTCATAAATCTGCTTTTTCAGATCATCAACAGGAGCATCAAGATTAACTTCTATAAAATCAAATTTTTTCTCAGAAGTGAATTTTTTCGCAAATTCATTTCCTACAAGAACGATTTTTTCCCAGTCTTCAGCCTCTATCAGTCTGCTTACTTCATTCCACGACCCCTTTCCTGTTGATAATAATGCCACAAGCTCCATGATAGAAGTTGACAGTTATTGTTTATAAATTTTTAGTTAATGTGATTTGTCTGATGTCTTATTTCTGACTTTTTGATTATTAATGAAGCGACAATGAACATTACTGAAAGATCAATATTCTAGAAACCTTTAATAATAGTATCGACATTGAGATTTTATGGAAATGCCTTTGGCTGAACTGACATTAAGAAAGTATGAAAAGCCATATAAGACAGAAAAAAGAGAGCTAGTGAAAAAAATCTGCCTTTCTTTGGGATTATTACAGCCAGGAGACAGCAGAGATGTCATAGTGGATATTTTGCTTGTTCTTATTAACTCTAGCAAGAAAAAAGAGGAGCTAGAGCTTGAAAAAATAAAAGAAAGGGTCATAGAAGAGAGAAAAAAAGCCTCTCTTGAAGAAAAAGGTATAGCAGACAGCAATATAAGAAGGCAATTAAAAAGACTGAAAGATTTGCTTATAGTTGACAAAAACAGCAATAGCTATAGATTAAGCGAATTTGAAAGCTTAAATAAAATTTTTGAAGACAAAATAAAGAATTTTTACCTGCCCTCTATAATAGAGCGCATAGAGGAATATTTCAAGGCACTTGAGGAATAATATGATAAAAATAAAATTCAAAGAGATGAAAATTTTGGAGAATAAGAGGACTACCACAATTATCGGAGAATACAAAAAACGAGAAATGAAAATAGAATTATCTATTCTTCAGCTTGCAAAAGCTTTCCAATGTGATAAAGAAGTGTTAAAAGAACTAGAAAATGAAGGTTTTGGCTCTGAAGAACTTGAGGACAAATGCAAGGAAATAATAGAAATCATCAAAAAATTTCCTGATGTAAAAATAGGTAAAAATCTGATAAACTGCGGTTATATCTCTGCAAGAGAAGAGGGCAAAATTGCAAAAATTTTCGGAGAAGATTTATGCGGGTGGAATAATGAGGGAATCATGGTTATATTTCCGACAGAGGTATATAATAAAGAACTAAAGGGGAAGAAATTTGAAATGATATTAAAGCAGGATTCAGTTGAATTAAATAAAAAATAGCAATCTTTATAAACCTTCAAAATATAAATTTTTATCCGTTATAACTACCTTTCCATAAGAGGAAGTTTATAGGGAACTTCAAATTAGAGGAAAGTTAGTAAGAAAACTTCGGTTTTCTTATGTAGGAGGATTTATTATGAATAAAGAAGACATTCTGAACGCATTGAAGGAACTTCGTAAAAGCGAAAAGCGTAAATTTGACCAAACACTTGACTTGATTATAAATCTAAAAGAGTTTGACATTAAACGCGATTCTGTCAGTATTTTTGCAACAATACCCCATATGATTCGCAAGAATAAAATATGCGCATTTCTTGATAAAGAATCAACAATTTTTGATAAAGTCATAACAAAAACAGACATGGAGACATTAACTCCAAAACAGATTAAAAAAATTGTTAAAAATTATGATTTCTGTATTTCTTTGGCTAAATTAATGCCTGAAATAGCTAAAAAATTTGGTAGAGTACTTGGACCTGCAGGAAAAATGCCTGATCCAAAGGCGGGCTGTGTTGTAATGACTGAAGATGACAATACTTTAAACAAGCTTGCAAAACAGCTTGAAAATGAAGTCAAAATAAAATCAAAAGAGCCAAGCCTTAAAATTGCCATAGGAAAAGAAAGCATGAGCGACAAGGATCTTGCAGAGAATGTTGAACATGTATTTAATGCTGTTTTAGTGGCATTGCCAAGAAGAAAAGAAAACTTGAGAAGTATTTTATTAAAATTCACAATGAGCAAACCAGTAAGAATAAAGCTTGAAAAATAAAATGACAGACGAAAAACAAATACAGGAAGAGAAAAAGAGAGCATCTGTAAAAGAAATACTAAAACAACTGCCAACAAAAACTTTACCTATTATTCCAAAGAAAGAAATCAAGACAGAGGTGCCAAAGCAGACTCCAATAAAGAAAGAAAAGAAACAGGAAGGAGTTATTAACAAAGAATTAACAACAAAGGCAGTTACTGAAAAGAAAAAAATAGCAAAAGTATCTGAAAGAAAGAAAAAAGCACTGGCAGACCTTGTCAATCTTTTAAACAAAAGCAAGACAATAATAATTGCCTCAACAAGAGCAGTGCCTTCAAGCAGATTACAGAGAATGAGGAAAGATGTGAAAGACATAAAGATAGTAATGACTAAGAAAAATATCATGTTAAAAGCTTTAGAAAAAGCTGAAAAAAATAATGTTAAAAAACTTTCAGAGCATCTTGTAGAGAACTTTGCTGTTCTTTTTTCTGAGAGTGATGCTTATGATATAGCTGCAACACTTGTAAAACAAAGGTCAAAGGCAAGAGCAAAGGCAGGACAAATTGCTCCTTTTGACATTGTGCTTGAAGCAGGACCTACTGACCTGCCACCAATGTTTATTTCAGAGCTTGCAGACCTTGGAATCAAGACAAAAATGGAAGGTGGTAAAGTTGCTGTAAAAGAGGCATTTATGCTTGCAAAATCAGGAGAAAAAATAGCTCCTGAAAGGGCAGATATGATGCTTAAACTTTCAATAGAGCCTTTTTCAGTTGGACTCGAGCCTGTAGCAGCTTATGACTCAAAAAGTGATAAGATTTATACTGAATTAAAAATAGATCCTGAAGGATTTTTGGAAAAATTAAAAAAAGCAATGCAGGAAGCAATGTCATTAAGCGTGAACAAGGCAATTCCTACAAAAGAAACAATAAAACTAATATTATACAAGGCATTTTCACAAGCAAATGCTTTGCAAAATAAACTTTCAAAATAATACTCACGGAGGAAAAAAATAAATGGAATATGTATATGCAGCTTTGTTGTTGCATAAACTTGGAAAGCCAATCGAAGAGGCAGGAATGCGCAAAATCTTAGAGGCTGCAGGAGCTAATGCGGACGAGTCAAAAATCAAGTCCCTTGTAGCTTCATTAAAAGGTGTTGATATAGACGCAGCACTGAAAGAAGCAGTAGCAATGCCCGTAGCAGCAGCTCCAGCTCATGCAGGAGCAGCTCAAGCAGAAAAGAAGAAAGAAGAGGCACAGCAAGAAGATAAAAGAGAAGAAGCTGCAGCTGAAGGTCTTTCAGCTTTATTTGGCTAAACAAGCAAAAGCGTAAACAACAAGGCAGTTGAAAATGATTACAATAGAAAGAAAAAGGCAATAAAGAATGTTTTTATAGACAAGCATAGAATTTGCCTTGTTGTTAATAGCCAGTCTTTGAACTCCTAATAAGCAAGATTTAAAATATCAGTTTTCTTTTAAAAATCATGCCCCGATGGCCCAACGGTACGGCGCAGGCCTTGAGAGTCTGTTGGCGAAAGCCTTTCTAGGTTCGACTCCTAGTCGGGGCGTTTATACTTAAAAAGAGGGATGAAATGAAAAAAACCAAAATCACTTCAGATACTTTTATAGTTGTCTTGGCATTAATCAGCATATTGGGATTTATAGGAATTATAAGCGAAACTATTTTCTATTATGATCTTAATGGTTTAATTGAATCTCTTTGGATATTAATATTGGGAATAGGATTATTGATTGAAACCAAATTTGAAAGGATAAAATCAATAAAAAGAGGCTTAAATAGTGAGAATTTCCCTCATTTGACAAATCTGCTGATAGGAATAGTGGCTATTCTTGCAGGAATATTCAGCCTGCCAATATTTAAAATAAACAGTCCGTCATTTCCTGCAATCAGGGGAATTTTGAGCCTGATGGCTGTAATAATCATTGTAATTGAAACCTGGGTAATCAAAAGGCATAAAACAATTTAATGCCTGGTTTGAAATAAAATGAAAAAATTCAATCTTAAAGAATTCAGGAAAAAACTTGAAAACTTCAATAAAGAAGCCAGCAAACTGGTGGTAAAACAGAATAAAATAGAGAAAAATCTTTCTCCTAAAGAATTGGCTCCTACAGAATCACCTTATCGACATGCAAGAGCTATTATGAGAGATGATTACATAAAGTTTAACAATAAAGTTCTAGATTATCTTGAAAAAAATATTCCTAAAAATAATAATACTGAAGGATTATTTAGTTTTATGCAAACAGTAAAGAAAGAGGCTGGATATGCAGGACATATTTCTTTTGAGTTCATAGATAATAAACACATTTATCTCCGCTATAATGGCTGGTCAGCCAGTATTTCATATGACAAAGAAATAAAGGGTTATTTTGTAAAATAAATCAATGCTTGCCTTGGGCGTTTAAAAAATGAAAAGAATAATTTTAACAGTATTATCAATTATTTTCTTAATCTCCATCATAAATTATTCAGCAGCACTTGCAAATCCAGCAGCAGTCTATTGCAAGGAGATGAACAAGGAATTTGGAAATTATCATTATCAATTAAAATATGATTCTGAAGGCAATCAGTATGGAAGTTGCACCCTTCCAAATAATGATGAGTGCAAGGACTGGGATTTCCTTAAAGGAAAATGTGGAAAAGAAAATTCATATTGTGTCAAAAAAGGCTATGGCATAAAAACAATAAATGAAAATGGAAAGGAATATGCTGTCTGCACAACTTCTAAAATTAAAAACCAAAAAATAGGAAATGAAACAGCAGACAGAGTTCCTGTTGTTAAATTAATGAATCTAGATTCAAAATTAGGGGGGAATCTTGGAGGAGAACCCATTATTGGAAATATTAAAGATAAAAAATTGGGTTCTACTGATACAAAGGTAGGTTCATCATATAATATCTCAAATTTTTCATATTGGGACTGGAGGAATCCACCTAACAATACAATCTACAGTCTCTCTCAATCCAAGTATAATGACAGCAGCCAAGGCTGGCTCACTCCAGTAAAAGACCAGGGTGGCTGCGGATCCTGCTGGGCGTTTGGTGTTGATGGTGCAATTGAATCAAAACATGAAATCAATCAAAACAATTCAAGATTAAATCCAGATCTATCAGAACAGAACTCTGTTTCCTGTGATCATTCTTGTTATTGGGGGGAAGGTTCTGGTTGCCAAGAGGGATGTGAGGGGGGCCACTTAAGATTGGCAATGAATTACACACAATATAATGGAACTATTGATGAATATTGTTTTCCTTATACTGCCACTAATAATACCTGTAATAATAGGTGTTCTGATTTTGCGAGTAGAATATGGAAAATTGGTGGAAGTAATTATGCTGAAGAAGGGCTTGGAATCTCATGGTGGAATCAACTAGAGAATCAAAATGAGATAATTCAACAAAAACTGATTGATTATGGTCCTCTTGCAATTGGTTTATACATGACCACCGATATAGACGGCCAAGGATTTATGAACTGCCTACCTGTACAACCAAGCAACCATGCTGCAGTTCTTGTGGGATACAATAATACTGGAAACAATTCAACTAGCTATTGGATTCTAAAAAATAGCTGGGGAAGCGGGAGCGGACAAAATGGCTATTTCAAAGTACGTTATGCTGACAATTGCAATATTGGAGAAGAGGTTTATCAGATAAACCTTACAAATGCTCCTGATTTCAAGCCATCTATAAACTTAAATTCTCCACAAGCAAATCTTGTCACAAAAAATACATCATTTTCTTTTAATTTCACAGTGTACAACAAAAATGCAACAAATTCCACATGTGACCTTCTGATAAACAATGCAATAAAAAATAGCACTTATTCCGGTTCATTTCAGTATCCCTTATTAAATGGAACAACAACTGTTCTGACATATAATCTGTCAGAAGGAAATTATAACTGGAGCATAA
>Ga0315274_10007102_pt1 | contig 16249 bp, 25 predicted proteins | sample YL17G02_20_MG_FD_203700 | JGI IMG/M metagenome (GOLD analysis project Ga0315274, IMG submission 203700) | Sediment microbial communities from Yellowstone Lake, YNP, Wyoming, USA - YL17G02_20 | ecosystem: Environmental > Aquatic > Freshwater > Lake > Sediment | place: USA: Wyoming | collected...
CAGCGAGCGGCTCTGGTTCAGACTGGGCCAGACGGCCGAGCCGCTCGGGAAACCCGACGCCGCCCTCGCTTATTACACCAAGACGGTCCAGATTGAAGAGAGTTATCAACAGCAGTTTCGGCGGATGTATCCCACGCGGGAAAAGGTGATCAGCCGCCTCGGCGAGAAAGATCTGGCCATCGCCAGGAAGCGGATTGCCGAGCTGTCCAGCCGGGCGGAAAACAAGTGATCCAGGATATAGAAGATCGCTATATGCCTCAGTAGCAGGAAGCCTCTTTCCGGAACGACCTGCGCGTCGGACGGCCCTCGCGGACAGGCTACGAGACCTTCGCCATCAACTCTTCGGGAATATCGAAGTTGGAGTAGGCATTCTGCACGTCGTCGTGATCGTCGAAGGCCTCCATGAGCGAGATGACCTTTCTGGCCGTATTCTCGTCCGTGATGCTGACCGTCGTCTGAGGGACCTTGGAGACCTCCGCCGTCTCGATCGGGATTCCCTTCTCTTCCAGGGCCTTCTTCAGGCCGTCGTAGGCGGCGGGCTCGCAAGTGATCTCGAAGAAACTTCCCGTGTTCTGCATGTCCTCGGCCCCCGCACTCAGCACAAGTTCCATCAGATCGTCCTCGCTGGTCTTGTCCGTGCCGACCGTGATGACGCCCTTCTGCTTGAACGTCCAGCTCACGCAGCCGGGGGTGCCGAACGATCCGCCGTGCTTCTCGAAGACCCGCTTGATCTCCGGACCGGTGCGGTTGCGGTTGTCCGTCAGCACCTCCACAACGATGGCGACGCCGCTGGGCCCATAGCCCTCGTACTGGATCGACTCGAAGCTGACCCCAGCCATCTCGCCTGTGCCGCGCTTGATCGCCTTCTCGATCGTGTCCTTGGGCATGTTGGCCGCCTTCGCCTTGTCGATCGCGTAGCGCAGCGTCATGTTCATCCCTGGATCACCGCCGCCGTTCTTCGCCGCGACAATGATCGCCCTGGCAAGCTTGCTCCAGAGTTTGCCCCGCTTGGCGTCGAGCGCGCCTTTCTTATGCTTGATGGTTGCCCAATGTGAATGACCTGACATTGTATCTCCTTGACTATCCGTTGACGGGGTAAGCCCAACCCTATACCATCTGCGGACCACATTATACCGTCTCCGCCGTCAACACATAGCGAATTTTCGCCGAATCGAGGGCCGCGTGTGCGCCGGCTTCATGGGGGCAGCCATGTTCACCTATTTCGCCGGAACCTTCGCTGCCGCTCAGAGCCCACCTGACCAAACTCGAAACGAACATAAACCAGGCCGCAACCTGCAATCAATAGTCTACTTGCCAGTGCCACGAGAGCCGGTCGCACACAGACTGCCTATCCACAGGCCATAGCTCGTAAACGGGTTCTAATTTCTTTGCCTGCCTATATTTATGTTCTCTCCCTCTCCCGGGACCGCTGAGTCTCCGTAGAGTCCGCTCACTGCACGGCGGGCACCGGCCGGGTGGGAAGGCACTACATGTAATCGACTAACCTGCTGATGCGGCCATTGGAGATTGTGAAGAAGGAGGCGCCGCGAAGCCTGATCTCCTGGCCGGCCTTTTTGCCGTCCGGCAGGTCCTTAGGAATCACGCCCATCACCTCGCCGCCGCCCTGGAGGACCGTCTCCGCCAGGATGCCCACCATGCCCGCCCACCCCGCTGCCGCAATACACACAAATCCATCGAAGCATACTCCATTCCATAGGCGGAACCAAGCATTTCTGTTCGCCCGTCAGCCTCGCCAAGGTTACGTGTCTCTCGCAGTAACGAGCATAATCTCCACGAAGAAAGTTTTTGTTTTTTTCTGCGCTCATTTGGGGCGTGTGGGTACACGTATATACGAAAGCTGATGCTGATATCAGCCACGGGTGAGAAGCAGCAGGTTTGACACATGAGAATCGAGTCTCTGGAACACAGTGATGCGGCTTTGGTCGAGGCGGCCCAGCAAGGCCGGCTGGACAGCTTCGGCGCTCTTTACCAACGGTATCACAATCCCATTGTGGCCCTGGCGTACGCCCAGTTGGGCGACAGGCACTCGGCGGAAGACGCGGCTCAGGAAGTCTTCGCCGTCGCCTGCCGGGACCTGCGGTCGCTGCGGGATCGGGACAAGTTCGGGGCCTGGCTCGGCGGCATTTGCCGCAACGTCACCAAGCAGATGCTGCGAGTCAAGACCCGAACGGCCCCCCTGCCGAGCGAGCCGGAGGAAGTCGCTACGGACGGGCAGCCGGAGCAGAAAGAACAGTGGGACGCCGTGCGACGGGCTGTGTGGGAGTTGCCGGCGGCTGAGAGGGAACTGATCGTGATGAGATACTTCAACGGGTTCTCGCAGGCCAGGATCTCTCAGGTGTTGGATCTGACCCCGGCGGCGGTCAATGGCCGGCTCACACGGGCAAAACGTAGAATCGCAGAGTTACTGGAACGTGATGGTTTCGGGAGTGAATCATGGGACGCGTAAATGACCACAAATGGCTGGACCAGGCACTGAACAAAGCCATCCACTCGGACGATACGCAGCCCGACTTCGAGAAGTGGAAGGCGAGTCACCCCGAGGCCGTGGAGATGCTCACCTCGCGGACGCCGCAAACGCAGCGACCGCCTGTGATAAGGAGAATGATCATGAACGCTACACTGGTAAAACTCGCGGCCGCCGCCGTGATCGTAGTTGCAGTAGTTCTCGGTATTACACAACTCACAAGGAACAGTCCTGAAGGGACTATGCCCACAACTCAAACTGTCGCCCAGGAAACATTCACGGGCCCGACGACCCACACGTTCGCCGACGGCTCGACTGTCCAGCTTGCCCAGGGCGCCAGCATCCGCACCTATGCCCAGGTGGGCAAGCGGGGCTTCGAGCACATCGCCGGCCAGATTGATGTCACCGTCGCCAAGGGCAAGGGCGAATTCATCGTCACCACCCCCTACGGCGAGGTGAAAGCCCTTGGCACACAGTTCAAAATGGAGATGGTGGACGGCACAGACGCCAACACGAAGGAGCAGGTGAAGCTGTTGGCCGTGGAGGTCGCAGAGGGGGTCGTCGAGGTCCGCAACGCCAAGGGTGTGCAGACGCTCAGGAAGATGCAGAATGCGGTCGTCGCAATGGACAGCGCCCCATATGACTTCAACCAGGACGAGAAGCTGCCGGCGGAGCTGCGCGGCCGGATTGCGGCTATGGTCAAGGCCTTTGAGACCGGCGACAAGGCTGCCTGGGCGGCGAACTTCAATATGGGCTATGTATACAGACTGGCCAAGGGCGAGGTCCAGTACGATCCGAGCCTGTTTGGCGGCTCGGCCGAGGACGCCGAAAGGCTCAAACAGACAGTTGCCCAGGTGAGCAGCCCCGAGCAAATGAGGCAGCTCTTCCTCGGAACCATCAACATCACCGGGCCGGTCGAGGTCTACGTGCGGTCCGTGGAACTCAGCCCAGACGGCAACCACGCCCGCGCCGAGTGCATCACACGCAGGAGCGAGAACCACATCGTAGTGACGAAGCCGCAGTGGCACAACTTCGACGGCGGCTGGTGGCAGATCGACGACTAATCACCCCCGTCACATACCAGCACCCATGCCGGGCTTCCCCCAAGCCCGGCTTTCACCTTGCGCCTCCGGGATCGGAGCCGTTCGCTCTGGACACCCGACATGGACCCGGTGGCAGTGCTATACTCCGGGGCACTCGGCAGAAAACACGAGGCGAAAATGCAACCTCCGGACTGTTTGTGCATTATGATAGGTGAAGATGGACTCCGGAGCCGTGCAATGGCAGATGACATGTTAGCGTGCAGCTTGGAACCTCGCAGCGAGATGCTCGCTGAAGACCAGGTGCTAGTTGCTGCAACCCGGCAGGACACGGAAGCAGCGGGCAGGCTCTACGACAAGTACTACAGCGAGATCCTCGGCTACATCTACCATTGCACGCTCAATCGCACGGTGACCGAGGACCTGACCGCGAACGTGTTTTTGGCCGCCTTTGCGCACCTGGGGCGACACCGGTGGACGCAAATCCCCTTCCGGGCCTGGCTCTACCGCATCGCCACCAATGAAGTGCGAATGCACTATCGCCGGCAGAAGTACGGCATGACGGCCGGTCGCCGGGCGCGGCACGGCACATCCGAGGATACTGCTCCATCTGCCGACACAAGCCCGGCGGCGACGGAAGAATATCGCTTCGTGCACCAGGCGCTGCTGCAACTGCGACTGAAGTATCGCACGGTCATCATCCTGCGGTACTTCGAGGATAAGACGATGGCGGAGATATCGGAAATCACCGGCAGAAAAGAAGGCACGATCAAGTCCCAATTGCATCGCGGGCTCGCCCAGTTACAGGAGATCCTGATGCGCTGGGGTGTTCTGCCCGAATAGTCAGGAACAGAACCATGGACAGCAATATCGAGAAAGTAGAGCGATATCTCAAGGGTGTTCATGTGCCGCAGCACGTGTCCGATCCGCATCGACAACAATTGCGCCGACGGGTTCTCGGACGGATCGAAGAAACACAAAGGGCATCTGGACACCCCAGGCGATGGGAAGTCACGGCTGCACTGGCCGCCTTGATATGCATCGCAGGTGCGGTTGGAGCTTTTGTCGTCTTGAAATATTACGCCGTTGGCCAAGGACCCGCCAGCGCCAACCGGTTCGTCAGCGAAGACCGCGAGCGTGCGCATGTGCTGAGCACCTCGGATACAAACGACGTGATGGGCATTGGACAGGCGGCAGGAAACCTCGGGGACATAGATGCCGCCCGTCAGAAGGACGGCACTGAATTGGTGCAAATCATCGAATCAGAGGTGAACGGCCGCCTCGCCAACAGGATGTTCATCCGGAAGTGCACTCTCTCCGATGGCCGGATGAAGACCGTGGGCGAAGGCGATCCCGACAGTAGAGTGCAGAGCCTGCTCGTGACCCTGCCCACCGCCGCCCGGAGAGAAATGAGCAAGCTTCGGCAAGCGGGGAAGGGAGAAACCCTTGGCACGCAGGAAAGGCAAATGAAGGGCCGCCTGTTCCTCTTCAGACGAGAGCGATATACCCTTCACGATGGAACCACAGTCATCTTGTCCGTCGGCGAGCCGAAGGACATGAGGCAGCCTCGGCCTGGAGTCCCCGCAGGAAGCTACCCATAGGAAAGGACATGTTATGAAACGCACAAGTCTGCTTGCTCTCGGCGGCATTCTGGCTGCCGATAGACAACAATCTCTCCGAACGGGTTCTTCGGATGGTTGCCATCGGTCGCAAGAACTGGCTGTTCGTGGGTCACGACAACGGCGGTCATCGGGCGGCGATTGCGCAGCTCAATGGCGGTTCCTCGCATGTGGGCGGATCGAAACTCTTCTCGCAACTCCAGCGGCAGATTCGCAGGCATATTGGCTCCCTTACGAGTCACAGAAGCCCGGCTGGACCAGACCACAGACTCCCGCGACCTCCGGCCAAGAATTTCATCAAAGCGAGATTCTATCCCATTCCTGCGCCATGGGCAATGGGATAACCGTCCAAGACAGGCTGCCCAGAGAACAGGCGTCCCGCCCATCCACACCCAACATGGCATGATGTTCCAGCGGAATCTGCTCTACACGGCCATGACCCGCAGCCGCAAGCTGGTGGTGCTGGTGGGCACACTGAAAGCCCTGGCCATCGCTATCAAGAACATGGACGCCCGCCGGCGGGTGACGCTGCTGAGGCAATCGACAAAAAAAGGACCTTGGATTTGATCTCCAGGTCCTAATAGCGGGGGGAGGATTCGAACCTCCGACCTCCGGGTTATGGGCCCGACGAGCTACCAGACTGCTCTACCCCGCGGCCAATAAGCTTCTTTGTACACTGGACAACGATGCTCGGTTCGGCACCAAGTGGTGGCGAGCACGTTTCCATGAAATCACTTCTACAGCATACCAAAGAACTGTCCGTCCAACAAGGGGCGGATCGTCTATTTCAGATTTTCACGAATCTTTGCAGCGAGTTTTTCGATCTGGCCGGCCTCGTAGCGATACGACGGCCACTCCGTGAAGACCCCATCGCCAGTCTTGCGCGGGATGACATGAAAATGCAGATGATCGACAACCTGCCCTGCGGCCGAACCATTATTGCTCAGCACGTTATAGCCGTCAGACCCCATCGCCATCACCACCGCCTCTGCGATCTTGCCCAAGCACGAGGCCACATCGGCCAAGACGTCCGGGGCACACTCATGGATTCGCATACAGTGCTCCTTGGGAATGACAAGCGTGTGGCCATCGCTGATGGGCGCGATGTCGAGGAAGGCGAAGACAACATCGTCCTCGTACACCTTCGTGACAGGAATCTCCCCTGCCACCATCCTGCAAAACGTGCAACCATCCATGCCCTTCATCCTGCCGTCCCCGACGTTTTACTTAGGCTGTTCCGTTCCGCCGGCCTGCGGTTCCGCCGATGCACCCTCTTGAGACTCAGCGCCAGCTTCCGTCGTCTGCGGCGAGGTTTCGGCCGGTGCCTCGGCGGCTTCGCCTTCCGCCAGCGTGCCCGTGGCAACAGCTTGGCCAGCTCTCTTGCGAGCCCGCTTCTTCCCGGGCGACCTCCTCTCTTTCTTCAGGGGTTCATCTTTGCCCAGGAGTTGGAGCAGGACAACCTGTCCGTTGTCCCCGAGACGTCTGAGCGACAGACGAATGATCCGCGTGTATCCGCCGGACCGGTCGAGGTACCGCGGGCCAAGCTCGCTGAAGAGCTTGCCAATGACAGTCCCCTTCTCGACGGGCTCCCCGTCTTCGAACGCAACGATGCTGCGATCCCCCAGAACGGAGATGGCCCGCCGTCGGTACTGGAGCGATCCCTTCTTGGCCAGCGTGATCAGCTTCTCGACGAAAGGCTTGATCTCTTTCGCTTTCTGTATTGTCGTCGAAATGGTCTCATGCTCGATGAGCGACTGGGCCAAGTTCCGACGCAACGCCAAGCGATGAGCACTTGTCCTGCTTAATTCACGCCCTGCAACTCTGTGACGCATATGCCGACATCCCTCTTATGTCCGAGATTCTCGAAACTTCACGGTATCAACCGACGTCTTTCATCCCCAGCGACAACCCGATGTCCGCCAGTTTTCGCTTGATCTCCCGGAGCGAGGTCTTGCCGAAGCTGCGAATCTTCAGCAGGTCCGCCTCGGTCATCTGCACAAGCTGACGAACCGTCTCGACTTTCACCGACTCCAGGCAGTTGCTGGCCCTGACCGACAGTTCCAATTCCTGGATCGGGGTATTGAGTTTCGCTTCCAGTTCTTCATCGACCTTCTTCTCTGGCTCCTCCTGCGGCACCGCTCCGGCCACAGTCTCCTCGCCCAACTCGAAGTACTGGACGAACGGGTTAATGTGTTTTCGCAGGATCTTGGCGGCCTCGACCAGCGCCATCTCGGGCGAAATAGTCCCATTGGTCCAGATCTCCAGGATCAGCCTGTCGTAGTTCGTCCGCTGGCCGACACGGGTGTTCTCCGTCGTGTAGCGTACGCGGGTCACGGGCGAGTACACGGCGTCCAGATGGATTCGCCCGATTTCCTGCTCGAACCGGTCCGCATCGGCGATCCGCTCGGAGACGGGAACGTACCCCCGTCCGTTTTCCACGACCATTTCCATCGCGAAGCTGACGTCCTCGGTCAGCGTCGCCAGCACCGCGTCCCTGTTGACCACTTCGATGGCAGGGTCAGCGACGATGTTCGCCGCCGTGACCGCACCGGCCTTGTTCGCCGTCACCTTCATGGTCTTGGGCCCGTCACCCTGCAGTCGAACCACCAGGCTCTTGACGTTCAACACAACATCCGTTGTATCCTCCATCACGCCACGGATGGAGGTGAACTCGTGGTCTACACCTGTGATCTTGACAGATGTGACGGCACTGCCTTCCAGCGAGGAGAGCAATACGCGTCTGAGGCTGTTACCGACCGTGGTCCCGAAACCGCGTTCAAACGGCTCAATGAAGAACCGGCCGTACTTATCTGTCGAGACACTGCTGTCTCTCTCAACACGAGTCGGCAACTCTAAACCACGCCATGTAACTCGCATATAGGCCTCCGATTTAAACTCTCGTCCTTACACACAACAAAATGCAGGGCTCTCCCCGGCCTGTCGTTCGTATATTGCCATTCCGCATTTTGATTTTCCAAGCCTACCTTGAACAGAACTCGACCACCAACTGCTCCTCGACGGGGATTTGCACGTCCTCCCGCGTCGGCAGAGCGACAACCGCTGCGGCCGGTTTCTCACGGTCCAACTGCAGCCAAGCCTGTGTCGTGAAATTCGGGTTGCTCTCCAATTGCTGCTTCACTCGTTTCAGGCTCTTTTCAGAATTCTTCAAGGTGATCCTATCGCCGATCTTCACGATGCGATCGCTGACGTCCACCTTTCGGCCGTTGACGCAGATGTGCCCATGACAGATGAACTCCCGGGCGGCCTTGCGGGAAGGAGCAAAATTCAGCTTGTAGATCACGTTGTCCAATCGCCGCTCCAGCAGTTGCAGGAAGTTCTCGCCCGTATTGCCTTTGATGCGTTCGGCCAAGTGAAAGAACCGCATGAACTGCTGCTGGTAGATGCCGTAGTATCTCTTGATTTTCTGCTTCTCGCGTAAGCGGACGCCGTATTCGCTCAGCCGCGCCTTTCGCCAGCCGTGCATACCCGGAGCCAGACTCCTCTGTCGCCTTTCGATCTGGCACTTGGCCGTTTCGCACTTCGTCCCTTTCAGGAACAGCTTCATCCCCTCGCGCCGGCATTGTCTGCAAGATGGACCGACATAACGTCCCATATCAACTTATCTCCTCAGGGCCTCGGAAATCCAATTATACTCTTCTACGCTTCGGAGGTCTGCAGCCGTTGTGCGGAAGCGGGGTCACGTCCTCGATGGAGGTGATCCGCAAACCCGCCTGCTGCATCGCGGAAATCGCGGACTCACGGCCTGCGCCGGGCCCTTTGACCTTGATTTCCACTTCACGTACGCCGTTACGCATGGCGGCGTTGGCACAATTCTGTGCCGCCTGCTGAGCGGCAAACGGCGTGCTCTTCCGCGAGCCTTTGAAACCCACACTGCCCGCCGAACTCGAGCAGATCGCGTCGCCATCGACGTCGGTGATCGTGATCAACGTATTGTTGAACGTGGCCTTGATGTGCACGATCGCACGAACAACGTTCTTCCTGATTTTCCGTTTTCCACTCTTAGCCATGTTATCGCTGCTCCTTCACACCCTTCTTTCCGGCAACGGTCTTGCGCGGCCCCTTGCGGGTACGAGCATTGCTCTGCGTGTGCTGCCCCCGAACAGGCAGGCCCTTTCGATGCCGTATTCCCCGATAGCAGGCGATGTCCCGCAGGCGAGCGATATTCTGGGCCACCTGCCTGCGCAGAGAGCCTCCGACGATGTAGTTGCGGTCGATGATCTGGGTGATTCGGCTCAGCTCGTCTTCGCTGAGCTTGTTCGCCTTGGTCATCCGTTCGATCCGGGCTTCCTTGAGAATCTGTTCCGAGGTCCACCGGCCGATTCCCGGCACGTATGTCAAGGAGATCCAGATCGACTTACTATCGGGAATATCAACACCAACTATACGCGGCATATTCCTATCCTTACAGCCATCAGTCCCGTTGGGCGCGCTGCGAACGCATCATCATCACTACCCCTGGCGCTGCTTGTGCCGCGGGTTCGAACAGATCACGCGGACCACGCCCTTGCGGCGAATGATCTTGCAGTTCTCACAAATACGCTTTACCGAGCTTCTTACTTTCATAGGCAATTCCGTGTTCTACCAGGGCTCTTCAGCAGGCCCTCTCGGGCCCACCGACCGCAGCCTCAGTGTCGAAGTACAATCCGACCTCTGTTCAGGTCGTATGGCGACATCTCTACCGTCACCAGGTCGCCCGGCAGAATGCGGATGAAATTCATCCTCATCTTCCCGGACACGTGGGCCAAGACTTTGTGACCATTCTCCAACTCCACCCGGAACATGGCATTGGGCAGAGCCTCGATCACCTTCGCCTGTAGCCTTATTGCATCCTTTTTTGTCATGAACATCCGTACTTCGTAAAATCGTCAGGCAGCCGGCGGTCTCCATAACCGCCGAACCGCACTGCAACCTGCCTGCTGCACCGGCCGCTTCACTTCGCCGTCAGGACCTCACTGCCGCCCCGGACGACGGCGATCGTATGCTCGAAGTGAGCTGAGCTCTTGCCGTCCCGGGTCACCACGGTCCATCCGTTGGCCAGCGTCCGGACGGTGCCGGTGCCGGCGTTGATCATCGGCTCGACAGCGAGGATCATTCCCTCGGTCAGCACGATGTCCTCGGCCAGCAACTCATCGCTGACAAAGTTCGGGACCTTCGGATCCTCGTGCATTTTCGTGCCGATGCCGTGCCCGACGAAATCCCGTACGACCGAGAAGCCCGCCGACTCCGCATGCCGCTGCATGACGCCCGCGATCTGGCTCCATCGGACCCCAGGCCTCATCCGGGCAACGGCGATATCGAGCACCTCGCGAGTGACCTCCATGAGCCGCCGCCGGTCCGCGGAGATCTCTCCGATCGGTATGGTCACGGCGGCATCTCCGCAGTAGCCATCCAGCCGGACGCCGAAATCGACGCTCAGGATATCCCCCGCCTGAAGCACCGCCTCGCGCGTCGGGATCCCATGCACGACCTGCTCGTTGACGGAGGCACAGATGGCCCCCGGAAACGGGATTCTTGCCTGCGGGCTGCGAACACCCTTGAAGAGGGCCTCACCACCGGCCACCACGGTCATCCGCAGCGCCTCATCATCGAGGTCCGCGGTCGTCACTCCCGGTGCCGCGATCATCTGCAATTTTGAAAGAACGTCGGCGACAACAACTCCCGCCCGATGCATCAATTCGATTTCTCTGCGGCTGCGAAGCGTAATAGCCATTTCACAACGTCACAATTCCTGTCGGCGCATCTACTGTCGCGGATGTCGCCCTGCTCTTCCGGCAAGCGCATCGAGCCTGCCGAATATCACAGCGGCCACGGTATCGGCGCTCTCATTGGCGTCGATATCGTGGACGGTTCTTTTGCTCTTGTAGTACTCCACGACGGGCTCCGTCTGCTGATCATACGTGGCAAGGCGGTTCCTGACCACGTCTTCCGTATCATCCGGCCGCTGCACAAGCTTGGTGCCATCCAGGTCGCAGAGGGAATCCTTCTTGGGCGGCATGTTCCGGACGTGGTACACGGCTCCGCACTTCGGACAACTTCTTCGCCCGGTGATTCTGTCCAACACTACGCCGTCACCGACCTCAAGGTTTACCACGATATCGATGCCGTCCTGGGCGCCTGCCAGCGACGCATCCAGCGACTGGGCCTGATTCACCGTCCTGGGAAACCCGTCCAAGACATAGCCCACTGATCCGGCTTTCTGGATCGCATTGCTCATCATCTGTACGATCAGATCATCAGGCACGAGTGTGCCCGCGTCCATATAGCTCTGCACCTTTTTGCCCAGGTCCGTGCCTTCGGCCCGCTCGCGTCTTAGAATGTCCCCGCTCGACAGGTGGACAACACGATATCGATCCGAGATTCGCCTGCAGTGTGTTCCCTTCCCTGCGCCAGGTGCACCCAAGACGACTATTCTCATGCATATGCTCCCTTAATCCTGCCGGAGGCGCTGAAGCCTTCGTAGCTTCGCATCAGGAGGTTCGCCTCGATCTTCTGCACGAGGTCGAGCGAGACGCTCACGACGATCAGCAGGCCGGTGCCGCCGAGGAAGTTCGTGATGGTCCACGGAATTCCCAGCGCGTATGCCGCGACGCTCGGAATCACCGCGATCGCGGCCAAGAACGCTGCACCGTAATAGGTGATGCGCATCATTACTGTCTCGAGATACTCCGCCGTCCTGCGGCCCGGGCGAAGCCCCGGGATGAAGCTGCCGGAATCCCGCAGGTTCTTGGCCATCTCGAACGGCTGGAACTGAACCGTGACCCAGAAATAGGCAAACAGGAAGATCAGCAGCATGTACAGGATGTTGTAGGTATAAGAGCTCGTACTCAACGCTGCCGTTATGGTCCGAAGCACCCCGGAGTCTGGGAAGTACCCCGCCAACTGCTGCATGATAATGGGAGGAAACATCATGAAGCTCGAAGCGAAGATGATCGGCATAACGCCGCCATGATTGACTCGCAACGGCAGGTAATGCCTTTGGCCGCCGTACATGCGCCGGCCGCGCATCTGCTTGGCCTGCTGAATTGGGATTCGCCTCTGGCCTTGCGTAATCAGGATCGCGCCGGCGATCACGGAGATGCCGGCAATCCCCAGAAAGAGAAGTTTGGCGGGTCCAATCGACCCGGGTTGTGCGGTCACTCTCAGATCGACATTCGCAATCAGGGAGCCAACCACCCAAGGCATCCTGGCGATGATCCCGGCCATGATGATCAAGCTGATGCCGTTGCCGATGCCGTATTCGTCGATCTGCTCGCCCAGCCACATCAGGAAGATCGTGCCGGCGGTCATACCGACCACCCCCATGATAATCGCTTGAGTCGCCATGCCCGGGTACACATACTCGCTGCCTCCCATCATGCGCAGATACATCATCGCCTGAACCACGCATATGAGCACGGTGAGGTAGCGTGTATACTCCTGAATTTTCTTGTAGCCCGTCTGCCCTTCCTGTCGCAGTTTCTTGAGGGAAGGCACGACCTCACCCAAGAGCATGAGAATGATCGATGCCGTAATATACGGCATGATTCCCAGGCCGAAGAGCGTGCTTTGTCGCAGATTCCCGCCCGTGAACAACTGCAGGTAGGCAGCCGCCCGACCCAGAGGACTCTCCGTGTCCCGGTTGGACGCCGCGGCCGCAATCTGCTCCTGGTTGAAGCACGGATTCGGGATGTGGAACCCGATGCGGTAGATCATCAGCAGAGCCATGGTAAACAGGATCTTGTTCCGCAGATCCTGAATCCTAAAGATATTGGCAATTGTTCCTATCACGTAAGCACTCTCCGCAGATTCTGAAGTTCCGCCGGATCAACGACCGGCATCATTGGGCCTTTGCCTCTTTCGTCGTCCTCCTCGACGGTTTCTTCTTGTTGGCGATCTTCGTGGTGGTGCCGCCGCAGCCGACGATCTTCTCCTCGGCGGACTTGCTGAACTTATGGGCAACCACCTGCAATCGCTTCGTCAGCTCGCCATCCCCCAGAATCTTGACTTTGTTCGTGATCCCGGAAATCAGGCCAGCGTTCGACAACTGCTCCACGCCCACCTGGGCCCCGTCTTCGAACCGCTCCAGTTGCGAGACATTCACCACCATGAACCGCGTGGCGAATTCCTTGTTGTTGAACCCGCGTTTGGGCAGGTGCCGGAAGAAGGGGGTCGCGCCGCCTTCATGGAGCCCGAATTTCCTGGCCCCCGCTCGGCTCAGACTGCCCTTGGTTCCCCGGCCGCAGGTGCCCCCCTGGCCCGTGCCGCGGCCCCTTCCAACACGCTTGCGTGTTCTATGCTTGCCTACGACAGAAGTTATCTCATGACTCAACATCGAACTCACCCAATTAGCCATGCTTGTCGTTACGAAATTGCCACGCCTCGCAGCGACTCAATCGACTGCTTGCTGCGCAGCTTCAGCAGGCCGTCAAGTGTTGCCTTGACGACGTTTTTGGCGCAGGTGCTCCTGTAGACTTTCGTCAGGACGTCGCTGACCCCCGCAAATTCGAGCACCGCTCTGGCGCTGGAGCCGGCGATCACGCCCGTGCCCGGAGCCGCCGGCACCATCATAATCTTCGTGGCCCTGTACTTGCCGATCACCGGGTGTGGCAGCGTCCGACCCACCAGCGGGACCGTGTGCAGAGACTTCTTGGCGTCTTTGACGCCCTTCTCAACAGCCATGGGCACTTCATTCGCCTTGCCATAGCCGATGCCCACTGTTCCGGCACGGTCGCCGGCGACCACCAAAGCCGCAAAGCTGAATCGACGGCCGCCCTTGACCACTTTGGCACAACGGTAAATCTTGACCACCGTATCTTCCAACGGCTTTTCTTCGTGTTCAGGTGTTCTAACCGGTTCTGTCGCCAATTTCGTCTCCCAGTATCTACTCTTCCTGTCTCAGAACGCCAATCCAGCCTTCCTCGCCGCATCAGCAAGAGACTTCACTCGGCCATGATACTTGTAACGGTTTCGATCGAAGCAGACGCATTTGATACCGACGTCCAGGGCCCTCTTGGCCAGGGCCTCACCCACGACCTCGGCCTCCTGCCTCTTCTTGGCGCCGCTGGGCAACTGGTCCCGCACGGCCTTGCCCTTCGTACTGGCCGCCACCAGCGTGACCCCTGCCGCGTCATCGATGAGTTGCGCGTAGATGTGTCTGTTCGAGCGAAACACGGACAGACGCGGTCGTTCCGGGGTCCCGGAAACCTTCTTTCGCACATGACGTCTGCGTCTTAACGCTGCTGCCTTATGTTTTTCCGTCTTCATAGAATCCGACTTCTCAATTATGCCGCACCTGAAGCGAACGCCTTGCCGGCCTTGCGCCGGATCTGCTCATCCGCGTACCGGATGCCTTTGCCCTTGTACGGCTCAGGCGGCCTGACTCTTCTGACGTCCGAGGCAAACTGCCCCAGGCAAGCCTTGTCAACCCCTCGGATTGTCAGCTTTGCCGGCACGTCGTTACCTCGCGTTGCAGGCACATCGATGGTTACTTTGATCCCCGTCGGGATCGGTAGTTCCACAGAGTGGGCAAAGCCGACCTGGAGGACCAGCTTGCCGGCCTGCTCCTTGGCACTGTAGCCGGTGCCGTAGATCTCCATCTTCTTTTCGTAGCCCTTACTGACGCCAACCACCATGTTGGCGATCAACGCACGCGTAGTGCCGTGGAGCTCTCGGCTCTGGCGGTCCTCCGGTCGCGGATTGACGACCTCGATCTTGTGCTGCGCGTTGTCCACGTTCACCGTGACTCGTTCATCGTATTGGAGGTCCAGCGAACCCAGGGGACCAGACACTTTCAAGCTCTGGCCCTGCTGGTCGACTTTCACGCCCTGCGGAATCTCAACGGGTTTTTTGCCAATTCGACTCATTTAGCTTACCGTGCAAAGCACTTCGCCGCCCACTTTGTTCTCGCGGCAGTTCCGATCACTGATCACGCCTTTACTTGTCGATACGATCGCGACACCCATGCCCCCCATGACCCTAGGCAGGCTGTCGATGGCGGCATACATTCGGCACCCGGGCTTGCTGATCCTGCGGATCTCGGTGATAGCGGGCCGGCCCTCCTGGTCGTACTTGAGCGTGATGCGCAGCACGCCCTGCTTGCCATCGTCGATCCGGTCGAAGCCATCGATGTACCCCTCTCGTTGCAGAGCCGCCGCGATACCTTCGCATATCTTCGACGCCCTGACGTTCACCTGCCGCTTGTCCGACCGCACTGCGTTACGAATGCGGGTCAGCATATCTGCTATTGGGTCGCTCAAACTCATGACTTACATCCTGCACGTTGGGAATTCTGACCTGCTCACCAACTCGCCTTTTTGACTCCGGGTATCTTGCCCTCGTTTGCTAACGTTCGGAAACAGATGCGGCACACCTTGAATTTGCGGTAGACCGCGTGCGATCGCCCGCAGAGCTCACATCGCGTGTACTGGCGGACGCGAAACTTCTGCTTCTTCTTGACCTTGTTCTCTAATGCCTTCGTCGACATTCATGCGCTCCACATTACCGCTGCCCGTAATCGATTAGCTGGCGGCCTGTCCAGCCGTCTGCGATCGGAACGGCATCCCGAACAGGGCCAAGAGTCTCCGAGCCTCCTCGTCCGTTCGCGCCGTCGTGCTGAACGTGATGTTCATGCCCTGCTGGAACTCCATCTTGGCCGGGTTGATCTCGGGGAACACGCTCTGCTCGGCCAGACCCATCGAATAGTTGCCCCGGCCATCGAAGCTGTTCGGGTTCAAGCCACGAAAGTCACGGACCCGTGGGATTGCCAGGTTGATGAGCCTGTCCATGAACTCGTACATCCGGACGCCTCGCAGCGTGACCTTCAGGCCGGTCTCCTGCCCCTGGCGAACCTTGAAGTTCGACACGCTCTTCTTGGCCTTGCACACAACGGGCTGCTGCCCACCGATCATAGCCATATCTTTTTTGGCGAACTCTATGTATTTCTTGTCCTGAGTGGCCCGGCCGATTCCCATGGAGATCACGACCTTCTCCATTCTGGGTACGGCCATGACGCTCTTGTAGCCGAACTCCTTGGACAGCTCCGGCACGATTCTCAATTTATATGCATCTCGTAAACGCGCCATATCTTCGCTCTGTTGTACCGATCC
>Ga0315274_10007103_pt1 | contig 16248 bp, 9 predicted proteins | sample YL17G02_20_MG_FD_203700 | JGI IMG/M metagenome (GOLD analysis project Ga0315274, IMG submission 203700) | Sediment microbial communities from Yellowstone Lake, YNP, Wyoming, USA - YL17G02_20 | ecosystem: Environmental > Aquatic > Freshwater > Lake > Sediment | place: USA: Wyoming | collected...
CCTGCTTGCCGCCCTTGCCGCGGTAGGTGTAGAAGATGCCACCCGCCACTGAGATATCGCCCGCCTTCATGTTCATGACCTCGGAGCGCCTGCGGCCCGTCAGCGTCAACGTCAGGATGATGGCGCGATCTCGCAAGCCCACTGGCTTCTCTGGAATGACGGCTAGAAGGCGCTTGATCTCCTCTGCACTTAGCCCGCGAGGCGGGGAAGGGTCGACTCTGGGGCGCTCCAGCTGGTCGCAGGGATTGGCGGAGACGATGTCCATGCGGATCAGGAACCTGTAGAACGAGCTGACGCAAGCCATCCGAGCACCGATGGTCACGGCAGACGGCTCCTTTCCGGACAGCCCGACGCCATGGGCGAAGGTGAACACCTCGCGGCTGGTGATGTGATCCGGAGGCTTCCCGAGCGCGCCGAAGAAGTGCTGGAGCATGCGGGAGTAGCCCTCAACCGTGCGGCGGGAGCCGCTGCGGCGCTCCTTCTCGGCCAGGAAGGCGTAGAGGGCCCGCTCCCAGGCGGGCAGGGACTCATCGAAAGGCACTAGCATGGCGGTCATGGTCCTTTCCTCCTGTTCTTGGTTCAGCGACCATATTCGCTCTGCGTGCCAGGAAGTCAAGTCACGATGGCGCAATAGTGGTCTACTGGGTCCTGAAACGGCTGCACCACTGCCCGCCGCTGTCAGGCACCCACGCTGGACGGTAGGCCGGCCAAATGGCCAGCGCCCGTTTCGGCTGCAGGTTCTGCAGAGGGTCGGTCAGAGAGAAGTCCGTCGATCTCTGCCTGATTGGGGTCTCTGCCGAGGAGGCAGCGCCTTGCGTTCAGGCTTGAGGTGGAGAGTTCTTGCCACTGGTGGCTGCCTTCTCGTGGAGGGTTGAAAAGTGGACGTGTTGATGGCATACTCTCATTACATAAACTCGCGACTCTAGATTGTTCTCGCACTGAGCTGGCGAGGCCGGGGGCGTATGGCGACTGTCTGTCGCCACAGCGCAGACAGGGTTTGTTGGTTAGGGACCCACAGCCGAGCCAGGAAGGGGTAGGTCATGGATGAGCAAGAGGCGATCAGGGAGGCCATCCGTAGAATTCGCGAAGCTGTCATGGGGAGGCCGTTGAAGGAATGTTGCGATTCTGTCGTTGACGAGGCTAAGAGGTTGACTGGAGCGGACAATGGACGCTTGAGATTCGTGGATTACACGGGGACGAGACTGGTGCCGGAGGCAATTCGCGGGGCGCTCAGAGAGGAGCCAGAGTTGGCAGTGCGCGAGAGGGGCATCTGCATCGTCGGCAGAGCCGACAGATTGGCAACGGCTCAGAGGGTGAACGATGTCCAGATCGACGAAGACTTCATCGCGTACAAGCGTAGGGTCCTCGAGTGGGCAGAGACGGCCGAGAGGCAGGGTCGACATCGGATGGCCGAGATGTGGAGAAACTACCTGAACAGGACCCTCGCAGAACTCGGCTCAGAGATGACCATACCTATCTTGGCCGGAACGAATCTTCTGGGGATACTCAGCGTGAACGCGTTCAGGACGAATGCCTTTTTCCCCGAACACGAGACAATGCTCTGCGATCTCGCTCGGGAGGTCGCGGTCGCGCTTCTCAACAGGAATGCGAGCACCCTCGAAGATCTTCACAAGACAGAAATAGAGATGGCTTCTGTTTTCGAGCTCGAGAAGGTCGCTCAGCACCTTGCCGAGGGCATGCAAAGAGCAGTGGAAGGCAGCATTCCCAACATCTTTCTTTACGACGAAGGGTGTCAAGAGGAATTCGGCTCGCCCTTCCGATTCTTGGCAGGCACTGGGGCGACCGAGGAGGAGAGAATGCTCGGCGCGTTTCCTCCAAGGTCAGGAGGCATGGGCAAGGAGGCCATTGACAAGCATGCCCGGGGAGAAGACTCCTTCGTGGTCGAGGAATACGCCGAGGAGGCATCCTCGCATGCTAGTCCCACTGCCCGCGACCAAGGAATCAAGACGATCGGGTGCCTTGCGTTAATCTTTCGAGCAAGGATCGTGGGCGTTGTGTACCTGCATTTCAGAGAGAGGCACTTCTTCACACAGAATGAGAAGCGAATGCTTGACATGTTCGCGGGTTACGCTGCGATTGCGGTAATCAATGCCAGCGCCCTGCCCAGTTATGCCGAGTTGTATGGAAACCAATTGACTAGATTATTGGCGGGTTGAAGCCGGGAGCGCTGCAATGGTTGACTATGAGCTCAGGCTAGAAAACGTCCAGAATGCGCTAAAGAGCATTGCGGAAAGGCTGGAATTCGCGAGGGGTGAGGAGGAGATTTCGGAATGCATTCTGGGGGGTGTGGCAGGACTGTGCAACGAGAGTTGCTTCGAGACTTGCTCAAGGATGTCGGAGGTGTTCAGAAAGTTTCAGCGGCACGAGGGAATCCTCTACGCCCTACCGTACTATCGAGATCACTTTACCCACGCCTTTCACGTCTTCTCCCTAGGCTATGTGACTCTCAGCCAGTGGTTCACGGAGTTGGCATTCCTGCAAGCCGGCGATCTGGGACGGAGGTATTGGCTGCTCAAAGAATGGTTCATTGCTTCCGTTCTCCATGACATAGCATATCCGATCGAGATGGCGGAATCCTGGGTCCCGCAATTCCCCCCGGACGTTCTTGGCGTGGATATTGAACTCCGGAGCACCTTCGACTGGAGTCCGGCTCTCTCAGGTGGCCAGAACATGCGCCACCTTGATGGGCTGGCGGCCAAATTTGTCAGTCAGCTGCCGAATGATCTCGACGACACGGAGCGCGCCCGACGAGGAGTAGCCTTCAAACAGTGGTTCGTTGGGCAACTGCTCGAGAGGCACGATCACGGCGCCTTGGCTGGCATCAGCCTGCCGAGTCTCGGGTGGGCATTGACCGATGAAGACTGCGCCTACGGAGCAGCTCTGGACATCGTCTTGCACAACTACCACTGGCGCCCGCACCCCACTCTCCGGCAGCTGGCGCTCAGCTCTTATCCTCTCAGCGCGCTGCTAGCGTACTGTGATACCGCTCAGGAATGGGGCCGCCCCCGGGCCAGTGGCGTCGCTGGTCGGCGGGCCATGCCCGAAGGAACCCTGAAGTTCTATAGCGTCTTGGTTGAGAGGGCGGCCACAACTGTAACGCTCTCCTATGACATCGAAGCACTCTGCAAGAACAACAACAGGAACTGGGGTGCACTGCGCGACCGCGAGAAGAGGGACAGAATAGACGAACAAAGACAGAGTGTGTTTACCGATCTCGAGCAACAGACAAGTGGTATTCCTAAGGCGTGGGCTACCGGGACCGCCAATCACAGTTTACGGATAAGAGCCTGCGACGTGAACGGCGAGAACATTGGCGTGCTGCCCTTCTTGGTGTGAGACCTGGCCCACAGCTTTTTCATGGGTCCGTTCTACCCGGTGGTTGGTCAAGCAGCACTTGCGGCCGGCCTCACTTTCCTGCTCGCCCGCTACCTTGAGCTCAGATTGGTCCCCTTCCTTTCGGCGGATGACGTTCAGTCCAACGCCTCAGGCGCCCTGGGGAAGAGCGGCAGTCTGCAGTTTCCGGGAGGGTCGGCGGTTTGTGGTCCGGTGCCATAGGACAGCTGCACAGGAGAAGGCTACTCGGCAGGTCGCACCATGACCTGATTGTGTGCAACCCTTGTGACCAGGTACATCGTCCGCCCCGTCACACCTCGTACACCTTCAGCACCTCGTCGCCGTAGTGGTTGATGACCTTGACAGCGATCTTGCCGGTGTCAGGTGGGTCGAAGGGGTAGCTGCGGGTCGAATACAGGGTGGCCCAGGCGGCCTCGTCGATTTCCGCGCGCAGGGCGCGCTTCAGCTTCTCGTAGGGCTCCTCCGCGCCGGTGAAGTAGGCGTGGCGGACGAAGAAGCTCTCCTCGTTGTAGTTGGTGTCGATGAACCAGCAGGCGATGTCGTCTGTGGAGCTAGACCTTATCTGTCCGGTGGTCGGGTCGTACACGTCGACGCCCTTGATCTCGACCACCAGCCGGCCATCGCTCTGCTTCTCGACGGTCAGGTCCGGCTCGCCGAAGACCATGAACAGATTGCCGGCGCCGGTCTTCTTCAGGAGCTCGTCGCCCATGGCCAGGTCGGGGTTCATGCGGGCCAGCAGCACCGGCAGCTTGCCGTACTGCTTCGTCTCCTCGGCGATGAAGCCGTCCCGCGTCTTGGGCAGGTCGGGGCTGAACTCCTTGGCGGTCTCGCCAGCGTGGGCGTCGAAGGCGAAGCCGCAAACCACCAGCAGGTCGAATCCGGCGCCCTTCAGCGCCTCCTTGGCGGCCTCCTTCACCTGCTCAGCGCCGACGGTGCCGTGCTCCGGCCCGAGCGATATCGCGACGCGACGGGACTGCCCGTTCTTTTCGGTGTACTCGCCTTCGGCGTGGAGCCACTCGCCTGCGTAGGACTCCAGGCGGTCGAAGACCAACCGCTCGTTCTTGCGGGTGTTCTGCACCCCGGCCTTCTTCAGGTTCTCCAGGATCATCGTCTCGAACTGGCCGACCGTTGCTGAGCGCTGGGCCTCCCGCTCGCTCTCTGGACGCTCCTCGTCGGCGGCCAGGATGCGGTGCGGTGAAAGGCTTTCCACTGTCAACGGGCCGGACACCCGGATGCGCTTGGAGTCCTCGTACGGCTGGTCGTACAGCGTCTCCATCTCAGCGTCGCGTGCGATGGCTGCGTCGATCTCCTGGCGAGTCATGCCTTCCTTGATGTCGGGGTTGTTGGCGATGGACTTTAGGGTGACGTGGGGAACCCGCTTGTAGACGAAGCCCTTCCTGATGTCGCCCTCGGTCTTGTACTCCGGCGGGGTCAAGCCGGTGATCTCGGTGTCCTTCTTGACGCCCTCGGGAGAGTCGGCCAGCAGGTAGTACGGGTAGCGGGCCGACATGAGGCGCGTCCGGGCCAGCGCCAGGGCGACGCGACTGGTGTCGATGGTGATCCAGCGGCGTCCCCATTGCTCCGCAACGTAGGCTGTGGTACCACCCCCACATGTCGGGTCTAGAACGAGATCGCCCGGATCCGTAGCCATTAGAACGCAGCGCTCGATCACCTTGGGGTTCGTTTCCACAACGAACCACTTGCCTTCCTTGCTGCCAGCGACTGACGTATCTCCCCACATGTTCGTGAGTTCCAAAACGGGGAAATCCTCGAGGTAGCGGACATAGGCAAGGCTTGCTTCTCGGGCGTATACTCGCCCCGACGTGGCGAGGCGCGTCAGTCCCTGCGGCCATTGTGCCTTCCAATGGGTGCCTTGTCTCGGATAGTACACACGGCCTTCGAATTCGAAAGGCTGAAGTTCTGAAGCTGCCCCCTGGCTTGTCATGTTATCCACGCGATAGACTCGTCCGCCGGAAGGAATCAGAGACACATCCTCGCGCTCTTCTTCAGTCATGACCCGTCGCGAGCCGTCGGGCAGCCCGACGTACCGATAGTCACCGCTCTTCAGTGTAGCTGGTGATTTCTCCAGGAAGAGTTGCCGGTACTTAACGGACTCTCTCTTCTTCGCGTACCAGAGGATGTAATCGCCAAGACGACTAAGGGTCGCCGTCTCGAATCCCCCGGTAGTGGCGTAGGATATGATGCCCACAAAGTTCTCGCTGCCAAACACCTCATCAAGAATGCATCGAACCAAGTGAACGTTATCCTCGCTCATTTGGATGAAAATGCTCCCCGTCTCAGTCAGAAGCTCCCGGGCGACAACCACCCGGTCGCGCAGGTATGTGAGATAGGAGTGGATGCCGAGCTTCCAGGTATCGCGAAACGCCTTGATCTGCTCTGGCTGGCGGGTGGCGTCCTCCACCTTGCTGTCTTTGACGTCCCTCTTGCGGGTGCTGACCTGCCAGTTGGAGCCGAACTTGATCCCGTAGGGCGGGTCGATGTAGATCATCTGGACCTTGCCCTTCAGCCCCTCCTTCTCCGCCAGGGAGGTCATCACCAAAAGGCTGTCCCCAAGGATCATGCGGTTCGTCCAGTTCTGCTCGTGCTGGTAGAACTCGATGAGTTCCTCAAACTGGAGGCCGTTGAAGTCAGCGAACAGCGCCATCTGCAGGGGCGCATCGCGATGCGCCCCTACGCCCTTCTTCGCCTGCGCCCGCACGTTCTCGATTATCGCCTTGGGATGGATTTTCTCCTGGATGTAGACGGGCACCGACGGGACTTCCAGCGGCTCTCGGTCCTGCTCGTCCTTGCCCTTCCACACTAGCTGCGGGTCTAGAGATGGGTCGCGCGGGTACAGAAGGGTCTTCGGCTTCGCTTCGTCCTCGGCCACGAAGCCGCGCAGTTCCTCCGTGGGGATGTTCTTGCGCTTCTCCTTGTGGCGCGTCGCATCGACGGGGATGGACTTCGCGTTCGTCTTCTTGGTTGGTGCCATCACACGTTCTCCAGGGGCGCTACGGGCGCAAACAAATCCCTAAGGCGTTTGCCGATCAATGCCTCTCGTGCTTCGACGAATGCCTCGAAGTTCTCGATGCGCAGAAGAGCGTCGTCATCAGGAATCAAATGGCGTCGTCGGAAACTCGAATCACGTGTGGTGATCCATTGTCCGAAAGGCTTGGCCGTTTTCTCCTCGTTCTCGTGGGCCAGGAGGAGTTCAAGATTGCCGACACGGTTCATCAGGTCGGTATATCGTCCGTGCTTGCCGGGGTCGATGCCCGCTTCCACCATTCGTTCAGGCGAAAATGAGGCTCGCGGGAAGATATGGTCCAGATGGTAGGTCATCGTGCCCCAGTTGTTATCATCGTAGAGGAGTGATACGGCGAGGAATGCCGTCCGTTTGTCGTAGGTGATGTCGAGAAAGTCCGCGATAGCGTCGTCATCGAAGTAAGAAGTCTTACGTGACTTGGCGATGGACTGGTTCAAGTCCTCCACAGGATAGTCTGTGTGGTGGGATCTTTGGTCCTGCAGCGACTGTCGACAATACCTCAAGACGGTGTCAGACTGTCCGCCGAAAAGGTTGTTGAGTAGCGCCATGATGAGCCATCGGCGAATAGCGGCTGCGTTTTGGACATCGAACGGCGTCGTTCCTCGCAAGGTCGTGTGGGGGTGCTGGTGCATGTAATAGATGGTGGGGATCAAGGCATTCTGACTGGTAAGTGTGTCTCGATCAACACCGAACGAGTTCACTAGGTCGACAGCCCTCTCAATCGCATCCTTGATGCCATCCCACCTGGTGTGGATCAGTTCTAGGTTCTGGTTGTTGAAGTTCTTGACCTTGTACTGAACCGGAAGGTCGGACAGAACGAGGCAGGTCTTCATGACAAAGTCTTTGTCGAAGTTGTTCTTGCGCGTGAGATTTTGGTTCAGTCGGTCGACAAAGCCGTAGATCTCCTCCCTTGCACTAACACCGCCCCACTTGGAGGTGACCATCGAAAGCAGCAGATCGGACTTGCTGAGTGGAGTGCCAGCCTCGTTGGCGCGCACGAAGATGTCCAGAACCCTGTCGTAGTCTTGATCGTGCTCTGTGTAGTACGCGATAACATCGTCTTTCCAGACCGCTCGGTACAAGCGATCCAGGACGCGTTCCAAGGTGAGCATCTGCCCCTTCGTTGTGTCGTCTGGTAGACTGTCGCGCTGTTCCTGCCTGAACTCGTAGAAGCGTTCTTCGCTGTCGAAGTCGAGGACGCTCCCAACTTTTAGCCAATGATGGCCGTGGCCGTTCTGGGGAGCAGCATCTAGGAACTCAAATCCATAGTGGATCCCGGCTTCGCCGTCTTCTTCGCTGGCCCCGGGGTCCTTCAGTAAGTCGAGATAAAGACTTCGTCTTACCCAGGCGTCAGGATTGTCCCATCGCCCGTACTTCTTCTTGGTCGTGTATGTGCCCTTCAGCCCAACGAGTAGAGAAGTCAGACGCTGCTGACCGTCGAGCACAAGGGTCAGCTGCTGCACCCCGGCGGTGCTCGCTGGCTCGTTGTGTGTTCCCCCCTGATTCGCCCGATCAATGAACTTGTAGACTTCCCATTTGTCTCTGTTTTCGCACATCAGCTCCCAGAAAAGGAATGAGCCAATCGGATATCCCCGCATGATCGAGTCGAAGAGCTTGATGACCTGCTCCGGATGCCAGACGAACTCGCGCTGTATGGCTGGGAGGAAGTACTGACGATTCAGACGGCTGATGCTCGTGGCTATGGTGTCGGACTGATAACCCATTCGTGACTCTCCTATCTCTTGGGAGCTCGCAGCACAGCGCGGATGGTGTTCTGGGCATCCCAGGGGTCGGAAATCTCCAGGAAGGCCCAGCGCCCGAAGCTGCCGTGGGTGTTCACAGCCGGCACCCAGAGCGTGCGGGCCGTCGCCACCTTGGCCGCCTTGTCTTTCTTCTTCTCGCCGGTCACTTCCACTATGAGGTTCAGGAGATCGTCGTGGCCGTGGCCGTCGTCGACCCGGACGATGTAGTCGGGGATGTAGTTCCTCTCCTCGCCGTTGAGGGTGTAGGGGATGGTGAAGCCGACGCTCTGGTTCTTGACGTAGGCCACGACCTCGTCCATGTCCTCTAGGGCCTGAGCCATCTTCTGCTCCCAAGACTCGGTGTCAGCCACGACATGGGAGATGTGGCATTTGTCGGGTCGGGTAGGGTAGACGGGGCGCGTCGTGTCGAAGTCCACGTAGCGTGTCGACCCTACGGGGTCATAGGCCCGCAGGATGGGCTTCAACGTCTTGCGCCCGTCCGCAGAGGCCACGATAGCCTTGTAGATGCGGTCGGCGGCGTCGTGGGCGAACTCGATCAACAGCAGCAGTTGTGGGAAGGTGTTGTCCTTCAGCGTCACGCACTCCGCAAGCCAGCGTCGGGCGATGCCGAGCAACTGCGGGAAAAGCCATGCCTGCACCTCGGGGTCAAACCGATGTTCAGGGTGGCGGTCTGTTCGGGTGGTGCCGTCCTGCCGGAAGTACTTCTCCAGGACGAGCTTGGCCAGCAGGAAGGCGACCTCCTGCTCGCGGCGGCGTTTCAGGTCCTCCAAGTCATGGATGACCGACTCGCCGACAATGGGGGCGTTCTCCGTCTTGGTCGGGATGTCCGCCGTAGAGAGGGAAAACCTGGACTCGTCGGTGAACTGGGCGCTCAGCCGCTCGCCGGACAGCTCGTAGCGGTAGCCCACGAGGCGAGGGAACGTGATCTCACAGGCGATGCGCTCCTCAAGGGCGCGCACTCGGGTCGGGGTGGGGCCTGGCTTTGGGTCTTTGGGCGAGCCCGAACAGGGAATGAAAGAGAAGGGCACGCCATAGACCTCGGCGTATTCGGGCTCGAAGTGGCCGTCGTCGTTCAGGGCATAGCTCATGCGGCGCAGACCGCGCCCGATGACCTGCTCGCATAGAAGCTGAGTGCCGAACGCGCGCACGCCCAGGATGTGGGTGACGGTGTTGGCATCCCAGCCTTCCGTCAGCATAGACACGGACACTACACACTTGATGTTCTCACCGAGCTTGCCCAGCTTGCCGACTGTGTTCATCACCTCGCGCAGAATGTCTTCGTTCGTGAGGGCTTCCACGTCTCGTCCCGGAAAGCGGGCGCGATACTCGGCTTTGAACTCCTCGATCTCTGCGGCGGCGGCCTTCTTGAACTCAGCGCTCATAGCCTCGCCGGACTCCAACTGGGTGCTGTCAACCAGAATGGTGTTCGGCCTGCTAGTCCAGTCGCCGTTTTCCTCGTTCCTGAAGATGGGCAGGGCACCAGGAACCACCACGGGGGAGCCGTCCGCCAGCGTCTTCTGCCATCCGGCAATCCAATCGAACGCCAGCTTGGACACGCTGGTGTTGTTGCATACCACTATGAAGACGGGCGGTGTCCTGCCAGCAGCGCGAGCCTCCGCGTTCTGTTCCCACTGCCGGTAGGACTTCTCGTAGTTGCCATAGAGACTGTGCAGGGCACCCTGAAGCTCGGCGGGGAGCTTGGGCTCACCGCTCAGGGCCTCAGCCTTGCGGCCTTTCTTGGGCAGGTCATCGCGAATACGGAGCCAAAGCTCGCGGTACGTTGGCTGGTCTCCCACCATCGAGTCGTCGGCCACGGGCACGCGCGGCACCTTCACGATGCCGGACTCGATGGCGTCGATGAGAGAGAAGTCGGAGACCACCCAGGGGAAGAGGTTGCCCTCGGAGTAGCCGGAGCCACGAAGGAAAAAGGGTGTGGCCGAGAGGTCGTATGCCACCTTGACGCCGATCTTCGCCTTGACCGCCTCCAGGCCGGAAATCCAGATTCGGGCCTCCTCCTCTCGCTTCTCGGCCTCCCGCCGCTCGTCGCCCGTCAGCTTAACCTCTTCGCCGCCAACCCTGCGGCGGTAGCAGTGGTGAGCCTCGTCGTTGATGACGACGATGTTCTTCTTGTTCCCCAGCTCTCGGCAGGCGCGGCGCACCATCTGGTCGGGCGTCTCGGTGAACGGGCTAGGGCCGCCAGCGCTGAGGATGCTCTTCGTGAGCTTGCCCGCCTCGCCCAGTTCCCGTGCCTTGAAAGTGTGGAAGTTGGTGATGACGATCTTTGCCCTGTGGAGTTCGGCCATTCGTTCCGGCGGGATGATGTCCATCTGGCGGTAGAAGTTGTGGGGGTCGCTGGGCAGGAGGACGCGTAGCCGGTCGCGGATGGTGATGCCGGGCGTCACGATGAGGAAGGCATCGGAGAAACGGGCGTCCTGGGGGTTGGCGAGTTTGTTGAACGTGTGCCAGGCGATCACCATCGCCATGACAACCGTCTTACCCGCGCCGGTCGCCATCTTGAAGGCGATGCGGTACAGAAGGGGGTTGGCGTCCTGGTTGAACGCCCGCAGGTCGTTCTCGATCCAAGCGTCGTATTTGCCAGCTACCTCAGTGATGTAGATCGCCGTCTCCGCCGCCTCGATCTGGCAGAAGAACAGCCTGCGGTCGCGGTCGGGGCGCTTCCAGTATTCGAGAAGTTGTCTCGTGGTCTTGGTAATGCCGACGTAGCCGCCCTGCCGCCACTGAGCAACGCGGCCACGCACCCGGTTGATGAACTTGTTCTCCTCTACGCGGTCCTTCGTCCACTCCGTATCGAACGCCAGCTGCTTGCCCTTCTTCTTGGGGGCCGGAATGGGCATGAAGTAGGAGCTGACACGGCGGGCCTCAACGATGTCGTTCGTGATGCCCTCGTCAGAGAAGCTGAAGTGTCGCCGTGGCTCCTCGTACGGCGAGTTGAGGATGGGATTTTCGATGACAACCTGCGCCATATTCGATCCCTCAAACCTGCGTGGGCACTTCGAATACGATTGTGCGGCGAAGGTAGCTTCTGTTGGTCATGATACGCGGTCAGCGCTCAATGTCAAACAGGGGGCGGGGCGAGGTACGACAAGGGCGCACGATCCCCACTCTGTAAGGTGGTAGAGTCTGGGCACTAGGCCATCTGCTGGCGAGAGTATGGGTGGCCTACAGGTGTAGGCTTGACAGAGCGGCCGCAATTGGATAATATTACCTGCAGTTGTTGAGAAGTGTAGGTATTATTATCCGTCCATGGGCGATGGCATGAAGAAACAGGCTCAACCTCAACTCGAACGAGCCAGGCGGCTTTTTCGCCAGCGCGGCGGCCTGCTGCGGACAAACGAGGCCCTTCGCGTTGGCATTCACCCGCGAACCCTGTACGCGATGAGAAGCGCTGGGACAGTGGAGCGCCTCGGCCGCGGCCTCTATCGTCTGGCTGAAATGCCGCCTCTCGGGAACCCCGACCTTGTGTCGGTGGCGGCCAGGGTTCCCCAGGGTGTGATCTGCCTTGTGTCTGCTCTTGCGTTTCACGAGATAACGACGCAGATACCCCACGAAGTATACCTCGCGCTCAAGCGAGGGGCAGAACGGCCAAGGCTGGCATACCCGCCGGTTCGCGTGTTCTGGTACAGCGGACCGTCTGCCACTGAGGGAGTCGAGATTCACGAGGTGGACGGGATTGGGATTCGCATCTATAGTCCGGAGAAGACGCTAGCCGACTGCTTCAAGTATCGGAACAAGATCGGACTCGAAACGGCTATTGAGGCTCTAAGACTATACCGGAGTCGGAAGCGGGTTCGGGTGGACGATCTCATGCGTTTCGCCCGCGTTTGCCGGGTCGTGCCCGTCATGCGGCCGTACCTCGAGGCCCTGCTTTGAGCAGACCCGCCCTCAAGAATGTCCCTGCCTCAATTCACCGGCGCCTGCTCAACAAGGCGCGGGAGAGTGGGCGACCCTTCAACGAACTGCTCCAGTATTTCGCTATGGAGAGGTTTCTGTATCGGCTCACGAGGTCGCGTCATGCGAACGCATTCATCCTGAAGGGTGGACTGATGCTTACCGTGTGGAAAGCTCCCTCTTCGCGTCCAACCATGGACATCGACCTTCTCGGCAGAACTGCGAACGATGTGAGCACTTTGGTCGCGATATTCCGGGAGCTGTGCGAACAGGATGTCGAGCCCGATGGTCTCGCCTTTGATGCATCATCCGTGACGGGGGAGGTGATCACCGAGGACGCTGAGTACGAAGGTGTGAGAATTCGATGCCGGGGAAGCTTGGGTCCCGCCCAGGTGACACTCCAGATTGATGTGGCGTTCGGCGATGTGATAGTCCCTCAGCCCGAATTCAACGACTGGCCTACGATTCTCGATTTGCCCGCGCCAAGGTTAAGAGGGTACAGCAGAGAAAGCACGATCGCTGAGAAACTGGAAGCGATGGTCAGGTTCGGAGTCGTGAACAGCCGGCTCAAGGACTTCTTCGACATCTGGTTCCTCTCCCGGCAGTTTGACTTCGATGGCGAAACGTTGTCGGCGGCCATAAGGGCCACCTTCGCTAGTCGACAATCGACCATTCCGGCGCTGCCGGTTGGCCTGAGCACCATCTTTGGCGAAGATCAGGCTAGGGCGCGTCAGTGGCGTGAGTTCGTTCGTCGGAACCGGTTGGGCAGTGCCCCTGAGGAGTTCGCTGCGGTGATTGTCTCCGTGGCAGACTTCTTGACCCCTGTGACAGATGCCCTCGCTTCTGGCAGGTCCTTCTCCGCAATCTGGCGTGCGCCCGGCCCATGGTCATAGAGCGGCTGTGGCGCCACGACACGATGCAGACATAGTGCGCGTGCTGGTTGTACAGCGATATCGTTCGTTACGATGCAAGTCTTGTTCCCCGCTGCGATGGAGTCACTGCATTCGGCGGAGTAGGACGCGCCTATATCTCGCGATCGTGCGGGCGTCGAGACCCTGCCGAAAGACATTCCCGTCTGTCGTCACCGGCGAAAAAGTGTACCAGAACCACCGGTTGAAAAGTGTACCAGTTGGAGTAGATGAAGGCCGGTGGGTAAGCTCTCCTGGAAGCTCTTCCAGGAGAGCGGCCGGTGATAAGCGTGGAGCGTTGGGCAGAGATCCGACGGCTATATTGGGTGGAGCACCTCAGCCAGCGGGCTATCGCGCGGCGGTTGGGCATGCATCGCAAGAGCGTCTGGCGGGCCATCCACGCCACGGAGGTGCCGCGGTACCGCTGTCCAACCCGTCCGTCGATTCTGGACCCCTACAAGCCCCTCATTGAGAACAGATGCCGGGGGAGCAGTGGTGTGCGCAAGAACCTGGGCAAGATCAATGTTGACAAGGGGGATGGGCGGTGACAACATGAATCCAATGCGGGGGTCTCGTTAAGGGCGGCGTAGCGAAATCCGACATGCCATCGAACCAGCTTCCCAAAGAAGCTCCAGCGCGTGCTCGAGGAGCCTTGAGCAGCTGGAAGGAGCTGCCTCGGTTCTCATTCGTTGAGAAGATGGCTGATGGCATTGCCATTGTCTATCAAAGGCTCTCGGCAGCGTTATTGGTCGATTGGCTAACCGCCCGCGTAGCTAACAAATGTGGTTGCAGTCGCCTAGATTGTCCTGATTGTGAGGCTTGGTCGATCCGAAAGGCCCAAGTAACGGAAATCCTGGTGTTGATCCGCCTACTCGTTGCGTCGTCGCTCTTATGGCTATTCAGCCCTGTCCATATCATAGTGGTAATGGTATCAAGTATCCTGATCTATGATGTGAGCATTGCTCACCTTGAACATTTGATTGACCCGTCGGTTGGATCTGCGGGACCTGGAATGAGGTTGAGTGCGAGGCGCAGCCTGATTATAGCTGTTGTAAATGTGCTTCTGTACGTCCTATTGTTCGCTTCACTGTTCAGAGTCTACGAGAAGACTTCCCCACTCGAGAGCATACAGCTGAGTTGGTCCAGCATGACTACTCTCGGAGTGATGTTACCGACCACTGGTGCAGGGAGAGTCCTCGCTCTGGTTGAAGTGGCATTCGGATTGTTCATGTTCGGCTTCATCATCAGCACGGTTCTTGCCGCCTTCGAAGAGCGTCGAGAACGAAGCAGCAAGCAATGAACCCAATCCGGTTCCTTCTTGTTCAACCCTCGTCAGGCAGCAAAGCAACCAGCGCAGCAACCCTTGCGGGCTCTGAGCACCTCGGCCTTGCCTACCTAGCGTCGGCATTGGCGCTCCACGGATACTCAAGTGAGATCGTTGACTTAGAGGCGGTGCCGATGAAAAGCCCTGATTTCGTCGCCCTGGTTGTGTCCGGGCAATACGATGTGGTTGGTTTCTCGCCGACCGCCAAGTCAGTGCCGAATGCGCTTCTGCTGATGCACGACCTGAAAATGCAGAATCCAGACGTGGTCACGCTGTGGGGCGGGCATCTTGCGACGGGGATGGGGAGTGAGGTATTCGCGCACGTCGGCGACTTGGATGCGGTAGTTGTTGGCCAGGCCGAGCGCGTGATTCCTCTCATTGCGCTTGCCCTGGAGCGCGGGAAGGTTCTTCCGCAACATCCCCAAATCCTCATCAATCATGCCGGCAGAGTTACTGATACCCTCGTGCTCGAGAATGTCGAAACTCCCTCGTGGTATGATTTGCTGCCGACTCGAAGACTTCCGGCGAAACACTACAGTGAAGTTGGGGCTCGTATAGTGACAAGTCTTGGATGCCGCTACTCCTGCTCATTCTGTACGAGCCCATATTTCTACGGGAGGCGTACGATCTGGAGACGGCTTGACCATGTTTTCCAGGAGATCGATTTCCTGGTCAATCAGCTGGGCGTGAAGCGTTTATGGCTTAACGATGATTTGTTCATCGACGGCTCTCCCCTGAGTCGCGCCAGGGCAAGAGAGTTCGCAAGACGACTTTCCCAACAGTACGAAGACATACGGTTTCGTCCCATGTGCCGAGCAGACACATTTCAGACCGACCGGGCATTGTTGGACGAATTAGCCCTTGCCGGGATGGACACGATCTTTGTTGGCTTCGACTCGGGAGACGATAGAGCTCTTAGGGAAATCGGAAAGAGGACCACTTCTGAGGCCGGACGCTGGATAGCATCGGTTCTGAACGACAGGGGCGTGATTCTTCAGCCTGGATTCATGATGTTCACGCCGGGGGCCACGACGGACACACTGTTCTTGAATGTCGGGTTTCTGGACGCCATCGGCGAACTGTATCGACTTTTCCCCTTGACCCGAACCGCAATGGCTTTCCCGAAAACAGAATTGTGGGGCCAAATGCAGGTCTCCTATGACGAAGAGCGATCGACTCCGTACGTTCGCTATCCGCGTTTTAAAAGCGCTGTCGTCAGGCAGTTGTCGATCGCCTTCGAGAGGCTGGAGGAGCATTTCGCAGAGACGGACGGCGCTCTGTATCGACTGAGAGCTACAGGAAGGCTGGATATGTCTGCTAGGCGCGCAGCCGGTGCTTTTCTGAGACAGTTGTTTTCAAACGCAGTTCAACTGGCACAGGAAGGCGCTGATGCCGATCGTATTGAGCATTTCGTACTTAGATACCGCCCCGAATTGGAGAAATGGCTCTCCTGCCCGAACTGTCTGGCGGGAAGACGCTCAGACGGTCCCGTAGTTAACCTGAATGAATAGTATTATTGTTCGAGCAGGAACGGGGCTACCGACGCGACCGCCAAGACGGCACGCAGCATTTGCTACCTCGATGTGCGGTTCAGCGTTCTCGAAGCGCTCCGATGCTACACCAAGGGACGGCCGTCGGCAAGGGGCAGGATGGGCCGGCGCTCACGATGGGAACATAGTGTGCGTGTCAGCGTGCCCGGCCTGGCGCTCCTGAGCCCGAGGCAGCTACGGCCAGCCCTGAGCGATGACGAACCAGACGATGACGTTGGCCAGGGGCAGATTTGACACCAAGGGTTGATAGTCGCGCCGAGACTAGCGGATGCCGGTATCGTACTGAACAGTGATCTGAGCGAAGTGGTCCGGGGGCACCGTGACGGTCTGGGGGATGGGGGCAGGAAACGGATGGTCCGGCTCGGCGGGCTGGGGG
>Ga0315274_10007104_pt1 | contig 16248 bp, 16 predicted proteins | sample YL17G02_20_MG_FD_203700 | JGI IMG/M metagenome (GOLD analysis project Ga0315274, IMG submission 203700) | Sediment microbial communities from Yellowstone Lake, YNP, Wyoming, USA - YL17G02_20 | ecosystem: Environmental > Aquatic > Freshwater > Lake > Sediment | place: USA: Wyoming | collected...
ATACTGGGTCAAATGCCACGCTAAAAAGGAAATGCAAAGAGGTGGTGTATCGGGATGAGACTGATACAGTTTAAGGTGTCAGCTATAGGTCGGCGTGTTGGCTTAATCGAAAATGACTCAGTTTTTGATCTAAGTAGTTACAACTCAGATTGGACAAGCGTATACAAGATATTTCTCGAAGCAAGACAGGCAAGCAAGAATCTCGAAGAGTATATTAGTAATTCTGATTTCCGCACAGGTTCAGTGATTCTTAGTTACAGAGAATTGTTAAAGCGTCGTCCTGGAGATGAAAGATGGATACTCCCGCCAGTAGACCACCCCGACTCCGCACATTGCTTGATAACTGGAACCGGCCTGACACATCTCGGAAGTATGTCCCAGCGTGATAAGATGCATAAGGCTTCTGGCACTACTTTGACTGGCGGAACTGGAAACGAAGTCAAGCAAAAAACGGATTCGCAGAAAATCTTTGAAATGGGTTTGGGAGGTGGAAAACCAGAACCCGGTAAGAGAGGAATTCTATCAGAGTGGTTCTATAAAGGTTCTGGTGCAATACTAAGAGGTTGTAATGATTTTCTAGACATACCGTCATTCTCAGAGGACGGTGGTGAGGAGCCTGAGATTGTGGGGTGTTATGTTATAGGCAATAATGGTGTACCCTATCGGCTTGGCTTTGCCATCGCCAATGAATGGTCAGACCATATCACGGAACGAGTTAATTACCTGTGGCTTGCGCCATCAAAGTTGCGAACATGTTCCATCGGACCCGAGCTGATTACTAACCAGTCTTTCAAGAATATAACGGGATACTGTCGAATCTATCGCGGGAGTACAATGATTTACGATTCAGGAGAGCTTCTAACAGGCGAGGATAATATGAATCATTCGCTGGCAAACCTCGAAGACCACCACTTCAAGTATCCACAATTTAGGGTACCAGATGATGTCCATATTCACTTTTTCGGCACGATGAAATTGTCATTTGGAAACAGAAGCGCATTTCAGGACGGTGACAGAATTGAGATACATTTTGACGATATGGGTAGTGATCTTGTGAACTATGTAAGGCGTATTCCACCTGATTCAAGTCCTATCATTGTTCAGAAAGCCTAATAAAAATGGGAAATCATGTCTCGGCATGATAATAAGAAAAGATGCTGCAGTAAGATGTCCTTGGGAAGTTGTCTATTCTGACTCTCCATGCGCTCTCATATCAACCATGAAGCACTGAGCAAAGACCGGAGTATCCTCACTGTAATAAGGGGTTCGGTTATCTGCTCTTAATCCGTTGACAGTATGATAAGGTTGTCCGCAGGAAATACTAGTCCTCACAACTTGCTGTAGCCGTGGGGGATTAAAAATAAGATTATGTAAATTCTCATCATGGATGTTGAAGATAACCTCATCACGTAGATATGCAGGCGAAGCAGAAATAATCATATAAGTTTGCTCACCTATAGTTTCAAGAATCTCCGCCCTTCTAGTAAATAGAAAACGGTCTAAACGATTAAGATTCGATAGTCTTCTATCAAAAGCTTCCCCGATTTCATCAACGGTTATCTTGTCTTTCTGTCTACCGTGCCTCTTCCAAAACTGATTCAATCCTGTATGAGTAACCATGTGGGGTGCGTTAGTGCTTTCTGGAATGGAGACCACAATGACCACTCTTCTATTACTTAACGGTATCTCCTTTACATCCAAACCTATTATTCTCTTATCTATATTATCAAGACAGCAACTTGTTATTCGCTCAACGTGATTGCCTGGCTCAATACCTACCACGTTTGTGGGGATACCTTCTTCATTTTCATCAATACCAATTAACAAGTATCCCCCACGATGATTTGCCATTGAGGTTATATCCTTTAGCATTTCCCTTTTTCAGCATCAGAGTTCCCGTACATATCACTTTTATATTCAACAATGTCCCGCTCTTGTGCTTGCTCATCTTTGAGTCTTTGAAGGTCTTGTTCTTGTAAATCGGATAGTTGCTTACCACGAAATATCATATCGCTGATCTCCTGCACTTACCGAAATTCTATCCCCCAATTACTGTCTGTCAATGCTTCCCAGCTTAAAATATCGGTCGTTTAGCACCCCCCAGAAAAAACTTCCCCCTTCCTTTAATAAAGGAAGGGGGTTAGGGGGATGAATTTCCTCAAACAACCTCCACCGCTCACTCTGCTTGCCTTCGCCGAAGCGGCTACGCGCAGGCAGGAGCTTGTCGAAGGGTCGCCCGCTCACTAGGCACAACGGTCTCTGACAAATTCAAATATTATATTTTTGAATTTTGGTATTGTTTAATATTTAGATATTAGGATTTAGAATTTATCATTAAGGCGGACCAAATATCCCCAGATAACGCAGCAGAAAACGCAGACCGAAGTAACCCAGATACGCAAGTATCATCGTTTGGGCGGTCTTCCCCGCCCAGCTTGCAAAAAGAAACTTCCTGAACGGGTACCGCGTTGCCCCTATACCGATAATCATCGGCGTCAGAATGGGATTCGGCATAAAAGATAGAACGAAAATGGATATCATCCCCCGCCGGTTGGCAAATTCCCGTATCCGCGGCGTCATTATCTTCGCTAAAAACCGGTCCATTCGCGAAGGGTAAGCGTTATTAGCTGGGTCTGGAATATCCAGACTCGGGAAGAATCGGCGCCCCCCACGACCCGTCAGGTAGATAAGCACGCCTCCGACGGTATTGCCCACTCCTGAAATAAGTCCCACCGCTAACGGGTCCAATATGCTTCCGAGAGTAAAAGTGAGTATCATGGCTGGAGTCGGTGTCGGTATCGGCGACCCGGCCAGTAAAGAAATAAGGAAAAGCCCTGCATAACCCTCTTGCTGGACTCGGCTTACATATTCCCAGTTACGAACGAGGAAAACAGAACCCGCAATGCTCAAAACTAGCGTTGTTCCCAGCAAGCTGATAGCAATGCGTTTCCTTCGCCTTGCGATTTCACTATACTCCATTCCCCACCATTATATGCCAATAATACGTGTTTTTATAGTCGTCGCCCCCCCCCTGCCACTGCTTGCCCGCCGAAGGCAGGAATGCCGTAGGCGGGTCATTGCTGAGGAGCGCAGCGACGAAGAATCTCACCCGATATCCTCAACTCTAAAAACTCAAAAACTCTAAAAAATCAATAAACTCTTATCTACTTTACATAACTCTAAAAACAAATCCTAGCCTCGGTTAGCTTCGAATTGTTTCTGAAAAAAAGGGTTATTTATAATGTCACCCCCATTTTTTGACACCAGCCCACTTTCCTAATAAAATAGATATGCCGAGCGGGAGTAACTCAGTTGGTAGAGTTCCTGCCCTCCAAGCAGGTTGTCGCGGGTTCGAGTCCCGTCTCCCGCTCCAAATCATAATAATATATTCATGAATCGAACTATGACAAAAGAATCGGGCGGTCTCCTTTCACCCTACCGTGTTTTGGATTTGACCGATGAAAAAGGCGTCGTTTGTGGCAGAATCCTCGGCGATTTTGGCGCTGACGTCATCAAAGTAGAAAAACCCTGTGGCGACCCCTGTCGCAATATCGGCCCCTTCTATCACGATATTCCTGACCCCGAGAAAAGCCTCTTCTGGTTTGCTTACTGTGCCAACAAACGCGGCATCACTCTCGATATTGAATCCGCCGACGGCAAAGAGATATTCAAAAAGCTGGTCAAGGCTGGGGACGTGGTTCTCGAATCCTTTCACCCTGGCTATATGGCTCGCTTAGGGCTGGGCTACGATGACCTTTCAAAGATTAACCCCGGCATCATTATGACCTCGATTACTCCCTTCGGTCAGACAGGACCATATAAGGACTTCAAAGGGCCCGACCTTATAACTTGGAGCATGGGCGGTATGAGCCAGGTCAGTGGCGACCCTGACCGCCCGCCGATAAGAGTCAGCTTTCCCCAATCATACCCTAACGGTGGCGCAGCCGGTGCCACCGGCACCATCTTTGCCCTGTACAATCGAGGTGTAACCGGGGAAGGTCAACATGTTGATGTTTCCATAACAGAACAAGTCATTCGTACCTTGGCAAATGTCAGGCAGTTCTGGGATGTTTGCCGCATAAAGCTGAACCGAGCCGGCCAATTCAGAACTGGCCTTAGTACTTCTGCCAATCAGCGATTAATATGGCAATGTGCCGATGGCTATGTTAATTTCCCTCTATATGGTGGGATAACCGGTGCCAGAACCAATAAAGCCCTGGTCGACTGGATGAACAGCGAAGGGATTAAGGACGACTATCTAAATAGCATAAACTGGACTGAATACGATATGGCTCAGACGACCCAGGAGGAATTCGACCGCATGGAACTGCCAATGGGCAACTTCTTTATGAGCCATACCATGGCTGAGCTTCTGGATGGTGCCATTGAGCGGGGAATAATGCTATACCCGATCTATACAGCAAAAGAAATCGTAGAAGACCCTCATCTGGAAGACAGGGAATTCTGGGAGAAGTTATATCATAGCGAGCTTGATGAAACCATCACTTATCCCGGCGCCTTTCTTAAACTGTCCGAGACGGCATGTGGTCTGAGACGGCGTGCTCCTCTTATCGGCGAGCATAATCGAGAAGTCTATGCCGAACTGGGATTGACCGATAAGGACTTGGTTCTGCTAAAGCAGGCAGGAGTTATCTGATATTTAAACTGGAGAAAGTATGACAAAGAAGGTATTTGACGGGGTAAAGGTTGCTGATTTTACCTGGGTCGGTGCTGGCCCGATAACTGTCAAATTTCTCGCTGACCACGGAGCAACTGTAATCCATATTGAATCCAGGACACAACCCGAAGCGCTCAGAATAACTCCTCCTTTCAGAGATGGTATCCCTGGACTTAATCGCAGCGCTTATCAAGCGTCTTTTAATAACAACAAATGTGGTTTATCGCTTGACCTGAAGCATCCCCGGGCGAGGGAAGTTCTTAAAAGACTTGTTGAGTGGGCGGATATTGTGGCTGAGAGCTTTTCTCCGGGCACGATGGCTCGCTGGGGTCTAGCTTATGAAGATTTGATGAAAATAAAACCTGGCATAATTATGTATAGCACCTCTCAACAAGGTCAAACAGGCCGGCGTGCAAAAGTTGCTGCCTACGGGACACAGCTTGTATCTCTAGCCGGTTTCACTTCCCTTGCGGGCTGGCCAGATAGAGGACCGACCGGACCTTACGGACCTTATACAGATATGCCGACGCCACCTGTAGGGGCAGCAGCTATTGCTGCCGCTCTGGATTACCGCCGCCGCACCGGCAGGGGAGTGCATATTGACCTTTCCCAGTATGAGACAGGAATAAACTTCTTTGCGCCTGTAATACTGGATTACACTGTTAACAAACGTGTGCAGCGCGGGCAGGGTAACCGTTGTTCATATGCTGCTCCCCACGGAATTTTCCTCTGCAAAGGCGATGACCGCTGGTGTGCCATCGCTGTCTTTGAGGATAGCGAATGGAAATCTCTCTGTAATATCATGGGGAATCCCGCTTGGGCTAAAAAACCAGAGTTTTCAACTTTGCTATTGCGCAAGAAGAACGAGGATAAGCTGGAGAAGCTGCTCTCCAAGTGGACGACTAATTATGATGCCGAAGAGCTTATGTATAAGTTGCAGGAATCAGGCGTTCCCGCCGGCTTGGTTGAGAATGCTGAAGATATTCATAATGACCCGCAACTCGCCCACCGCCATTATTTATGGGAGCTAGACCACCCCGAAATCGGGAAGCATAGCTATGAAGCACCCCCCTTCATATTATCCAAAACACCTGCTGAGCTAAATAAATCTGGCCCATGTTTGGGTGAGGATACAGAATATGTTTGCACCAGGCTTTTGGGGATTCCAGATGACCACTTCATTGAACTACTGGCGCAGGGTGTGTTTGAATAGTGGCGGATAATGCCGGCTATATTGGTGCCTCGGCAATTAGTGTAGTGCCTTTACCTGGCTGAGACTGCACTTTTAGACTTCCACCAAGAAGGCGAATCCTCTCTTCTATTCCAGCCAGCCCGAGCTTACCAGTGCGAGGCAAACCTTCAAGTTTCTCCAAAGGTTCGAATCCCTTGCCTTTCTTGCGCTACACATAGTCTGGGCGAAATGCACCTTGTAATTCAGGTGGTCTCAGCCGAGGGCGAAATTACCAGCGAAACCAGAATAGACTAGGGCGTATTATTCACTCGTCGTTCCTCGTTTGTTACCGCTAAATCCTTTCAATGGAGTAGCCTATAGGTTGTTTACTAGGCCCTGTCATTTCGAGCTCCGATTTTAATCGGGGCGAAGCAATCTCCACCGCTCGCCCCAGCTCGAATATCCGCTAATCGATAAACGGATATGACAAATTCTAATATCCGAACTCAAAACAAATTCAAACTCGGTTTCTAATTTTGCCTTTTTACCTTTGAATTTTGATTTTATTTAGTATTTAGTAATTAGAATCCTTTTTTGAAGAAAGGAATTTTAGCGGAGAGTCTAAGAGAGGCGCCAGCCACTTTCAACTCTCGGTAAAATATCGGGGGTGTTAAAGAGGGGCGCTAGCCCTCTCTTAGAAGTAAAAATCTCCCCTTCCCCTTGAAAAGGGGAAGGGGAGAAAGGGGTTAGGATTACCCAATCTCCACTTGACATAACCCTAAAAACAATTATTTGAAGCTAATCACGCTCGAGTTGTTTCCCGTCAAAAATTTGATTGCTGTCACCCCTAAAACAAATCCCTCATTCCTTGCTTGACAATAGTTTGCTTGCGTTGATAGTATGAGGTCAGCTTCAAAATTTCCGGGAAAACATTAGAAAGAATTTTTGGGCTCAATAGACCTGGGGGGAAAGTTAAGATGCGCACGCCAATGATTGCCGGTAACTGGAAGATGAACACCACGGTTAAGGAAGCCATAGACCTCGTTAACGAAATGGGCCCCGGTCTCGAGGATATAGATAATGTTGTCAAAGTAATCTGCCCCCCGTTCGTTTCTTTAGTTGCCGTAAAAGAGCTAATTGATGAAAGCTCGATAAAACTGGGAGCGCAAAATCTCTATTTTGCCGAAAAGGGTGCCTATACCGGCGAGATTTCCCCACTGATGCTTGCCGACATTTGCGAATATGTTATCATCGGACACTCCGAGCGAAGACAGTATTTCAACGAGACGGATGAAATAATCAGTAAAAAGGTGCGAGCGGCTCTCAAGGTCCAGCTGAAACCAATCCTGTGCGTAGGCGAAAAACTGGAGGAAAACGAAGCTGGTAAGACAGAAGAAGTGGTAACCAGACAGCTGAAGCTATCCTTGGCTGGTGTAGATAAACCAGATGGCTTGTCCATCGCCTATGAGCCAATCTGGGCTATAGGCACCGGCAAAGCAGCCACTGGAGAGCTGGCAAATAAAACTATCGCCATTATTCGCCGCAATATAGCTGCCCTTTATAATGAAAAAATTGCCCAGAAGACGCCCATTCTTTACGGCGGCAGCGTAACTGCAGATAACGTCGCTGAATTCCTGCGTCAGCCAGAAATAGACGGTGCCCTTGTCGGCGGGGCAAGCCTGAAGGCAGACCAATTCGTAAGCATTGTCAAGCAAACCTCACAAATTAGAGGTTCCTTCGGTCATATTGACTAATTCACACCTGAGAACTACACTGTGGATATGCTGTACCCAGCCAACAGAAAGGAGGTAAATATGGCTTCTCATCAGGTAACAATCACGAACATACCTAGAATGATCGTCGGTGCTAATGACATTGTGTTTGAGGTAAAGGAAAACAATATAAAGCTTGGTGATCTTAGAGTCAGCCAAGGGAATCTTTTTTGGCTTCCTAGCGGTCATAACTTTGGTCGTGTATTAAAGTGGAGTCGATTTGCACAATTAGCTGAAGAGCATGGTAAGAGAAGACGCTACACTTATTGAGCACCATACAAAATGAACCACTTGGTAGCCATAGTCGGTCCTACGGGCGTCGGCAAGAGCAAGCTTGCTCTACATCTAGCCCAGACTTCTGACGGTGAGATAGTAAGCGCTGACAGCCGACAGGTAAATCGCTACATGGATATTGGCACGGCAAAACCGAGCCAGGAAGAATTATCCCTCGCACCTCACCATCTGATTGATATAATCAACCCTGACGAAAATTTCAGCTTGGCTCAATATCAATCCATGGCTTTTAAAGCTATCGCTGATATACAACAGCGCGATAAATTGGCATTATTGGTCGGTGGTAGCGGACTTTACGTCTGGTCAGTTTTGGAAGGATGGGAAATACCTAAGACACCACCCAACCTGGAATTAAGACGCAGTCTTGAGAATAAGGCAGCCGAGGTTGGCAAAGAGAAACTATATCAGGAACTCATGGAAATAGACCCGGTTGCTGCGCAGAGAATTGACCAACGTAATGTACGCCGCACGATAAGAGCTCTGGAAGTTTATAAAAGCGCCAATAAGCCCTTTTCCCAGCTCCAGCATAAAAAAGCACCGCCGTTCGATTCGCTTATAATAGGTTTGACCACGGATAGAGCGGAACTATATCGCCAGATTGACCAGAGGGTTGACAGCATGATAGAGCAGGGCTTGGTTGAGGAAGTAAAAAAGCTTGTTGAAATGGGCTATGGCTTCGACCTGCCGTCCATGTCGGCTGTAGGCTACAAACAGATTGGCATGTTTCTCGGGGGAGAAATAACCTTAGATGAAGCGATTCAGCAGATTAAATTTGAAACCCACCGCTTTGTCCGCCACCAGTATAACTGGTTCCGCCTGAAAGACGAGAGGATTAAGTGGTTTGATGTGCAGAGACAGACGAGTTCTGAGATTATAAGTCTAGTAGCTGAATTCGTTGGAGAAAAGCAAATTCTGGAGATAGAGGGATAGTTTCAAAATGAATTTTACCAAGATGCATGGTGCCGGCAATGATTTCATAGTGTTTGAAGCCAGTAACAGACAGAGAGACTGGTCAAAGTCAGCAAAAGCCATGTGCGACCGCCACTTTGGCATCGGGGCTGATGGACTGGTGCTGGTGCTGCCTTCAGGCAAAGCGGATTTTCGGATGCGCGAGTTCAATCCCGATGGCTCCGAGGCTGAGGCTTGCGGCAACGGGCTGAGGTGCCTGGCAAGGTACGTGCAGTATAAAGAATTAATCAAGGCTGAAACTCATGAAATATCTATAGAAACGCTGGCTGGTATAAGGAAAGCCAAATTCCTCAGGGGAGGGAGGAAAGAGGACTCAATCCAGATAGGCATGGGCAAACCAGTATTTGAAGCCAAAGACATACCCGTGATGATAGAGCCGGGCAAGAAAAATTTACTTGACATAAAGTATATCTTGAGCTATCCTGTTACTATAGATAAGCGGAAATTGCTGCTGGACTTCGTCTCTATGGGTAATCCCCATGCCGTCTATTTCTGGCAGCAGCCAGTATCTGACTTCACCCTGGAACAACTGGGACCAAAGGTGGAGCACCATAAGATATTTCCGAAGCGCACTAACTTTGAGGTAGTCAGAGTTATAAGCCGTCGCCAGATAGAAGCCCGGGTGTGGGAGAGGGGAGTAGGGGAAACGCTGGCATGTGGCAGTGGCGCCTGCGCTATAGCTGTTGCCGCTCAGCTTCACGGCTATATTGATAAAAAGGCGGATATAAAGCTACCTGGAGGTGTACTCGGTGTAGAGTGGGACGGCTTAGGAGAGGTATTCCTTAGCGGTCCTGCTGAAGTAGTTTTCAGCGGAGAATGGCTGGAATAAAGGCTTTAGCGAGGGAAGTTCTACCTGCATAAAAATAGGGAGGTATTAAAGAGAGGGAGAAGTCATCTAATCTCCACTTGACATAACGACTTTACATAACGTTAGAAACAATTCCTAGCCTCGATTAGCTTCGAATTGTTTCTGTAAAAAGGGTATTTATAATGTCACTTCCCCAAACAACTCAACATAGAATAGATAGGAATAAATAGAGAAGGAATAAGCGATGAAACTATCAAGACGTGTTGAAAATCTGCCGCCTTATCTCTTTGTAGAAATCACCCGTAAGATTGCTGAGAAACGGGCTAAAGGCGAGGAGGTAATCAGCTTCGCTATCGGCGACCCTGATATTCCCACACCTCCTCATATAATTGACCGCCTATGCCGGGCAGCTCAAGACCCGGCAAACCACCGTTATCCAGAGACAGAAGGGCTACCAGAATTGCGCAAGGCTGTAGCTGGATGGTATCAGCAGCGCTTTGGCGTTTCCCTTGATGCCAATAAAGAGGTATTGCCACTTATTGGCTCCAAGGAGGGAATTGCCCATATTGCATTGTGTTTTATTGACCCCGGTGATGTTGCGCTGGTGCCTGACCCGTCTTACCCAGTTTACTCAGTGAGCACTATGCTGGCTGGCGGCGAGCCTTACTTCATGCCTCTCACAGATAAAAACAATTTTCTGCCCGACCTTGAAGCCATACCAGCCAATATATTGAAAAAGGCCAAGCTTTTATGGATAAATTATCCCAATAACCCCACTGGTGCCGTGGCTGAGCTAAAGTTTTTCAAAAAAGTAGTTGAGTTTGCCAGAAAGAACAACCTGGCTGTTTGCCATGATGGGCCATATTCAGAGGTCGCCTTTGATGGCTATCAGCCAGCCAGCTTTATGCAGACTGACGGCGCCAGGGAAACCGGAATAGAGTTTCATTCATGCTCCAAGAGCTATAACATGACCGGATGGCGAATAGGAATGGCAGTAGGCAACGCTAAGATGATAAATGCCCTGATGAGGATTAAGTCAAATCTCGATTCGGGGATTCCGCAGGCTATTCAATATGCTGCCATCGAGGCGTTGACCGGACCCCAAGATTGTATTCAGGAGCACAACGTTATCTATCAGAGGCGCCGAGATTTACTCGTTGAGACGCTGAATAAGATTGGACTTGAAGCCAGACCGCCAAAGGCGAGCCTTTATGTCTGGGCTAAAGTCCCTGAAGGTTACACATCTGTCGGCTTGGCTAATGATTTACTGGAAAATGTTGGGGTGGTGGTTACACCGGGCATAGGGTACGGAAAGAGCGGCGAGGGTTATATTCGCTTATCGTTAACACTGCCAGATACGGCGCTGGTGAAGGGTTTATCGCAGTTAGCGGAATGGCGAAGCAACAAAAAACAAAGGAAATAACTTTACATAAAATAGGAGCTTATTATTAAAAAGGGAACGTTTTCTACTCAAAAAACTCCGGAAAAAGCGTTTCTGGTAGCGGTAGCTGCTAAAGATGGTGCTGATAGATGGGCGGTTGAGGACTCCTTGAATGAGCTGGCACAACTGGCAGATACGGCTGGGGCGGAAGTGGTAGGGAAGCTAGTCCAGCGATTGCCCAGGCCTTCAAAGACCCATTACCTCGGCAAAGGCAAGCTTGAGGAGCTCTCAATACTAAAGGAAAGAACTAGCTATGACGTTATAATTTTTAATGACGAGCTGTCTCCTCTACAGCAACAAAACCTGGAGACTACCCTCAAGGTAAAGATAATTGACCGAGTTGCCCTCATTTTGGATATTTTCGCCAAACGCGCCCGCACCCGTGAAGGCCAGCTACAGGTAGAGTTAGCTCAGCACCAATATCTTCTACCGCGCCTCGCCGGGCAATGGAGCCACCTCGAGCGGCTTGGCAGCGGAATCGGCACCAGAGGCCCCGGAGAATCACAGCTGGAAACGGATAAGCGCCTTATTCGCCAGAAGATACAGCGTTTGAAGACGCAGGTTGAAGAGATAAGAAAACACCGCACGTTATATCGGCAGCAGCGCCGAAAAAGTGGCATGCCGGTAGTCTCTATAGTTGGCTATACCAATGCTGGCAAAAGCGCCTTATTTAATGCTCTCAGCAAGGCTAATGTACTGGTAGAGGATAAGCTTTTTGCTACCCTTGACCCGACAACACGGCGTATAACCCTGCCTGATAAGAGCGCAGTCTTAATAACCGATACGGTTGGTTTTATTCAGAATCTGCCACCAACAATCGTAACCGCCTTCAGGGCAACACTTGAGGAGTTAACCGAAGCCACTATCCTCGTTCATGTAGTTGATTTAACTTCACATAACGCTGCAGAGCAATGCCAGACGGTAGAGGATATCCTGGCTGACCTCAACCTGATGGACAAGCCACGGATTACGGCGCTAAATAAGATAGACTTATTGGCCCTATCTGAAGCTGCGATGGACGAAGCGACCGCCATTGAATATCTTTCCAGCCGGTGTGCTGCCACAGATGAAAACACAGTTCTTATTTCGGCAACAAAGGGATGGGGATTAGGTAAACTTTTAGAACTGGTCAGCCAAACCCTAAACAAAACCGCACAACTGGTTCAGCAAGAAACGCTACGAGTCTGACGAAGCCCTAGAATGGAAATCTAGGCCTTTTCGAATCCTTTTGGGTAGATGGCCCCGGGTAGGCGGCGTTTGACTGCCATGTAGAAAGCTTGGAAGCAGTTAGTTTTTCCTCAGAGAGATAAAGCTTAGTCCCGTCTTCAGTCGTCACTATAATTTTCCCTTTCTTCATCATATCCAAGGCGTAAGGTTTATAGTCGCGACCCTGCAACATACCTGCAAACATGCCTCTCGGCATAAGGTTAAGCTCTTCAACCGTTCTTGCAGTTTTAAGGCTAAGTGCTTTTTGTTCGCGGAACCGGCGTAATACCTGATTAACAGCTCGTTTCAGGAGAATACGGGGGATAACCCACAAGCCCAGAATCCCTACAACCACAATAACAATTATAAACAGAGTATTAGCGCTCATTTTTTGCCTACATTATACAACATCCGTATCAAAGGGGCAAACCGCTAATCAAGGAGAAAACAAAAAAGTTGTTATGTTATGTCAAGAAGCTAAGTCCTTTTGTAGATGTTGGGTCGCACTATATATGTTATGTCATGTTATTAACCCCTTTAATCTTTCGGTTTCTATATTTTACAGTAAAACATAAATTGAAAGCTAAACCGGAGAGATTATTCTGGCAGCGTCCTTTATCGCAACTACTAATAGAATTACAGTGGCTACAAGCAAAGCATAACTTAAATACGTTAGTCGTTGCGTAAGTTTTGACAGTTCTTTAGTCTGGATAGCGAGAAATACAGATACGAAACCTTTTACATTTCCCGAATCTATTCGAAAGCTTGCTTCAGCTAAGTCATTTTCCAAGTCTTTTATATATTGTACACTTTCGTTTATATCCTCTTGTCTACCTATATTAAATCCTCCTTTCCTTAATTACGTTTTCCTTCCGCTAGCTTATTATAACAAGATGTATTAAATTTGTAGCGAAATCAAAGAGGAGACAGGCAGCAAAAGAAAACAGCCGGTGCTTTTTACCCGGCTGTTTATACTAATAGTGTCAAATTGCTCTCAAAACCAAGCTAGAAACCACTGAATGACTTTTTAAGCCTGTTACTAGCTTTTGGGGATTGTGGGATACATAGTGCCGCCTTCGCCGCGCTCTTTTATAAGGTCGGCATGCATAAGCGGGGTTAGCTGGGCTTTCAACTCCGCGCTAGAGAGACGGAGGCTTTTCATTACCTCGGTTCTGGTCGCCCTGCCATTTTTCTTTACCAATTCATAGATTCTTTTCTGCACATCATTAAGGCTCTCTGCCCCGGTTTGACCAGCAGCCTCTTTGGTGCGCTTATCAACATAGGTTGCCCAGGGGTCACATTCACGGCTGGAAAACCCGATATCCATAAGTCAATCCTCGCAGTAAATCTTGCCCTCACGAATATAGCTTTCTTCTTTGGATATTTCCTTGCCACAGCGACTGCACTTCATAGCCATTACCTCCTGTAATCTATTGCTGTTCCGGAGCGAACCGGAAAAGATGGTCCATGCCAAGTTCCTGGAAAATACCATGATATGCCCGCCGGGCTTTTTCCGCGGTATTGCAGGCACCATCGCAAACCAGCTTATAGATTCTGCTCCCGAGGTTAGATGTGGCTGGCAACTGTTTACTATAAAGCTCTCCGATAATCTGCCACTGTGACTCAGTTAGCATGGTTTTAGAAAAAGCGTACATCACGGAATTAACAACATATATGGGCCTTCCCGTCCTATCCAGGTCAGGCGTGACTAGGGGTAGCTGCGCTTTCAGGTTTTTAAAACCGACATCATACCGCTCTGATAGCCATAACCCATAGGGTTTAAGTCGCCTTTCGGCGTCGGCGTCAGTGACAAGGTCGGTTACGGCTTCGGCAATAACGCTTAATGTTTGCATGAAACCCAGATCTGTAGGCGTCTTCAGCCATTCTATTCGGGGATATCCTTCATAAAACTGTACAACGTGCCCAATATCGTGGGCGGCGGAATGTTCAAATACCTTTTGAGCAAGGTCAGTATTAATAGATATTTGTGGAGTTAGTTTCTCGCCGGCTTTGCGCCACCCTAATTTTCCGAATATTAGTTCTCGAGATGCTATCCACTCAGGCTCAACCCGTGGAGCGACAAATGAAGCCCGGAAATACTTCTCAAAAGCTGCGCTCATTTCCCTATCAAGAATAATCAACTTGCCCTCCAAGAGTTTAAGATTTATTTAATTATAACATATAGCATGAGGCAAAGATTTTGCCGAATCAAATCCGAGGGAATTACGGAGAGAACAACAGTTAAATAGAAGTGGGCTCGGTAGGATTCGGACCTACGGCCAATCGGTTAATTGTGTTGGGGTTCAGGTCAACTTGCTTTGTCATATTTACCGCCTTGGTGCCATTTTGCTATTTTATGTCAAACAACATTTTTGTATTCTTATTATCCCTTTTAATTGCTCGGGGGTCAAGCTAAAATTTTTTTATCTATGATTGTGAGTATTTTATGCCTAAATTGGCCCTATTGCCCGAACTTAGATGATTTTCACTTTAGGGTTTCAACATTTCGCATGTTCGCAAGTTAGTCAATGGAGTCGAACAATATATAATCGACCCTGCTTCGCTGTTTCTAGGAATTAACATTTAGATGTTTTGTGACTCGCTGCACGAAATGGCTAAATGTGACTTCCGCACACCCGACGAAGGAGTGTTCGTGTATCCTGGTGGAAGCAGTTTTGTAGCCACCTTCCTGACGCCCACGGATTGTCATATGTTAGGCATCATTGACAGGGGCTTAATGGAACGATTAGACTGAAATCCCAACTAGTGAAGGAGGCAATGCCAAATGGGAGTGTCTCTTATGTTCATAATCGCAGTCTTGGCTGTTTTGTGCGGAAGTTTTGTATACTTGCGTTGGGTTAGGAAGTGGGCGACAAGGGAGGCAACTACGGTAGTGAAAAGGTCGACAAAATCAAAGGTCTTTATCATAATCCTAAATTCATTACTATTAGCAGCGTTTATAATGACAGCTTGGTGTTATAAAGATGTATCTAACGGAGGGGATCCTCTCGAATTGATGTTTTTGTATATTTTGACTTTTCCAGCTTTGATAGTGCTAGGAATAATTTTAGTAGTCTGTAAAAAACGCCTTCACACTCCACTTTTTAATGGACTAATTCCATTTATTGGAATAGTGGCATTCTACAGTACTTTATTTGTTAATGGTATAGCGCCAAGTTCGTATAACTGGACAAGAGAAGGATTGGTTGGTGTTGGGGTGGGAGCGGCTCTTAGCATAATGACCGTGGTTACCACTGTAGTAATTCTGGCTCCAAAACGAAACAGGGCTCAGACTAGCCAGTCGAAGTAGGGGTACGGTTCGAATAGAGTTATGTTGCTGGTTGCCGCTTCGATTGATGTTCTGCCAAGTGCGTGGACCATATTTACCGCAGTTAGGAATCTGGCGAAAGTAGGGCCGGGATGAAAAGGATAGCTGGCATCTGGTTATGGCTGAGCCACTTACCGCTAGTGCTCCGAGTAATTGCTCTTTTAGCCTCGGTGTTAAGTATTTTAGTTATAGCCTTCCTTTGTGTGGACCTCATAGGGGGTGTAGTAATATTCTTCCCATCGTTGCACACTAAGGAAGTTGCCATTGACATAGGGGATGGCTGGATCAATGTTGAGCTATCTTCAATCCCCCGTACCAACTATGTTACTTTCAAGGTTACCAATGTCGGAAATGAAACCCATATGTTCGTTGTAGTGGAGACCACACTACCCTCCAACAAGCTTCCGGTGGAGAATGACCAAGTTCGCTCCTATGCCTATGTCGACGAACCAGAATGGTTTGCTGCTGTTCACCATCAGGTTGGTTTTAAGGCTGGGGAGATTCCGCCTGAACTTTCGCCACCTCCACCAGAGCCAATGGAGGGGGTTCTGATTGCACCTAGTGAGACCACGGTGGTGGAA
>Ga0315274_10007105_pt1 | contig 16247 bp, 15 predicted proteins | sample YL17G02_20_MG_FD_203700 | JGI IMG/M metagenome (GOLD analysis project Ga0315274, IMG submission 203700) | Sediment microbial communities from Yellowstone Lake, YNP, Wyoming, USA - YL17G02_20 | ecosystem: Environmental > Aquatic > Freshwater > Lake > Sediment | place: USA: Wyoming | collected...
AGACGCTCGACCTGTGGCGCGAGGAATTCGCGAAGCACACCGAGGCGATAGACAAGGCGAAATAGAGGACGTGATTCGATTCCCGGGAAGACGGCCGCTCATGCGGCCGTCTTTCTTTTTCGGGGAGAGGGGCGTGCGCAGCGCCCGTGGATTGTCCTCAAGCGTTGCCTATAATCTGTCGAAGGACTCACGGGATATGGATTGCCGTGGAGACCAACGGCATTCCGTGGGAGTGGGGTTACTAATGGGCGCGCTGCTGATGACCATTGGGTACGAGGGGCGAGACCTCCAGGAATTTGAAGACATCCTCAGGGGGGCCAACGTTGAGGTCCTGGTTGACGTGCGCGAAAAGCCCCTGAGCCGGAAGAGGGGTTTCGCGAAATCAGCGCTTCAGGGCATGTTGGAGGGCATAGGCAAGTCGTACGTACATCTGCGCGGTCTCGGGTCGCCCTCCGAATTGAGGATGAGGCTGCACGAGGGATCGGACTACGATGGCTTCTTTGCCGAGTTCGACGCCCTCCTGGATTCACCCGAACGGGATCAGTATCTGGAATATGTGGCCGGCATCGTCCGCGGCGGCAAGGCGGTTTGCCTGATGTGCTTCGAGAGGGATTCCAGAAAATGTCACAGAAGCATTCTGGCCAAGAGACTTGTGAAGAAATTACCGGGAGTGAAAGTCCTTAACTTATGACCGCAGATCCCTTCTTTACCCGGAACGTCCTTATAACGGTCAAGGCATATCCCAACCCCAGCACAAAGTATGGAGAGATCGTCTGTGTCGCGGGCATCACTCGCGAGGAAGGCTGGATACGGTTGTATCCCGTGCCGTACCGAGATCTTCCATACACAATGAGGTTCAGGAAATATCAATGGGTCTCCTTGCGGCTCGAGAAACATCGAAGTGACACGCGGCCGGAGAGCTTCCGCCCGGACATGAACGCAATAACGCCCGGCAAGATCGTCTCAACCGAACGTAACTGGGCGGAGCGAAAGAGGTTGCTTTTACCGACCACCTCGGCGTCTATGTGCGAAATACTTGCTCTCAGCAAGAGTTGCGGTAAATCCCTTGGCATGTTCAGGCCCGGCAGGATTATGGGGCTCGACATAGAGGATGTGCCCCCGATCTGGAGCCGGAAACAAGAGGAATCGCTCGGCCAGGGGCGGTTCTTTTCCAGGGAGAAAAACAAGCTCGAAAAGATCCCGGTTAAGATATCCTTCAGATATGTCTGCGATGATGTTCACTGCAAAGGCCACAAGCAGTGGATCATAGACTGGGAGGTTGCCGAGTTGTACCGCAATCTTCGCGCCAGGTACGCGGATATTGATGTGATCAAGGAGAAAATTCAGCGGAGGTTGTTTGACCAGATATGTGGTCCGGACAAAGATACACATTTCTTTGTCGGCAACATGGCCAGGCACCGCAACGTGTTCTTGATCCTGAGCCTCTTCTACCCCCGCAGGGAAGCGCCCGGCCTTTTTGAGTAGGTGCCATCGAGCTTCGGGACACGCCGGCACGGCTGGGGCCAGTGGAACGCGGCTGTTAGAGGTGGACTCATCCCAGGGGCTGGCCGTCTTTCTTTGAAGATGTAAGGGGAGGCGCACGTCAGAAAAATGAGGACGCGCAGGCAAGCCGCGAATGTATAATGTGCGCGGGCGCAAAAACCGGGCCAAGGAGACCACATGCTGAGGAAACTTGTCGTCGTCATCGCAGGGGTGTCAATTCTCGTGAGCGCGGCGCTTGCGGGCGAATCCCTGTCCCCCGCGCCGCCGTCCTCCAGGGACAAAGGCGCGCCCGCCGAGGTCGCGTCCACCGACTCCGCGCTCGAGGCGCTCCTTGCCAGGATGGACGCGAAGGCCAGGGAGACAAAGACGCTCCAGGCCGATATCACCGTCACGAACACCGAGAACTTCTCCGGCAGGCAGTCGGTGCGTTCGGGCAAGATCTACGTACGCAAACCGTCGGACCTTTTCCTCGACCTCGAGAGCCCCTACCCGCGCAAGATCTGGATTTCCTCCGACGCCGTCACCGATTACCGGCCCGATTTGAAAACCGGCGACCGCGTGAAACTGGCGGCCGGCGCCCAGAGGCCGCAGGTCATCGGGCTTTCGACGACCGCGGACGAACTGCGCCAATCTTTCAACATTACGCTTGCCCCTCCCAACGAGAAGCCGAAGGAATACACCCTCACGCTGACGCCGAAGGAAAACGTGAAGGTGGATTTCACGAGCGCAGACGTGGAGATCGACGCCGCGACGCTCCTCCCCGTCTCGATAGTGCAGAAAAACAAGGACCTCGATGAGACGAAGACCTATACCTTCGTCGCGGTGAAGATTAACCCCCGCCTGTCGGACTCGCTCTTCGAGCCCAAGTTCCCAAGGGACGCCGACATTCAGGAGCACGAGGGCGAAGGCTGGAAGGGGCCGTAAAGAAACCGGGACAGAGGGGCTGCAAGAGTGTGCGGCTGCCGGCCTGAAGCAACGGCCGTTGATTGAAATCGCGCCAAGTCAGGCCGTTACCCGCAAAAAACCGCCGCGGCTGCCCCAATTTGGGGAATCGTTCATCGGGCACAACTGTCTAAAGGACTGAAATATCGACCCAATGGGCACACGTTGTCGGCGCTTGCAGGAGGGGTGACGATGGCAAAGGTAAACGTGGTTTTCTACAGCATGTACGGGCACATATACAAGATGGCCGAGGCCGAGGCCGCGGGCGCGCGCGAGGTGCCGGGGGTCGCCGTGAAGGTCTATCAGGTGCCGGAGACGCTCCCCGACAGCGTCCTGGCGGCGATGGGCGCGGTCGAAACGAGGAAGTCCTTCGCGCATATTCCCGTCGCCACGCCCGACGTGCTGGCGGAGGCCGACGCGGTAATATTCGGCACGCCCACGCGGTTCGGAAACATGGCCGCGCAGATGAAGGCCTTCCTCGACGCGACCGGGCAACTCTGGGCCAAAGGGGCGCTTGTCGGCAAGATCGCCAGCGTCTTCTCGTCGTCGAACGCCCAGCACGGCGGCCAGGAATCGACGATACTTACGTTTTTCCCGCCGCTGCTGCACCAGGGGATGATAATCGTGGGGCTGCCGTACACCGCCGAGGGGCAGTCTATACACACGGAGATTTCGGGCGGCACGCCGTACGGCGCGTCCTGCGTCGCCGACCAGGGCGACAGGGAAACGCCGACTGAGAACGAACTCGCCCTCGCGCGCTTCCAGGGCAAACACGTCGCACAGATAGCGAAGAGACTCTTCGGATGACACGGCCCTTGGTATAATGGGCCGCGCCGGCCGGCGAAGTTTCGCCGCGTGTTGGAGAGGGGGCTATCCCATTGGGACGGGGAGCCGCGGACAAGCCCCGCCGCGACAGCCCGGAGGATCAGAGTGGAAAAGCGCGTTCTCGGCGAAACGGGTGCCAAACTCTCCGTCGTCGGTTTCGGCGGGATCGTCCTCACGGACGTCGACCCGGACGACGCGAAGCGATTCGTCGCCAAGGCAATTCACCGCGGCGTCAACTACTTCGACGTGGCACCGACCTACGGCAACGCCCAGGAGCGCCTCGGCCCGGCGCTTGAGCCTTTCCGCGACGACGTGTTCCTTGCGTGTAAGACCGTGAAGCGCACCCGCGAAGAAGCCGCCGAGAAACTGCAGGGGTCGCTTGAGGCGCTCCGGACCGACCACTTCGACCTCTATCAACTCCACGGCGTGGGTTCGATGGAGGAGGTCGATACCATTACGGCGCCCGGCGGCGCGCTCGAGGCGCTTATCGAGGCGCGCGAGATGGGGCTTACGCGTCTGGTGGGGTTCAGCGCGCACAGCGAAGAGGCGGCGCTTGCGCTCATGGAGCGGTTTGATTTCGATACGATACTTTTCCCCTTCAATTTCGTGACGTGGTACCACGGGAAGTTTGGCCCGCGCGTGCTCGAAGCGGCCAAAAGCCGCGGCATGGGGATACTTGCGCTCAAAGCCCTGGCCGAGCGCCCCTGGCGCGACGAAGAGGAAAAAAAGTTGTGGCCAAAGTGCTGGTACAAGCCCGTGGACACGCCCGAAGACGCCGGCCTTGCGCTGCGCTGGACGCTGTCCTTGCCCGTGACGGCGGCGGTCTCGCCAAGTCACGCGGAACTTCTCTGGTTGGCCTGCGACGCCGCGGACAGACTCAGGCCGATTACGAAGAAGGAATCTGACGAACTCGCGCGCCGGGCCGAATCCCTCGGCACGATTTTCCCGGAGACATAGCGTCCCCGCAGGAGCGCCGGGAGTCGACGAGCGTTTCTCGCCGACCGGCGGCGCCCTCCGGACCGACTCATCCCCGCTATTGCAGGCGCGGCGGAAAAACGGTGACTGGCTCCGGAGCCAGTGGCTCTTACCTCGCGCCTTGGGTCTTCCCGGCAGTGCCTGTCACCGTTTTTCCGAGGGCTAGCCAACCATCCAGACGCTTGCCAAACACCGGCGCAGAGGATACAGTTTGATTTCCGGCAGTGCGTAGGCGAATAGGGCTGCAATACCACACGGAGGCGTGAAATGGCCGACCCGAGAATTGATTTCGACGAATCCATCCTTCGCGATGATTTGGCCCTCGACAGGACCGTCATGGCCAACGAGCGGACGCTTCTCTCTTACATGCGGACGGCGCTTTTTCTTCTCGTCACGGGTTTGAGCCCGCTAAAGCTTTTTCCCGAGAATGCCTGGATGCTGGGCATCGGCTCCTTCGTGGTGCTCGTCTCCGTCGGGGTCACGTGGTTCGGGATCTACCGCTTCCGCCACGTCCAGCGTAAGATATACCTCATCAGGAAATCGGTGGAGGGGGAGAAGCCCGTCATCTGAAAAAAACGGGACTTGGGGCTCCTGAGAAGCCCGGGCAGGGCTTCCCCTGCCCGAGGCGGGCCGGAAGGTCAACGGAACGCCCGACTTGGCCTCCACACGGCAGGCCGAGACCCGCCGTGGCACACTTTTTCAGCAGGCCTGCATTCCTCTTTTTCGGGAGCCGCGACACCCGGGCACTCCGTGCAGGAAATTCACCTCTCTGACGCGCATGCGGAAAAGTAGAATGTCCCCCTTTTCCCCAGTGTCACCAGTCGGCGAGTACCGCAGGCATCTTCGGCTCGCCCCTTCCCACCGCGAAGAGCAACTCCTCCGTGAGCGCGTCGCAGCGCGCCCTGTGCGCCGGGTCTCGGTAGAGATTTCTGTGTTCGTACGGGTCGCTCTCGAGGTCGTAGAGTTCTCCGTCGCCCAGGTAGGGGAAGACGCTCAGGCGCCAGTCCTTCCTGTAAATTGTGAAATGATGGTACTCCGGCGCGACCTTGCTCCAGCCGGCCTCAAACGCCCAATCGCGCCCGGCCCTCTCGCCTGGCCCGGGCAGGACAGCGCCCTGCACGCATTCGGGGATTTCGATGCCGCACCTGGAAAGAAGCGTCGGCATGACGTCGACGTTGCTGCACACGGCGTCGACCACCCCCGTCGGCGAGCGGGGGTCTGAAATGACAAGGGGCACGAGGAGCAGACTCCGGCATGGCAGTTGCCCCTTGAAAAGAAAATGGTGGTCGCCCAGGAAATCCCCATGATCGGACGTAAAGACAACGATCGTTTGAGCTTCCAGGCCGAGCGCCCTCACCTTCGCGAGCACGCGCCCGACGCAGTCGTCGATCAAGGCGATCATCCCATGCGTGTGCGCGAGTACCTGGTGATAGGCGCGGCCTTTGAAGTCAGGAAAATTTCTGACGCCGCCGTCCTTTGAAAACGGGTTGCTGGTCATGGCCTCGCGGTAGGGAAGCGGCTTTGTGTCGTTTTCGCCGGGGACGGCATGGGGAGGGTCGAATGCGACGCCGTCATACATCGTGTTGTACGGCGCGGGCGGCGTGAAAGGCGCGTGAGGGTCCGGGAAAGAGACGTTGAGGTAGAAAGGCGCATCGCCGATTCCGTCGAGGAAGTCAATTGCGCGGTCGGCGACCCATGTGCTGTGGTGCGCTTCGACCGGGAGGTTTGACTTGTAGCAATAGAATTGGGCGTACTTCTCGTCCGACTGCGCGTTTTCCGGGCCGAGTTCGAGATTCGGAAACGCCTTTTTTCGCCAGCGCCCATAGTGGCCGCCGCAGCCCTCGCCGTGAGCGGTGGTGAGTTCGACGCGCTCAAAGCCATAATAAGGCCCCGTCCAGCCGTCGAGTTCCCCTGAGGCCCACCTTGCCATGCTCTCCATGGACGCGTCGCCGGGGTAGGACTTGTAGGTCTGGAAGTGGAGTTTGCCGAAGCTTGCCGTGCGGTACCCGTGGCGGCGAAAGACCTCCGGCATCGTGAGTTCGTCGTCGGGCAGCCAGATGCCGTTGTCGAGGACGCGGTGGGCCAGCGTGTAGCGCCCGGTGACAAAGGACGCCCGGCTCGGCATGCACACCGGGTTTGTGGCGTAATGATTCGTGTAAAGGACGCCCCGCGCGGCGAGGCCGTCGATATTGGGGGTGCGGGCGTAGCGGTTCCCGACGCAGCCGAGGCTGTCGCCGCGCTGCTGGTCCGTGCCAAAGATAAGAACGTTCTTCCGGCGTCGCATGGTTCATAAGTCTCCCGATTTTGCCGCGGCCAAGCGTAGTCTACCCGTCACACCGACTGCCGACAAGGACTTGCCAGGCAGGATACGCTTCTTGACACTTGTGCTTGACGGCGTATTATCGCCAATCGCTGCCGCTGTGCGCGTGGTTCCAGGGAGAAATCGATGCCGGCCAGGAAAGTCGAACGCCGCCCCAATATCCTCTTTATCACGACCGACCAGATGCGCGGCGACTGCCTCGGTGTCGAGGGGCACCCGGTTGTCGAGACGCCGAACCTCGATACGCTCGCGAAGGAGGGCGTGAGGTTCGCGCGCGCATACAGCGCCGTCGCGTCCTGCATCGCGGCGCGCGCGGCGATACTCACGGGACTCTCGCAGGAGTCGCACGGCCGCGTCGGATACGAGGACGGCGTGGCGTGGAATTACCCCGTGACGCTTCCGGGGGAACTTGCCCGCGCGGGCTACCACACGCAGGGCGTCGGCAAGATGCACTTCCACCCGCCGCGAAGCCTGATGGGATTTCACAACGTCGTCCTCCATGACGGCTACCTTCACGTCGAGCGCAAGTCCGGCATCCGCATCGAGACGGTCGATGATTACGTTCCCTGGCTCCGGCAGCGCGCGGGAGCGGACGCGATCTACGATTCGCACGGCCTTGACTGCAACTCCTGGATGGCACGCCCCTGGCATCTGGCCGAGGAACTCCATCCGACGAACTGGGTCGTGACGCAGTCGATAGATTTCCTCAACCGGCGCGACACGACGAAGCCGTTCTTTCTGTGGATGTCCTTTGTGCGGCCGCATTCGCCCCTGGACCCGCCGCAGGCCTACTGGGATATGTATTCAGGCCGCGATATACCGCCGCCGCCCGTCGGCGACTGGGCGGTCCAGAAACCCTCCGGCCCCGGCTCGATAAACCCGATCGCAACCGCGGGCGTCCTCGACGAAAGGGCGCTTCGCCGGACGCGCGCGGCGTACTACGCGCTCATAACCCACATCGACCACCAGATCGGGCGGTTTCTCCAGTCGCTCGGCGAGTACGGGCTTCTCGACAATACGTTCATCGTTTTTGCGTCCGACCACGGCGACCTCCTGGGCGACCACAACCTTTTCCGCAAGTCGCTGCCGTACGAGGGGTCGACGCGCGTGCCGCTCATCATCTACGCGCCGCCTGCGTTGCGCGCGCGGCTTGCGGCCGGCACCGTCGTGGATGCGCCGGTTGAACTGCGCGACATCATGCCGACGATCCTCGATGCGGCGGGCGTGGTGATTCCCAAAACCGTCGAGGGGAAGAGCCTCATGCCGTTTGCGCGTGGCAAGAGACCGCGTTGGCGCGAATATGTGCACGGCGAGCATGTGCGCCTCGTCGAGCCCGTGCAGTACCTCACGGACGGCCGGGAGAAATACGTATGGTTCTCGGACAACGGGCGGGAGCAACTCTTCGACCTCACCAACGACCCCGCCGAACTGCACGACTTGTCGGGCGACGCCTCCGCCGCGGGAAGGCTCTCATTCTGGCGCGCGCGGCTCGCAAGAGAACTTGCCGGGCGCGAAGAGGGCTTTAGCGACGGTAAACGCCTCTTTTCGGGGCGCCGCGTCGCCGCGACGCTCACGGCAAAGGGTGTGCGCCGTCGACCCCGGTAATGCCGTCTTATCGGCCGATCTCGTGAGGCCGTGCGCAGTAAGGAATTCGTGTGATCAAATTGAGTGACGCGGAAGGCGCGGCGCACAGGATCTTGAGCGAAGGACCGGACGCGGCGGTACGCCGGCGTTTGCTGCGCGACGTCCTTCGAAGGCCGGCCGGCGATCCGGAACTGATTGCGGCGCGAAATGGCCTCGACGGGAGCCGGTGGGTACGGCTCCTGGCTCGTGAGCAGCGCGTGGACGGCGGCTGGGGCAGATTTCACACGATGGACACCAAAGTCCAGCAGAAGGTCCGCACCACCGAGGCCGGCGTGGCCCGCGCCGTGGCGTTGGGGCTCGACGTGAGCCACCCGATCCTGAGCAAAGCCTCCCGTTACATCACGCGCATCCTCAAGGGCGCGACGGCTTTCCCCGATGGCGCGGAAAAGAACGATTGCTGGCTGACGGGGGCCGAGATATTTTCAGCCGCCACACTCGCGCAGATCGAGGCAGGCGCTGCAGCGCTTGACGGCGCCTGGAATCTGTGGGAGGAAATAGCGAACCGCGCCTTCGCGCGCGGTGACTACAATCTCGACGCCGAACTTCGGGCCCACAGGTCGCTGACGGGCCGGTCCGGCAGGTGCAAGTACCTCAGGCTTAACAACAGGTACGCTGTCGGCCTCCTTGGCGTTCGCGCGGCACAGCTTGACAGGCGCATCGAACGCGCGTATCTCGCGTGGCTGTGGAACAATCCGGCCGGGCTCGGGTACCTTGGCGCTCCTCTTTCGAGTTTCCCAGACGCCGCCAGGCCGCTGCGCGTTGACACGTGGCTTTCATCGCTGGAACTCCTTTCGCTCTATCCGAGTTGGCGCGGTTGCGCAGGCAAAGCTATCGCGTGGCTGTGGTCGAAACGCCGTGATGGGCCCGCGTGGGACCTCGGCCCGCGCAGCTGGTGGTCGTCATGGTTTCCGCTCTCCGAAGATTGGCGCAGAAGGGGCAATCGCAGCAGGGATTACACGACGCGGGTGCTCATCCTGCTGAGAAAGTACCTGAGCGAATGACAAGGGTATCAGTACCTTCGCTGGTATAATGTGTTGCGTGCCGCGGAGGTCGAAAATAGCGTCAGGGAGTTGATCCGGCAAAGGCGACTGTGAAGCTTCTCCGGCTGCTCTTCAAAGGAAAACCCATTGACACCGCCGTCGATACGCCGTACCCTTACCACTCCTCCAGCCGGAGCTTGCAGCTGAGAAGTGGACGCGGCGTCTCGGTATAATGTGTGTCGAATGTTGTCGGACAGATGAGTCTGTGAGGAGCACTGGCATGATAGAGACATTGCAGATCAGCGGGTATCGGTTACTACGCGATTTCACGGCTGACCTGGAGCCCCTGACCGTGATTATAGGGCCTAATTCCGTCGGGAAAAGCACCCTGCTTGATTGTCTACAGCTCATATGTCAATGTGCCGAAAATCCGATAAGTAACGTGGTGGCATGGCATTGGGGCATGGGTTCTATTCTCTCGGCGGATGCCCAGAACAACGAGATCTCCTGGGCACTCACTTTCCGGAAACCAAAGAGGACCGTCTGGAGTACGTTGCCTATAGACCCTGATGAGTTACTTTACTACGAGGTTGTGCTGCGGAGTGATATGCAAGCACAGCCCTACCTTCAGTACGAAGTATTGTGCAGAGCGAAGGCAGCACACGGTTTTGTGGAGCCATTCAAGTTTCTGGAAGCGAGGGAGCAGCGACGCTACATCTACAGTCGGGAGAAACGAGGGCTTATTCCGTTCGACCAAGCGGTTCCCGCGCCCGATCAGGGTCAGAAGAACTCGCAGACCGGCATAGACTCGCCCGACCTGCTGCTTCCGGCCAAAGCACAAGAGTCGACACTAATGCTGTCAAACATTCGTTTCTTCAATGATTATCCCATTCCTTCGTCCGCGCGACTCCTGTTGTCAAGCATGGCTTTCTACCCGGGTTTTGACGTGACTCGCCATTCGAACCTTCGCATGAAGCCAGCGGAGATACGCCCCACGACTGTGCTCGCACCCAATGGTGAGAATTTGGGGACTGTGCTGCACGAAATACTGACGCGATACGATTATCGCAGCGCGGCGAATGAGGTGCGCGATTTCGTAAGAGCGGGCTACCCGACATTTGAGGAGATTCATTGCGATACGACCTTTGGTGCCCCGGCACAGGTAGTTGTACGGGTCAGGGAAAAGGGAATGCGGCGTTCAATGGAATTGTGGGAGTTGTCGGATGGAATGGTTCGCTTCCTCTGCTTGGCGGTAGCGTTGCTTAACCCATCGCCACCACCCTTTGTGGCGGTTGATGAACCTGAAGCCGGCTTGCATCCGAAACTATTGCCTATCGTGGCCGACATGATCAGGACAGCTGCAGAGCGTACGCAGGTGCTTGCGACGACTCACAGTCCAGAGCTCTTGGATAGTCTCGCATTGGAGGACATCGCGGTCATGGTGCGCAAAGAAGATGCGGTGGTGTGGCATCGTCCTGCGACTCGACAGACGCTGCGAACGATGTTGACTGATGTCGCGGGCGGAACTCTTGGGGACCTGCACCGTTCGGGCGAACTGGAGGCCACTGCGTGAAAGTCTGGTTCTATGTCGAAGGTCAGTCCGACGTGAACGCACTGCTTGCGCTTTTCGCAAATTGGTGCGATCGTATGCGGAACAAGGGATGGGGTATTCAGGTGATACCTCTCAGGAACAAAAGCGAGTACTTTCGCAAATTGGGGGCAAGAGCTGCAGAGAAGCTTCTGGCTGATCAGGGTGACTTGGTTGTTGGCCTTCCTGACTATTACCCGAATCTGCCGTATCGTGGGGGACAGTTTCAGCATGATACATTTGATGCGCTGATACAACTACAAGAAAGGCTTCTCGCGCAGACCCTTCAGAGACAGTCGGCCGGCAATTCTCCATTTATGAGTCGTTTCCATGCCTCTGCGCTGAAACACGATCTCGAAATGCTGCTCCTTGCGGCAGAGGATCCTCTGATTGCTCGTCTAGGGCAAGGCGTTAATTTGGCCAGATGGAAGCGTCCAGTGGAGGACCAAAACCAGAAGGATCCCCCAAAGCGTGTCATAGAGGGGCTATTCTTTGAGAAGACGGGGAGGGCGTACCGAGACACGATAGATGCTCCCGCGGTGCTGGGACGAGTGGCCAACATGAAGACCCTCCTCTTTAATTCGTCGGGCCAGCCGCAGTGTCCGGTATTCAAAGCTATGCTAGATTGGGTCGGTCTCAAGACAGGGGTCCCTGCCTACTAAATCGTCTCCGTCCTCCCTGAATATGGCTCTCAACGGAAGGGACAGGACAAAACTGGACAGTCCTCTTGTTTGGGATCTGTAAAGCAAATATCCTGGACAGCGTGTCAATAAACGGGGGAATACAGCAGCGACACCTGCTCCCCTTGAGGCCTCAATGAAACAGTTCAGCCTCCTCATCAAGCCCGCCTCGGCCGACTGCAATCTCGCTTGCGACTACTGCTTTTATCTCGACCGGGCGCGGCTCTATCCCGCGACGAGCGTCCACAGGATGACGGACGCGACGTTGGAAGCTCTCATCAAGAGCTACATGGCGACGGACCAGCCGCAGTATGTCTTTGGCTGGCAGGGCGGCGAGTCAACCTTGATGGGAGTTGAATTCTTCCGGCGCGTCACGGCGCTCCAGGAGAAGCACGGACGGTCGGGGTCGGTCGTGGCCAACGGCCTGCAGACTAATGCTGTCCTAATCGACGAGGCATTCGCGCGGCATCTGGCCGAGTATAGTTTCCTCGTCGGCGTAAGCCTCGACGGCCCGCCGGAAATCCACGACCACTACCGGCGAGACGCCTCCGGCGCACCATCGCACGGCAACGTCATGAAGGGCGTCCGGGCGCTCCGGCGCAACCGAGTCGAGTTCAATATCCTCACGCTCGTCACCGCGGCCAACGCCGCGCGCGGGCGCGAGGTCTACCGCTATCTCGCGGACGAGGGGTACGCGTACCACCAGTACATCCCCTGTGTCGAATTCGATGACAAAGGCAGCCTTGCGCCATATGCCGTCACCGGCGACCAGTGGGGGGATTTCCTCTGCGCGGTATTCGATGAATGGGTCGCTGGCGGCGTGGGGCGCGTTTCAGTGCGGCTCTTCGACTCGCTCCTCGTGTACCTTACGAACGGCTCCCGGAACGTTTGTTCCATGGGCCGGAACTGCACGCAGTATTTCCTCGTCGAATTCAACGGTGACGTGTACCCCTGTGATTTCTTCGTCAATTCCGACCTCAAACTCGGGAACATCGAGGCTGCGGACTGGGACAAACTGAGGAAATCGCCCAAGTACAAGGAATTCGGGAAGTGGAAGTCCGTTGTGGGCGAGGCCTGCCGCGCGTGCGAGTACTACGAATTCTGCGCGGGCGACTGCCTCAAGCACCGCTTCCGGCGCGGCCGCGACCCTCGCCAGCAGAGCGTCCTCTGCGCGGGGTGGAAACACTTCTACGCGCACGCGTTGCCGGCCCTGCGCCGAATTGCTGGGGGGGTAAAGGGGCGCTGCGGTCGCGAAGCGCAAGACGCTTGACATGCGCGCGGCGCCTGAGTAGAAGTATCGAGAGCAGCCCGGCCAGGGCGCATGAGGCCCTGTTTGGAGAATGTACATGGCGGAGGAAGGTTCCGGCACTCCCGCCGCGCCAAAGCGCCAACTTTTCTATACCTACCTGCTTGCGGTAACCATCGCCGCCGGCGGCGTGTGGTTCGGCTGGTCGTGGTATAACCTCTACTGGACCTCGCGGGATTCGGGCACTGCCGCCGGAGAATACGCTCTGGGGATAAGGCTCTGCCGGCTGGAACTCCAGTTACGCTCGGTTGCTGTCCGTGACTACGTGGCGCGGACCGGACGCCTGCCGCAGTCGCTGGCTGAATGCGACTGCAACGGCCTCCACATCGACGACTGGCTCCTGTGGGGGAAGGATAACTACAGGGCGGGCGATGATTGGGAACTTGCCTGGACCCTGGAGTATGGGAGGGGCATTATCTGGGAGCCTTGGCTGCCGGAGGCGCTGCGTCTGAATGATCCCCAGTACATGGCCAGACTGCCTTATGGTCCGAGGCCGTCGGCGGCACAGGACCTCTTCGGTCTGCCTGTCGTATATGTGACCGGGCGCAAGCCCAAGGACGACCTCTCGTGGATCGGTTCGTCTGACCCTCTCCCGCCCGAGGTCGAGAAATTCGTCTCGGCGCAGGGCCCGATGCCGCCGCCCGCGGCGAACGAGTTCGCGCTTTCGTCGCTCTTCGTGCGGGGTGCCGTGCGCCATCTGGATGATGTGCGACGCATGGCCAGGCTCGCGCTCGTGCTTTTCCTCGGGGGGAGCGCGTTCTTCGTCGCGGTCGCCATCGGCACCATCGTGAAGTGGAGACGCACCGGTACAGAGAAGCCAGAGGCGGCGACAATCGTCGCGGCAGGGCTCATCGCCGCCGTCGCGGCCTTCTTCGGCTGGGCGGGGACACGGGCCACGTGTTATTTGCCCGCCAGCTTCAGCTCAACGTTTCTTCCCCGTGCACAGCGCCTTGAACTCCTTGACAAGGCCGTCAAGCAGGGCGAAATCCCCCAGGACGTCGCGAAGGTGGCCCGCGAATACATCGAGACACTCCCGAATTGGGGGCCGATGGGATGAATCAAGTATTGTTTGCCGACAATGCCGTAAACGCGGCTTCAGGCCCCAAAGCGTTGCACGAGGGGCGCGCATCGCGCCTCGCCGCCTTTCTGCGGTTTCTACGCCGCAGATGCGGAACCGGCCTCCTGTCATTACTTGCGCTGGTCGTGCCGGCTTTCCTGATGGGGTGCCGGTCGACGACCTGCTACGCGCCCGTGCGGTTTCCTCCGAGCGCCCTCTCGAAACAAGCGCGCCTGGCCCTCTTGGACGACGCCGTCAGGCGCAACGAGATACCTCCCGATATCGCCGGCAAAGCGCGGAGTTGCATCGAGGCCCCCGCCGAAAGAGACCGCTCGTGAAGCGCGCCCCCGTCCCGTCCAGCATTGTCTGGGAAATCACTGCCCGCTGCAACCTCAGGTGCGCATACTGCTACACTTTCTGGACGGCGAAGGGCGTCGAAGAGCCGAGCACCCTCGGCCCCTGCCAAACGCGGCAGGTCATCGCCAACATCGCCTCGGGCGCGCGAGGGCTCAAATCCCTGACTTTTTCCGGCGGCGAGCCGCTCCTTCGGGACGACCTGGCGGATGTTGTCCGCGAGGCGAAAAAAGCCCTGCCGCGGGCGCAGATTTCCGTGGCGACCAATGGGGAGTTTCTGACTCTCGAGAGGGCGACCCGCCTGAAGGATTCCGGCGTTTCCGTCATTCAGGTCACGGTGCTGTCGGGCGATCCGAACGTGCACGACGAAATGACGGGGAGACCCGGGACTTTGGAGAGGGTCCTGGAGGCGGTGGCCAACGCCAAGCGCGCGGGGCTTCTCGTCGCGGCTTTCTTCGTGGCGACGCGGCGGAATATCTCGGACTTCCCCGGCGCGGCCAAACTCGCGCTGGCCGTCGGCGCGGACACTGTCATCTTCAACAGGTTCCAGCCCGGTGGGCGGGCCCTGGATTCGTGGAAGGAATTGACGCCCGGCATCGGGCAACTCGAGGCGGCCCTGGCGCAAATCGCCGAACTCCGCAAAATCGCCCAAGTCTCATTTGGCACTATTCTGCCGCCCTGCGAGACTCTGCACCGCCCCGTGAAGGGAAAAGACGTGTTTTCCTGCCCGATCGGCACAAAGAGGGCCTACCCCGCCGTCGGCGCCGACGGGGCTTTACGCCCGTGCAATCATTCGCCGGTGATTGCGGGGAGCCTCCTCGAGAGGCCGCTCGGAGAACTCCTCCAGGAGTCCTGCATGTCCGCCGGCGCCGCCGGCCCTCTTCCTCCGGAGTGTGTCGGCTGCAGGTGGTCCAAACGCTGCCGCGGCGGATGCCCCGCGGCCCGCAGCCTCGCCGGCGAACGCATCTACGCGCTCTCGTAGCGGGGCTTCCAAGGGGCGCAGCGCGCGGTCGCGCCCCCGGCGCGATCCACTGTGAGTCTCACGGCACGAGGCGATAGCGATCCCGCGGGAAGGCGCACGCTTCCTTGACGTTCGCAAGGCCAAGCATCTGTTTCAGGAGCCGCTCGATGCCCATCCCCATTCCGCCGTGCGGGCAAATGCCGTGCCTGAAAGCCTCCAAGTACCCTTCGCATGTCCTGGGGTCAAGGCCCGCCCGGCGCGCGCTCTCGACGAGTTGCCCGTAGTCGTGTATCCGCTGGCTGCCCGTCGTTATCTCCACGCCGCGAAAGAGAAGGTCGAAAGAGCGCGTAAGTGGCGGCCGCTCCGGGTCGGGCATCGCGTAGAAGGGCCTCCTAATCACGTGATAGCCCGTGACGTAAAGCAACTCGCTGCCCAACTCGTCGGCGGCCCACTGGGAGATTAGCTTTTCGCCTTCGGTGTCGAGGTCGCCCTCGAGGCCGTCGGTCTTGCCGAACTTCTCCGCGAGGACGCGCTTTGCCCCCGGGAAATCCATCTGAGGAATCTCGCCGACGTCCGGGAGTGTCACGCCGCGGCGCTTGAGGATGCCGCCGCATCCGGAGCGGACGGCGCTGAATATCGCCCCGATGACTCCGGTGTGCATCCTCATCACGTCCTGGTGTGATTCGATAAAACCCATCTCGAAGTCGAGGCTCACGAACTCAGTCATGTGCCGCGACGTCTCGGATTTCTCCGCCCTGTAGGCGTGGCCGATCTCGAATACGCGCTCGAGGCCGCTGCCCACCATGATCTGCTTGTAGAACTGCGGGCTCTGTGCGAGGTACGCCGCTCCCTCGTAGTACTTGACCTCGAATACCGCCGAGCCGCCCTCGGCGCCCGCCAGGACGAGTTTCGGCGTCGAGATCTCCGTGAATCCCTGGCCGGAAAGGTATTCCCTGAACGCCGCCAGCGCGACCGAGTGCACCCTGAAGATATCGAGGACGTCCGGCATCCGCAGGCTCACGGCGCGATGATCGAGGAGCGTGTCGAGACGGTTCTTCGACGCCGCCTCGGGATTAAACACGTCGAGCGGCGGCGTTTCGGCCTTCGATATT